>CETR01128921.1_pt1 | contig 16119 bp, 15 predicted proteins | sample 531281 | NCBI WGS metagenome assembly CETR01 (sample SAMEA2622568, study PRJEB7988) | marine metagenome | biome: marine biome (ENVO:00000447); feature: mesopelagic zone (ENVO:00000213); material: "saline water (ENVO:00002010), including plankton (ENVO:xxxxxxxx)" | depth 696 m
GCATAGCCCCCGGAGCCGCCGCCGAGGACGATGATGTCGAAGCCGTCCTCGCTCATCGGCGCGCCTCGCTGAGCACGAACTCGATGAGGCTGCGGGTCGTCGCGGCGGTCGGTCCCTTGTCGGTGAAGCCGAACGCTGCCCCCTTGTTCATGCCGACGCCGGCGATGTCGAGGTGAACCCACGGGATGCGCGCTTCGTTGCCGTCGGCTTCGCCGCGTGTGCCGACGAAGTGACGAAGGAACAGCCCTGCGAAGAGAGATCCACCCGCGGGATCGCCGACCTTCGCGTTGCGGAGATCCGCGATAGGCGAGTCGAGTTCATCCACCATGTGGTCGGGAAGCGGCATCTGCCAGGCGAGTTCGTTGACGCGATCGGCGGCTGCGAGGTATCGCGCGACGGCGTCGTCATCTCCCATGACGCCTGCGTGTCGCGTTCCCAGTGCCGTGGTGATCGCACCCGTGAGGGTTGCGACGTCGACGATGAGGTCGGGATGCTCGCGGCTGGCGGCGACCAGTCCGTCTGCGAGGACGAGCCGACCCTCGGCATCCGTGTTCAGGACCTCGACCGTCGTGCCGTCGGCGATGCGAAGCACATCGCCCGGGCGGGTCGCAGTCCCCGAGGGCATGTTCTCGGCCAGGCACAGCCACGCCGAGACTCGCACGGAAGCGCCGATCCCGGCAACGGCGCGAAGCACAGCAAGCACGGTTGCAGCTCCGCACATGTCGTACTTCATGTCGATCATTCCGGCGGCGGGTTTGAGCGAAAGCCCACCCGAATCGAAGGTGATGCCCTTGCCGACCAGAGCCACATGGCGCGTCGCGCCGTCCGGCGCATACTCGGCGCGTACGAGGCGCGGGGGGCGCGCCGAGCCGCGGCCGACACCGAGGATGCCGCCGAACCCGCCCGTTTCCAGTTCGGTCTCGTCCCACACCCGGACTGTGGCCGGGAGCTCACGCAGCAGGTCGCTGGTCGCCTGGGCCATATCGGCAGGGCCGAGAGCGTCGGCAGGGGTCGTCACGAGGTCCTTCACCAGCGCGACTGCCTCGATGACGGCGCGGACCCGAGCCACATCCGCTGGCGAAACCGCCGCGGCGGTGTGAACGACGACGCGGGTAGCACGCGGCTTGGGCGGCTCCTTCTTGAAGCTGGCGAAGCTGTAGGCGCCGAGCCCTGCACCCTCGGCTGCTGCAAGCGCCGTGTCTGCTGCCTCATGGAAGGGCAGAGCGACAGCGACCGACGCGAACCCGGTGAGGGTGCGGCATCCGATACCGACGGCGTTGCGAACTGACGCGGCGTCTCGCCCCGCGCCGCTACCGACCACGGCGACGGGCTTGGCGAAGAGCTGCGGAGCCGCCACGCGAGCGTACGACCCGGACGAGCCGGTGAACCCGATCGACTCCAGGCTCTCGCGCAAACCGGGAAGCGACTCCCACTCGTCGTCAGTGGTTGCAGAAACAAGAGGGACGACCATCACCACCGCGTCTGCGTCGTGTTCGGTAACCGGGGCTTCGCTGAAATCGACGACAGGACTGGCCATGCATTCATCCTAGGTCGGGGGTGTTCGCTCTGAGCGGCACGCGTCGGGGCGGTCGCCGCGACCACGCGCCTAGCATGGAGGCATGACTTTGTCGGTACCCGTCTATCACCGCGTCGCCAGCGCTCCGCCGGTGCCCGCGGGTCTGCCGCTCGTGATCGCGCTCACCGGGTTCACCGACGCTGGCTCCGCCGTGAGTCGGATCGTCACGTATGTGAGGGAAGACCTGGAGCCGACCCCGATCGCGGTTTTCGAGAACGACATCCTTCTCGATTACCGTGCCCGTCGCCCGGTCATCTCCTTCGAGCACGACCACCTCACTGACTATCGTCCTCCTCGGCTGGAGCTCTCTCTCGTCCACGACGCGCTGGGTCAACCGTTCGTCGCGCTCACGGGATACGAGCCGGACTTTGCGTGGGACTCGTTCACGGCAGCGGTCCTTGACCTCGCCGCGGAACTCGACGTGTCGAGCGTCACGTGGGTGCATGCGATTCCGATGCCCGTGCCTCACACGCGCCCGTTGGGAACCACGGTGAGCGGCACCCGGACGGAACTGACGGCGGCTCACTCGGTATGGCAGCCCGAGACACAGGTGCCTGCGACTGTCGGCCACCTTCTGGAGTATCGCTTTGCCGAGACCGCTGCGGATGTCGCGGGTTTCGTGCTTCTCGTGCCTCACTATCTCGCCGACACGCAATATCCGGCAGCAGCTCTCGCTGCGCTGGACAGCGTGACGATTGCCACCGGACTGGTCTTCGCGGGAGACGAGCTCCGCGAAGAGAACCGGGAGTATCTCGAGAAGGTGCAGGAGCAGGTTGGTGGCAGCGACGAGCTGCAGCGAATGATCGAGACTCTCGAAGAGCGCTATGACGCCTACATGGCTGGGGCCACGAACGCGACGCCGATCATCCACACCGGTGACCTGCCGACCGCGGACGAGATTGCCGCGGAATTGGAGCGCTATCTCGCGACCCGGCCCGCCGGCGACGACGACAAGGGCTGATCGCCACCTGGGCGACTGGAATAGGTAACGCCTCAGAGAGGTTGTACTGGGTATCCGTTCGCGTGGCCAGGGGAGTAGGCCAGGAATCGCGCACGGAGTATGAGACAATGGTGGTTCGACCCATTGTCACCCGCGACCGTCACACGCCGCGGGACTTGACAAGGGTCTTACTAGCGTCCGAAACCAACAGCGCGGCAATCAGATCGCCGTGCGCTGAGAGGCGAAACGTGACCGCAAGCACGACATCCACCCGTACGCGCGCTAAGAAGGCCGACGCGGACGAGCTGGCGCCCGAGATCGAGAGCGACGACGAAGTCGCCACGACTCCTGCCAGCAAGCGTCCCGCCGCCAAGAAGCGTAGCGGCGCCGCGGGTGCGAAGGCCAGCACCAAGAAGACATCCAAGAAGAGCGCGGATGACGACCACGTCGACGAGGATGAAGAACTCGCCGAGGCTGACGTGGACGGCGACGATGAGGGCGAAGACGACGACTCTTCGGACTCGGAATCGTCCGATGACGCTTCCGACGCGCCGGCCGCGAAGGATGCCTCCGACGACGGCGACGACTCGGACGACGACGAAACGTCCGGCAAGCCGGTGTTCACCGAGCCGCTCCCCAGCGGCGCCATCGTCATCACGTCGAACGACGAGGATGACGTCCCGATCTACTCGACGCAGATCACCGGTGCGACAGCTGACCCGGTCAAGGACTACCTGAAGCAGATCGGTAAGGTTCCGCTGCTGAATGCGGCCGAAGAGGTCGAGCTCGCTATGCGGATCGAGGCGGGTTTGTTCGCCGAAGAGAAGCTCTCGAACATGACGCCCGCCGAGAAGTCCAGCCAGCTCGGTTTGGACCTGCAGTGGATCGCGCGCGATGGTCAGCGCGCCAAGAGCCACCTGCTGGGTGCGAACCTGCGTCTGGTCGTCTCGCTCGCCAAGCGCTACACGGGTCGCGGGATGCAGTTCCTCGACCTCATCCAGGAGGGCAACCTCGGCCTCATCCGAGCTGTTGAGAAGTTCGACTACACCAAGGGCTTCAAATTCTCGACCTATGCGACGTGGTGGATTCGTCAGGCGATCACCCGCGCCATGGCGGACCAGGCGCGCACCATCCGTATCCCGGTACACATGGTCGAAGTCATCAACAAGCTCGCCCGCGTCCAGCGTCAGATGCTGCAGGACCTGGGTCGCGAACCCACCCCCGAAGAGCTCAGCCGCGAACTGGACATGACCCCCGAGAAGGTCATCGAAGTTCAGAAGTATGGCCGTGAGCCGATCTCGCTGCACACGCCACTCGGTGAGGACGGTGACAGCGAGTTCGGTGACCTCATCGAGGACACCGAGGCTGTTGTTCCTGCCGACGCGGTCGGGTTCACGATGCTGCAGCGCCAGCTGGAGTCTCTCCTCGACTCCTTGTCGGAGCGAGAGGCCGGCGTCATCCGGATGCGTTTCGGACTCGGCGACGGTCAGCCCAAGACGCTCGACCAGATCGGCGACACGTTCGGTGTGACCCGTGAGCGGATCCGCCAAATCGAGTCGAAGACGATGGCCAAGCTTCGCCACCCGTCGCGGTCGCAGTCGCTGCGGGACTATCTGGAATGACCGGCGTCGCCAACGAGGGGAAGGCGCTCGAAGTCGATATCGACGGCGCGCGCTATCGACGGATTCCGATCCGCACGCGGGTGGTCATGCCCGGCGATGATCTTGATGACATCATCCGCGAATACGCCCTCGAGCACGCTGCCGCCGGCGACACGCTGTTCGTCACCGAGAAGATCGTCGCGATCACACAGGGCCGCTCGTACGCGGTTTCGGACATTCAGCCGCGCAAGCTGGCCCGATTCCTGGCGCGCTACGTGACCCGAACTCCGTACGGGATCGGACTCGGAATGCCCGAGACGATGGAAATGGCGCTGCGCGAGTGCGGCACACCCCGCATCCTGTTCGCGGCGGCAGTCTCCGCGGTCACGAAGGCGTTTGGGCGCTCCGGCGACTTCTACCGGATCGCCGGCGACCGTGCCCGCGCCATCGACGGCCCGACGAGCGGAACCATCCCGCCCTACAACAGCGCCGTCGTGCTGGGCCCGGAGCGTCCCCGAGAGGTAGCTCAGCATCTGAAGACGCTGCTGGCGCCGGGCGTCGAGGTCGCGGTGGTCGACATCAACGACCTCGGCGGGAACATCCTCGGGTCGACCCTTTCGAAGACCGACGAGAAGACGCTGCTCGCTGTGCTTCGCGACAACCCGCTGGGCCAAGGCCACCAGTCCACGCCGCTCGGGATCGTTCGCGCCGTCTAGCCGCCTCTCAGAAGCCGATTGCAGCCCGGTACCGGGGCTTGTGGCCGGTGCGGATGCCGGTCACGCTGGGCTTGTTCTCATAAACCCCTGCCGCCCAGTTGCCTTCGACGAGGACAGGGCCGGCGGGAGTCACGACGACATCCCACCCCACGTAACGCACCGTCGGAACGACACGTGCTACCTCATCGATGAAGGTCTTCACCTCGCCGAGCATCGGCAGAGTGAAGTCGGAGATGCGGCGTCCGGTGTCGGGGTGCAGCTCGTGCACGTTGCCGTGCGAGTCGTATCCGGCGCCGACCGCACGGCCGTCGTCGTCGAGCATCGAATAGAAGCCGCCGAAGCTCATCTGGTCGCTGACTTGTCCTCGGCCGAACTTCTGCGCCATCGCGAGGATATGTGTGCGTTCGCCGTCGAAGAAGGTCGTCACCCGGGTCGTGTTGACCGTGCCCGGGCAGAAAGCCGCAAGGTCAGGATGCTGCGTGATCACTTCTTCGGCGAGAAGCTCTCCGCGGTCGAGCAGACCCCTGTGGAACGCCGACCAGTCGGTGACGGCATCCGCCCGATAGCGGTGCACGCCGGATCCCGCTTGACCGACCGGCTCCTTGACGATGACGGTGCCGTGGCGCTCGACGAAATCGCGGAACTCGTCCGCGTTGTCGGGCGTGATCGTCATCCATTCGCGATGGAGAAACGGCGCAAACGTCTCGTTGAACGTGATCTTGTTGTGGAACTGGGAACGGTGGCGCGGATCGTCGTATCGCTGTGACAGCTCGTTCGAAACGGGATGCGTCATATAGGTGTCCCGTTCCGCGCGGGTCAGGGTCGCGAAGTCATAGTCGACGTAGTCCTGGAATCCGACCTGACGCACGCCCGCCGACCAGAGCATGTCGGCGAGCACGGCAGGAGTCCAGCGATCGTGCTCCCGTGACGTTTCGCGCGCGCGTTGCCACAGCGACACGACGTCGATCTGTCGTGCCCGCGCGGCGCGGTAGTGCATCCGCGTCCGCGGATCAAGCGAAGCCATTCAGGGTGTGCAGAACTCGACGTGTGCTGAGCTCACTCAGCGCTGAGACGGTGCGTCTCGTCGTGCCAGCTCGTCGCAACCTCGCGCAGCTTCTCTTCGTAGCGGCGTCCGTGGTGGGCGCAGAAGAGCAGCTCGCTGCCGTTCACTTCGGCGGCGATGTAGGCCTGAGCGCCGCACGAGTCGCAGCGGTCGGCGGCGGTAAGACGGCTCTCGATGACGTCGATCTCTGCGGGGGAAAGGGTAGCCATGGTCATGCCTCCTCGGTGCGTCACTCCTGGCGGTGTCATGACATACAACCACGGGGATGTTTCGGGTATGCCGCTATTGGGTCACATTTCGCTGAGCGCGTACGGCAGCCCCCAGTGCCGCGTGGCTCCCCGTCGATCCTGTCGACGCCGCGTAATCTGAACGATTGTGACCGCCGAGTACTCCGCCCATCATCTGCAGGTGCTCGAGGGCCTGGAGGCTGTGCGCAAGCGCCCCGGAATGTACATCGGATCGACGGATTCCCGCGGTCTGATGCACTGCCTGTGGGAGATCATCGACAACTCGGTCGATGAGGCGCTGGCCGGCCACGGCTCGACGATCGAGATCGTGCTGTACGCCGACGGGAGCGTCGAAGTGCGAGATCGAGCCCGCGGCATCCCCGTCGACATCGAGCCTCGCACGGGACTGTCCGGCGTCGAGGTCGTGTTCACGAAGCTGCACGCCGGCGGAAAGTTCGGGTCCGGTTCGTACAGTGCGTCGGGCGGTCTGCACGGCGTCGGGGCGTCAGTCGTCAATGCCCTGTCGGAGCGTCTGGATGTCGAGGTAGACCGCGGCGGCAAGACCTGGGCGATGTCGTTCCACCGGGGTGAACCGGGCGAGTTCGCGGGCCCCACGCCGGACTCCGCCTTCACACCGTTCGAGAAGAGCTCGACCCTTCGCGTGGTCGGCAGGGCTCCGAAGGGCGTCACCGGAACACGCATCCGCTACTGGGCCGATCGGCAGATTTTCACGCGCGACGCATCGTTCTCGCTCGAAGACCTACAGCAGCGGGCCAGGCAGACGGCCTTCCTCGTACCGGGCCTGTCGATCACGATCACCGACGAACGTGACCCCGAGGCGCCGCTCACGACGGAGTACCGCTTCGACGGTGGGATTTCGGAGTTCGCGGAGTTCCTCGCTCCGGACGCCGCGGTCACCGACACCTGGCGGCTGCAGGGCACGGGTACCTTTACCGAGACCGTGCCGGTACTGCAGGCATCCGGGGCCATGGTGCCGACGGAGCTGGAGAGGACGTGTGAGGTCGACGTCGCGGTGCGGTGGGGGACCGGCTACGAGACCACGATGCGCTCGTTCGTGAACATCATCGCTACCCCGAAGGGCGGCACGCACCAGCAGGGGTTCGAGGCCGGCCTCATGAAGGTGATCCGCACGCAGGTCGAGCAGAATGCACGTCGGCTGAAGGTCGGCAACGACAAGCTCGATAAAGACGACATCTTGGCAGGCCTCACTGTCGTGCTCACGGTGAGACTCCCCGAGCCGCAGTTCGAGGGACAGACGAAGGAGGTTCTGGGCACCCCTGCCGTCCGCCAGATCGTCTCGACCGTGGTTGCCCGGGAACTTGCTGCGCGATTCTCCTCGTCCAAACGTGACGACAAGGCGCAGACCTCGCTGCTGCTCGACAAGGTCGTCGCTGAGATGAAGGCGCGCATCTCCGCGCGCGCGCACAAGGAAACCCAGCGACGCAAGAATGCGCTGGAGTCGTCGTCCCTTCCCGCGAAGCTTGTCGACTGTCGCTCGAACGACGTTGCCGATTCCGAGCTTTTCATCGTCGAGGGTGACTCGGCGCTCGGTACCGCCAAGCTCGCGCGCAACAGCGAGTATCAGGCGTTGCTCCCGATCCGCGGAAAGATCCTCAACGTTCAGAAAGCGTCGATCAGCGACATGCTCTCGAACGCGGAGTGCGCGTCGATCATCCAGGTCATCGGTGCCGGTTCAGGTCGGTCGTTCGACATCAGCACCGCGCGCTACGGCAAGGTGATCCTGATGAGCGACGCCGATGTTGACGGCGCCCACATTCGTACGCTGCTGCTCACCCTCTTCTTCCGTTACATGCGACCACTGATCGAAGAAGGACGGGTGTTCGCCGCCGTTCCGCCGCTTCACCGCGTCGTCGTGAAGCATCCGGGGTCCAAACCCAACGAGACGCTCTACACGTACAGCGAGGCGGAGCTTCATGCCCTGCTGAACCGCCTCACGAAGGCCGGCCGTACGTGGCAGGAGCCCATCCAGCGCTACAAGGGTCTTGGTGAGATGGATGCCGAGCAGCTCGCGACCACGACGATGGATCGCGCGGGTCGCACTCTGCGTCGGGTTCGCGTCCAGGATGCGGAGGCTGTGGCATCCGTTTTCGAACTGCTCATGGGTAATGACGTCGCACCGCGACGCGAGTTCCTGATCGAGTCGTCCGACCGGCTCGCCCGCGAACGCATCGACGCCTGAGCGGTTCCCGGCAACAGCGCCGGCGTCGGGCTCAGCGGACGACAGTGCCGATCGCGGCGACGCCGGCTTCGAGCGAGACCCCGGACGCGTCGCGCTTGGCGCCGGCGGGGGGCAGGGTTCGTGCTGCACCGTCTTGCGCCACTGCGCGCGGGTCGGAACCTGCCCAGGCCAGAACCAGGCGATCCTCGCCCTTGAGCAGTCGGTGCGCGCGCACACCGCCGGTGGCGCGACCCTTCGGTGGGAATTCGCTCAGCGGCGATACCTTGCCCGAACTCACGTCTGCACCAGCAAGTGCACCTGCACTTCCCGCTGCCGTCACCACGACCGCCTCGGCAGCTTCCATGGCCGGGATCACGGCGAAGCCGATGACGGCAGCGCCCGGGCCGAGACGGATACCGGCCATACCGCCGGCTGCGCGCCCCTGAGCCCGCACCGCGCTCGCGTCGAAACGCAGCAGCTGCGCATCGTCGGTGACGAAGAGAAGTTCGGCATCGTCGGGAGCCAGCGCTCCGCCCACGACAGCGTCGTGGGGCTTCAGGGAGATGATCTCGATCTCGTCGCGGGCGGCGATTTCGCTCGGGAGGACGCGCTTGACGACACCCTGGGCGGTACCCAGCGCAAGGGGGATCGTCCCATCGAGCGGAACGATCGCGACAACGTGTTCACCGCCCGAGAGCCCGAGGTACTGGTCTGCGCGGGTTCCCGCCGCCAGTTGCACCGAGTTGCCGGGGACGGACGGGAGGTCGACCGGCGTAAAGCGCACGAGGCGTCCGCGGGTCGTCAGGGCCCCGAGGTGCCCGCGAGTGGTCGCGTCGGCGGCGCTGCGGATCGCATCATGCTTCGACCGCCGTGTGGGCGACACGATCCCGCCGCCCGTCGCCTCCGGATCGAGGTCAGCCCGAACCATTCGGCCTGTCGCCGAGAGGAACACACGGCAGGGAGTGTCGGCGATCTGCAGATCGACGGGTTTCTTCGACGACGACCGTGACGCAACGGGGCCGCCGTTGAGCAGCAGCGTGCGGCGGGGCGTGCCGAACGCCTCAGCCGCGGCATCCAGTTCGGTGGCGACCTGCGCGCGGATCAGCTTGTCGCTCGCAAGCAGCGCCTCCAGCTCGGCGATCTCAGCCTTTAACGCGTCGCGCTCCTGCTCGAGCTCGATGCGCGAGAAGCGGGTAAGCCTGCGCAGACGAAGCTCAAGGATGTACTCGGCTTGCGGCTGGGAGAGGTCGAAGACCTCCATGAGTCGTGAGCGGGCCTGCTCGCCGTCATCCGAGGTGCGGATCACCTGGATGACTTCGTCGATGTCCACGATCGCGATCAGGAGGCCCTCGACCAGGTGCAGCCGCTCGCGCCGCTTTCCCAGGCGATGACGGCTGCGCCGCGTCACGACCTCGATGCGGTGCCTGACGTAGACCTCGAGCATTTCCTTGAGGCCGAGCGTCTGCGGCTGCCCCTCGACGAGCGCCACGTTGTTGATGCCGAAGGAGTCCTCAAGTGGCGTCAGTCGGTACAGCTGTTCCAGCACGGCATTCGGGTCGAACCCGGTCTTGATGCCGATGACCAGCTGCAGTCCGCGGTGGCGGTCGGTGAGATCGGTGACATCGGCGATGCCCTGCAGCTTCTTGGACGTGACGGCATCCTTGATCTTCTCGATCACCCGCTCGGGGCCGACGAGGTAGGGAAGCTCGGTCACCACCAGGCCGGTTCGTCGCGGCCCCAACGACTCGATCGACACCTTCGCGCGGGTCCTGACCGAGCCTCGGCCCTTCGCGTAGGCATCCTTCACTCCGTCGAGGCCGACGACGATGCCTCCCGACGGGAAGTCCGGTCCGGGAACGAACTCCATGAGCTCTTCCACGGTGGCCTCGGGGTTTTCGAGCAGATGGATCGCGGCTGCCACGACCTCGATGAGGTTGTGCGGCGCCATGTTCGTTGCCATGCCCACCGCGATGCCCGACGCGCCATTGACGAGCAGGTTCGGGAAGGCTGCGGGCAGCACCGCGGGCTGCTGGAACTGCCCGTCGTAGTTCGGGATGAAGTCGACGACGTCTTCATCCAAGTTCTCGGTGAGCGCAAGCGCCGGGGCCGCCAGTCGCGCCTCGGTGTATCGGGGAGCCGCGGGGCCGTCATCGAGCGATCCGAAGTTTCCGTGCCCGTCCACGAGGGGCACGCGCAGCGAGAAGGGCTGCGCGAGGCGCACCAGGGCGTCGTAGATCGCCGCATCGCCATGGGGGTGGAGCTTTCCCATCACCTCGCCGACGACGCGCGAGCTCTTGACGTGCCCGCGATCGGGCCGCAATCCCATGTCTGCCATCTGGAAGAGGATGCGCCGCTGCACAGGCTTGAGCCCGTCGCGTGCATCGGGAAGTGCACGGGAGTAGATCACCGAGTAGGCGTACTCGAGGAACGAGCCCTGCATTTCAGCTGCGACGTCGACATCCTCGATCCGCTCGGCGACCTCAGCGGGCTGGGGGGGACGGGATGACGGCATGACAAAACCTCGAACGCTGGGACGGACGCACCTCGGCCTCCGGGAAGAGGGGCCGTGGGAGACTGGCGTGGATGCCGATCACACTACCTGCGCACTCGCCGAGAACCCGGAGCCTCACCGACGTCGTGCCGGAGATGTTCCGTTCGCTGCGCGGGGAGAGCATCTGGCTGCGACCCGCCCAGAGCACCGTCCTCGTCATGCTCGACGGAGTGGGCGCTGCACAACTGCGGGCACGCGCCGGCCACGCGAGGTTTCTGGCGAGCATCAGCGGCATCCGCGACGTCGCCCGTACGACCTTTCCCTCGACCACAGCCAGCGCGCTCACGGGCCTGCTCACGGCGACGGATCCCGGACAGAACGGGATGCTCGGGTACCGGGTTCGTGTCCCCAAGACCGGCCGCGTCGCGAACCTGCTCCATGGCTGGGAAGACGGCGACCTGCCCGACGATTGGCAGCAAGAGCAGCCGCTCACTCGTGCGCAGGCCCGGCACGCGCCGGTCTTCGTGGTCTCGAAGCCGGAGTTTGCCACGACGGGCTTCACCCGCGCGACCACCGACGGAGCCCAGTTCGTCGGGGTCACCGACCTGGACGAGCGGATCGCCCGTGCGGGTGCACTCGCGGCGCAGCATCCGGGCAGTTTCACCTACCTCTACGTTCCCGAGCTCGATGGCATCGGCCACCGCGCCGGCTGGGAGTCCGGGGCGTGGACGGAGGGCCTCGAACGCGTGGATGCCTCCCTTCGCGACCTCGTGCGTGCAGCGCCGCAGGCCGGCGTGCTCATCACCGCCGATCACGGAATGATCGATGTCCCAGCGAGCCGTCACGTGCTCCTGGACGACGGCGATCCACGGCTCGAGGGCGTCACCGATATCGCGGGCGAACCGCGGATGCTGCATCTGTATACGGAGCCTCAAGCGGCTGACGCGGTGGCGGGCGTGTGGCGAGCCGCCGATGCCGAACGCGCCTGGGTGATGACCCGTGACGAAGCCATTGCCGCCGGGGTGTTCGGGAGCGTGCGCCCGACCGTCGCTGATCGGATCGGTGATGTCCTTGTCGCCGCACGAGCCCGGGTCGCCTACTACGACAACCGTCTCGACGACCGGTCACCGCAGCGCATGGTGGGGCAGCACGGATCGCTCACGCTCGAGGAGTCAGTCGTCCCTCTGCTACGAGCTGGCGCATACGCAGTTTGACGGCGTTGGGCCCGGGGTCGGGCTACTCGTCAGAGCGAGCGCCGAAAACGATCTCGTCCCACGTCGGTAGGGACGAGCGACCGCGCCTGCGGGATGACGACAGCTGTGTGGCTTCCAGATCCGCCGGCTCCTCGTCGGCCGCCGCTGCAGGGGGAGTGGTGGTCTCGTCGTATCCGGGCTCGAGCGCATCGAACAGCGCAACCGGCGAACGTTCTGCCTCATCGGTCGAAGGCTCCGGAGCGGATTCGCGCTGGCCGCGACGACGGCGCAGCGCTTCGAGCAGATCCGCTGTCTCCGGAGAGGTCGTCACGACAGGGTCGGCGGCGCGCTTGGTCGCCGCCTCACGGACCGCGGCGCTTGCGCGTTCCGGGGTGCGCTCAGCGGGGCGCTCGGCCTCGCGTGCCTGATCATCGTCTCGCCGAGGGCCGAACGCGCCGGAGTCGAACCGTGAGTCATCCTTCGACGGCGACGGATCAAGGGCACGCAGCCGCGGGATGAGACCGTCGGGGAGTGCTCCTTGCCTCGACAGCTGCGTTGCATCGGTGTTCAACGGCGACAGCGTCGTACGTCGCGGGTCAAAGCCCCAGCGCGCATCGCGGTCGACATCACCGGTGCGGAACTCGAGCTTGATCACCCAGCCCGTCGCATCCTTCCAGCTCGTCCACCGCTCCGCGGTGGCACCCGCTTCAGCGAGCTTCGCGCGCACCGCCGCACCGAACGTGGACTCGCCGTCGGGTTCCAGCTCTGCAGAAACGAGCACCGGGACTGCCAGCGCCTGGCTGAGGACGTGCTCTCGTTCGGCCAGCACGGGACCTTCGTACCGGCGCACATCCTCGACACGAGCCCCGAGAAGCTCCGCGACCTCTTCTGCGCTGAGGCCGGCGCGGATCTGCGTCTGGATGTCTCGAGGGCTCGGGCGAGCAGCAGATGCGTCGGACTCGCGTGCCCGGCGGGCCCGGCGGACCTCGAATGCCAGTGCATCATCGAGGGCGAGCGTGAACCTGTCGCCCGACTCTGTTGCGAGGATCAGCTGATCGTCTTCCGTCGCGATGACTTTGAGCTGTTCCATCCCACGCTCCTCCCGTGCCTCTTCGGCGTGTCGGCCCCATGCTGGCACACCGTTCGCCTGCGTCAGGGAATATCCATCGCGCGCCGCCCGTTTCGTCCACGTCGGCACACGGAGTGAGCATTTGCTAAATCCCGATCCGTCGTGCAAACTATCGCCGCCCATAGCGGCCCCGCAGCACCACACCACAGCATCACGCAACGGAAGTAGAGAATGGCCACCGACTACGACGCACCCCGCAAGAGCGACGACGACAGCGAGTCCATCGAGGCGCTCAAGGAGCGGGTCCCCGACAAGATGTCGGGTTCGGTCGACGTCGACGACTCCGACAACCCGTCTGGCTTCGAGCTGCCGGGGGCCGACCTCTCCGACCTCGAGCTTGACGTGGTGGTGCTCCCGCCGCAGCAGGACGAATTCACCTGCGCCAGCTGCTTCCTGGTGAAGCACCGCTCGCAGGTGGACCACGAGGAAGCAGTTGGCATCATCTGCAAGGAGTGCGCAGCCTGATCAGCGGGCGAACCGCCTAGCGCGACGCCTGCGCGCGCCGAATCGCCGCAGCGAGCCTGTCCGGTGTCCGACTCGAGATGACCCAGGCCCGTGCCGGGTCGTCCGAGTCGACGACAGGGACGACCACGAGCCCGTCGATCCCGCCGCGAATGACGTGCCATGCCGTCGCATCCAGTCCCGGGCCGCGCGCGAAGCGCGCATCCTCACCAGTGAGGGCGACGGGTTCGCCGAGGTAGCTGGCCTCGATCCAGGCGCGGCCGGCGAAGACGCGTCCCTCGCTGACGCGAACGACCGGGCTGACCCAGACCAGCAGCGCAATTGCGGCGACCCCGATCACGGCACCGACAGCCAGTGCGACGGTGGTGTCGATCGGCACCAGGACCAGCGCCGCCATCGGCGCCACCACCGCAGCAGACACGACCACCCACAGCGACGGACCCAGCCGTTCGCGGTAGTCGGCTGAGGTCTGGACTCTCGTCGTCGCCATCGTGTTCTGCATTACCCTCGTTGCGTGACCCCATCCGTGGACATCCCCATTATCGCCGCCCACCCGCCGACATACAGCCACCCGGGCGACGCCGGCGCGGATCTGGTCGCCGCTGAGGCCGTGCGCCTCGAGCCGGGGGAGCGCGCCCTCGTGGGAACCGGTGTTCGCATCGCACTCCCGGATGGATACGCGGCCTTCGTCGTTCCCCGAAGCGGGCTTGCCGCCAAGCACGGCATCACGGTTGTGAACTCGCCGGGCACGGTGGACGCCGGATACCGCGGCGAGATCAAGGTGTGCCTTCTGAACACCGACGCCCGCGAGTCCTACGAGATCGCGGTGGGGGACCGTATCGCGCAGATGATCATCATGCCGGTGACCATCGCGCGTTTCCTGCCCGTCGAGGAGTTGCCCGACAGCGTCCGCGGCGACGGCGGATTCGGATCGACCGGCTACGTCGGGGGTAGCGTTGACGGCATGGGACGGAGCGCAGCACGATGACGGAGCAGATCGACGACGGTTCACCCGACGCCTCGACTGACGGACCCGAGAAGGACGCCAAGTCCGCTCCCGCGGACCGGGAGCAGTCGGGCCCGTTCGATGAGGCCGAAGCGCGGGCCGTGCGTCCGTACATCGACCTCGGCGCGATCAAGATCCTGCCGCGTGAGGGCCTGAATCTGCGCCTCGAGGTGGAGGAGCAGACCAAGCGCATCGTCGCTGTCGGCCTTGACTACGCTGGTTCTACTCTGCAGGTCCAGGCTTTTGCAGCGCCTCGATCGACCGGTCTGTGGAACGAGACCCGAGACCAGATTCGCGCGCAGATCCGCCAACAGGGCGGTCGCGTCGAAGAGCGCCAGGGCCCGCTCGGGCCAGAGCTCCTCGCGGAAGTGCCGGTTGTGGCCGGAACCGATCCGTCGGCAGGTAAGCGCATCGCGCGCTTCATCGGTGTGGACGGACCCCGGTGGTTCCTGCGTGGCGTCGTCGGCGGCGCCGCGGCCACCGATGTGGAGGCTGCAGCACAGATCGAGGATCTGTTCCGCTCGATCGTCGTGGTGCGCGGGACCACCCCGATGCCCCCCCGAGACCTGATCCCGCTTCGAATGCCCGCAACGCCGGGTACCGCGTGAGCACTCCACGCTCGGGCGCCGATGACTCGGCGCAGCCCGAAGAGTCAGGGCCTTCCCCGGCAGGCGGAGAGCAGCCGCGGGTCTCGGATGCCGTGAGCGCCGCTCTCGGTGAGGCTGCTCGGCGCGCGGGGCTCGACCCCGCTCAGGACGTCACGACTGGGCGTGCAGTCTGGGCTGCGATCGGCGGCTGGCGCGGCATCCTCGAATCGGTCCTCCCAAGCCTTGCCTTCCTCGTGCTTTATACGCTCACGAGCGAACTTGTGCTGTCGCTCGCAGTGTCGGTGGGGCTCGCACTGGTTTTCACCGTCGCGCGTCTCATTGCGCGCTCGTCGCTGAACGCCGCGCTGGGGGGCTTGATCGCCGCAGCCGCTGCAGCAGCGCTTGCCCTCTGGACGGGAAGGGCGGAGGACAACTTCGTCCTCGGTTTCGTCACGAACGCCGTCTACGGATCGGCATTTCTGGTGTCAGCGGTAGTGGGATGGTCGCTGATCGGGCTCGCCGTGGGATTCCTCATGGGCGAGGGAACGGCCTGGCGCCGCGATCCGCGCAAGCGCCGGGTCTTCTTCTGGTTGTCGATCGCATGGGCCGCGCTCTTCGCTGCGCGCCTGATCGTCCAGCTCCCGCTCTACTTCGCGGGAGACGTGACGGCGCTCGGGACGACCAAGCTGCTGATGGGCATCCCGCTATTCGCGCCCCTCATCGCCGTGACCTGGCTGGTGGTTCGGGCTCTGTATCCGCGCCGCGCCGAGTGATACCATTTATCTTGACGTCAAGATACTTTTCGGCTTCAGACCCAGTAAGGCTCGCCTTGCTGGCAGGGTCCGAAGCTGACGAACAAGATGGGGAGCGACCGGCTTCCCGCCTCCGCCGACGAAGGAGCACACATGTCCACCGTTGACAGCTTCGG
>CETR01015013.1_pt1 | contig 16063 bp, 11 predicted proteins | sample 531281 | NCBI WGS metagenome assembly CETR01 (sample SAMEA2622568, study PRJEB7988) | marine metagenome | biome: marine biome (ENVO:00000447); feature: mesopelagic zone (ENVO:00000213); material: "saline water (ENVO:00002010), including plankton (ENVO:xxxxxxxx)" | depth 696 m
CCAAGGCATTATCTTGATCTTCATCCACCGAAGAGCCCGTAAAAGTCAACATAAAAGACTCCGGCTCATCATCAAAATTGGTATTGTAGTTATTGATGTACAGATAGTAAATCTCTCCCTGTTGCACGTTCAACCATTCATCGTAAGTATTCTGGCTTCCTTTCACAAAGGGCGCACCCTGACGACCGTCGACTGGATTCACTCCTATTCCCGTAAAGTTCGTTTCGTTGTATTCATAATTGCACCGGATGGGCTGTGCGGTACCGTTCCCCACTATGGTACAGAAATTTTCATTCGAAGTTTCATCAAAAGGCCCGTATAAAGCAAAATCCCATTCTGAAGTAATTGGACTACCGGGCGTAACTGGCAATGCTTCAATATCAAAACCTATCTGTCCATCCGTTCCCGCTCTAAACACATACCATCCTGTGTTGTTCTCAATATTGGCAGAACTCACACTTCCTTTTTCCAAGCAACCCGTTTGGGTTATGACCTCTGGGTCAAAATCATCGATATCACCTCCACCATCCGTGGTGCCCATTATGGGTGCATCAGCACATACAGGAATCGCTGTTCTACAATCCGGTGAGTTTTGTGCGCCAACTATTTGAAATAGAAAGAAACAACAGATAGCGCTGAATAGAGCTCTCATAGGGTTTTGGGGCTAATGATTATGCTACTTATATCCTATAACTCCCCACATTGCCCGTTTAGTATGTGTTAATCGAAGAAATTTGCCGTTAATCGACAAACGACCCATTTATTTATCGTCGCAAAGAAAAATGGCTTTGTAAATACTTGGCATAAGTCCGGTTGCCATCATCATCAACATAGGATAGTTTGAACCAATAATCAGTGGATGGCATTGGCTTGCCCTGAAAACTCCCATCCCAACCAGCATCGAACTCGTTCATTTGTTTGATGAGTTTGCCATAACGATCGAAAATGGTCACAATGGGCGAGTTTAAGGTAGAAAGCCCTTCGACCTGCCAAGTTTCATTCATTACATCCCCATTGGGCGAGAAAATGGCCAAATACCCAACCACTACAATATCCTCCTGGACCATACCACATCCGTAGGGGTCGCGCATGCTCACGGTATGGACCCCTGGTGGAACGCCTTCAAAAACATTACTTGTTTGAAAATCCACCCCATCCAAGCTAAACTCATACATACCATTGCTCTGCGTGTTGATGGTCACTGTATTGTTGACACTCATATCATCTATGTCGACACTTGAAATCCGGGGCATATTGGAAATTTCCACGGATACCGTTCTACTGGCCTGACAAGTCACACCATGGGATTGATGGGTTACCGTCAGTGTATAATCCCCCGCTTCGGCAACCATAATGGAAGGTGTTTGCTCGCCCGTGCTCCATTGATAGATATAATTCGGATTGGGCTGTATCTCACCGATTTCCATACTCCCTGCCGCTTCACAGAAAACCACTTGCCCCTCAACGCTTAGAACAGGGGTCTCAATGGCATTGAGCACAAAGTTTTGCGATGCATCATAACAATCAGGGTTCGCCAAAGATGTCGTCCTAACATATATGGTCTCTGGGCCTCCTGCCAACACGTATTGCTTCTCCAAGGGATGGACACCCGCATCGGCATCAGCTTGTGAACCATGGTAACTGACCACAAAATCATCAGGGTCCATCCCACCTAAGGCTTCGCTATTTTTACCGTTCAGATCATAAGTCATATCATCTTCATGACAGAAGGTCTCATCCTCAAGCACACCCGAAATCGGCACTTGGTTGAAACCCACTTGCACATCGCTGACAATGCTCTGAGTGGATGTGGTGACCACTACACGGTACTGTCCTGTATTCTGAACACTATGCGTAGCACTATTGACACCTGCAATCAATTGATAACCAGTCCCCGCATCGCTGTACCACTCATAATCGACGGCCCCTGGAGTTGTGGCATCCAACTGCACCGTATCGCCTTGACAAGCGGCAATGGGCGGGCCCAATAAATTACTCACAATGGAACAATCCAAGGCGGTATTTGGATAATCCACCCAAATGTTTCCGGTGAACTGAATGGAAAATCCGGAATTCACATTACTGAAATTATTGATGAAAAGATAGTAATCCTCTCCAGCCCCTACTTGGAGCCAGTCCTCGTAGTGCACTGAATCCTCATCGCCCGTAGGGTCTTCCCCTACCCCGATGAAGCTTGTATTCTCGCTATTGTCAAAAAAGTTGCATCGGACAGGTTCGCCCAAATCGTTGCAATCACTGGCGCGATACAGGGCAAAATCCCAATCCTCATTACCATTGTGACCTATGTTGAACCCCAATTGTCCCGCTTCTGCCGTCCTAAAACGATACCAGGCCGAGTTGGATTCTATGGCGCCTGTGGTGGTCTGCTCCAAACAACCACTGGAAGGCGCCCCATAAAAATCATCGGAACCAAAACCATTGGTACCACCATTGATGGGTGTATTACTACAAATTGGGATAGCATCCACACAATCCGGCACCACCTGTGCCTGTGCGGCTTGCCAAAACAATAGTACAAATAAGGTCTTTAAAGAGAGTTTAAACATAAAAGACTGTAGGTTTGGGTATTATAAAAGTACCGTGATGCCAGGCTTAACAATAATTTATGTTGTCAAACGTCGGATAGCAGATGTTAAATCGGTCATTAATGTATATCTTTGCTCTCCTTAAGCAGTAGCTATGAAACTAGAGCAGGCATTGGAAGAACAATATGAAGAAAGAGGAAACGACCACGTTGGTTCCTCAACGGACACCCCAATGAGAGATGATGCTTTTGTATTGAGCGATGAAGAAAAAATCGAAAGAATACAAAAAAGCGTAAGGGAAATTATGCTTACCCTGGGTCTTGATTTGGATGATGATAGTTTAAAGGGAACGCCCAAACGAGTGGCCAAAATGTACGTACAGGAAATCTTTGGCGGATTGCACCCTGAGAGAAAACCGAAATCCTCAACATTTGACAACAAGTACAAGTACGGTGAGATGTTGGTGGAAAAGAATATTGTGGTCTACTCCACTTGCGAGCATCACTTGTTGCCCATCGTTGGACGTGCGCACATTGCCTATATCTCCAACGGAACAGTAGTTGGCCTTTCCAAGATGAACCGTGTCGTGGATTATTTCGCAAAGCGTCCCCAGGTTCAGGAACGCATGAACATCCAGATCGTCAAGGAGCTCCAAAAGGTCCTGGGGACAGAAGATGTTGCCTGTGTCATCGATGCCAAACACCTTTGCGTGAACTCACGTGGCATACGTGACATCGATAGTAGCACGGTAACCGCCGAATATGGTGGGAAGTTCAAGGAAGAAGCCACACGAAGAGAATTTTTGGACTACATCAACCTAGATACCGAATTTTAAACATCGACCGTTTAAATGCAATTGTATAAAGACCAAACCTTAAGAATCCATAATTCACTTACTGGAAAAAAAGACATATTTGAACCTATAAACGAAGGCCACGTGGGCATGTATGTTTGCGGTCCGACCGTTTACAGCAATGTACACTTGGGCAACTGCCGTACCTTTATGTCCTTTGATATGATTTTCAGGTACTTTAAGCATTTGGGGTACAAAGTACGCTACGTTCGTAACATTACCGATGCTGGACACTTGGAAAACGATGCGGACGAAGGCGAGGATAAAATTGCAAAAAAGGCCAAACTGGAGCAGATCGAACCCATGGAGGTGGTACAACGCTATACGGTCGACTTCCACAATACCCTACAATTATTCAATTTGTTGCCACCCAGTATAGAGCCTACGGCCACGGGTCATATTATCGAGCAGATCGAGATCATAAAAGAAATCCTTGAAAAAGGATTGGCCTACAAGGCCAATGGTTCCGTTTATTTTGACGTGATCAAGTTCAATAAGGATCATGACTATGGTAAATTGAGCGGTAGAAAGTTGGAGGATATGATTACCAACACCCGTGAACTTACCGCCCAGGATGAAAAAAGAAATCCTCAGGATTTTGCCCTTTGGAAAAAAGCGGAACCCCAGCACATCATGCGTTGGCCATCCCCTTGGGGAGATGGTTTTCCCGGATGGCATTTGGAGTGCACTGCCATGAGCACCAAATATCTGGGTGAGACCTTTGATATTCACGGCGGAGGAATGGACTTGAAATTCCCACACCATGAGTGCGAGATCGCACAGGCAGAGGCCAGTACGGGAAAATCCCCTGTAAACTACTGGATGCACGCCAATATGTTGACCCTCAACGGTAGAAAGATGTCCAAATCCACGGACAACAATATCTATCCTGCCGAGATTTTTAGCGGCGACAATAACATTTTAAGCAAGCCCTACACCCCTGCAGTGGTTCGCTTTTTTATGATGCAGGCCCATTACACCAGCATCTTGGACCTTAGTGATGAAGCTTTACAAGCTTCTGAAAAAGGGTACAACCGTTTGATGGACGCCCTTGATAACATCGAAACATTAAAAACGGGCGATGCATCGGATTTTGATGTGGCCGCTTGGAAGCAGAAATGCTACGATGCCATGAACGACGACTTCAACACGCCGATTCTGATCGCGCAGTTGTTCGAGGCCGTAAAGCACATCAACTTGATTAAAGAAGACAAAGAGACCATTTCCGTTGAGGACAAAGACATCTTGGCAAATTCACTGAAAGCCTTTGTTTACGACGTACTTGGCATTGAAAATCAATCCATGGCCAAGGATGATTCCAATACGCTCAATGGAGTTATGGAATTATTGATTGATATTAGGAATGAAGCCCGTGCCAAAAAGGATTTTGCCACTTCCGACAAAATCAGGGACCAATTGGTTGAGTTGGGCATTCAGATCAAAGATGGCAAGGACGGGACCACTTTCAGCGTTAACTAGTGTTTCATGAATTTTGATTGGTACTCCCCTGGCGAAACGTGTATTTTTCGCTTGAACAAGCGGTTGAAATACGAACGGTTTTCAAACCCGCATTCCAAATAAATCTCCTTTATTTTTCTGTTGGGATCTTTTAAGAGATTGATGGCCATTTTTATGCGCTCACTGTTGATGTAGTCAATCGGGGTCACTCCTAATTCCTCTTTAAAAGTCTTATGGAAATGTGATTCGCTCATACATGCTTTCTTGCTCAGATCGCTCACGGACAGCGGTTCGTGCAAATGCTTGGAGATATATTCGATCACATAGGCCAATCTATTGTTCGAACTTATCTTAGAAGCATTTTGCATGTATTTTTCCCGCGTATTGCCCTGCAAGATTCGAATGATCAGTTCCTGCAGCATGTTGTCAACGAAATAGTCCTTGGAGGGATGGTTCTCCGTGAACAAGTACAATAATCGCTGAATAATACCATAAATACTGGCATCATTGGTAAAATGGTAGTTGTAATCCATCAAAGCCCATTCAGTTCCATCATGTTTCGGCATCACTTCATTCATCAAATTGATGACCTTATTGATTTTTTCATCGGAAATGGCCATGGCCAGGCAACGTGTCGGATTCTCTTCGTTAGCTTCGGGAAAATCAATGCACATGACTTCATTGGAGGGAAGAATCAAGGACTCTCCGGGTAGAAAATTAAACGATTTCCTATCCCTGAGGTGCATTACCTTCTTTCCGATCAACATAGAGGCAAGCACTGGTTGATCAAACTGAAGGAGTACTTTTTCCGCTTGCAGATGCGTCTCAAAAACATGCATTGAAGCATTGTTCAACGTATACGAAGTTTGGTTCTCGACCAAATGTTCAAGTTTTCTTTCTTTAAAGAATTTATCCGACAACTGCATACAAAAATATCTACTCCTTAATATATTGCATAAATACCTACTAAATATAAAAAATAAAGCATGATGTTTTGTTAAAAATATAAAAACAAAGAGGATTGGTCATGTCATTAATAGAATACGTCAGATGTACGGGTTTCAAAATCAATACTTTTAAAATCAGTCACTTGAGCAAAGTGTGAGCGAACATAAAAATTAACGTAAACAAGAGTATTATGAGCGATGTACAAACTACGGAACGTGGTGTTTTGGAAAAACCCAAGTTCAAAGATCAGTATGAAAATTACATTGGCGGAAAATGGACCCCGCCGACCAAAGGAGAATATTTTGAAAACATTTCCCCGGTTGATGGAAATGCATTCACAAAAATCGCGCGATCCACGGCCGAGGATGTGGACAAGGCCATCGATGCAGCGTGGGCGGCAGCGCCGGAATGGAACAATTCCTCCGCAACATACCGGAGTAACCTATTATTGAAGATTGCCGACGTGATGGAGAACAATCTCGAGGCCTTGGCCCGCGCCGAAACCTGGGACAACGGTAAGGCCTTGCGCGAGACACGTGCCGCGGACATGCCCTTGGCGGTTGACCACTTCAGATATTTTGCGGGAGTGATTCGCGCAGAAGAGGGATCTGTAAGTGAATTGGACGCCAACACCGTGTCCATGAACGTAATGGAGCCGCTAGGTGTGGTAGGGCAGATCATTCCTTGGAACTTCCCTATCCTGATGGCCGCTTGGAAATTGGCCCCGGCCTTGGCCGCTGGGAACTGTGTGGTACTTAAGCCTGCAGAGCAAACACCTGTTGGAATCCTTGTTTTGATGGAACTTATAGAGGATATTCTACCTGCGGGTGTGCTCAACATTGTGAACGGGTTTGGTTTGGAAGCAGGTAAACCATTGGCCTCCAGTCCCCGAATAAAAAAAATCGCCTTTACGGGAGAAACCACTACCGGGCAATTGATCATGCAATATGCGTCCAAGAACATTATTCCAGTGACCTTGGAGTTGGGCGGTAAATCCCCTAATGTTTTCTTCGAAAGCGTTTTGGATGCCGATGATGAATTCTTCGATAAATGTTTGGAGGGCGCCGTGATGTTCGCGCTAAACCAAGGCGAGGTGTGTACCTGCCCATCCAGAATCTTGGTGCAGGAAAGCATTTATGACAAATTCATTGAGCGTGTAGTGGAACGCACCAAGGCCATAAAACTGGGACACCCCTTGGATCCATCCACCATGATGGGCGCCCAAGCATCCAATGATCAGTTCGAGAAAATCATGAACTACATCCAAATAGGTAAAGAAGAAGGCTGTGAAGTATTGGCTGGTGGAGAAGCTGCATACAACGAAGGCCTGGAAGGTGGATATTACATCCAACCCACCATTTTAAAGGGAAACAACAAAATGCGTGTCTTCCAAGAAGAGATATTTGGTCCGGTCGTTTGTGTAACCACATTCAAGGATGAAGCCGAAGCACTGGAAATCGCCAACGATACCCTTTATGGATTGGGCGCTGGTGTTTGGACGCGTGACATGCACCAAGCCTATAAAATCTCTAGACAAATACAAGCCGGTAGGGTTTGGGTAAACTGCTATCACAACTACCCTGCACATGCACCGTTTGGAGGATACAAAAAGTCAGGAATCGGAAGAGAAAATCATAAAATGATGCTCAGTCACTATACCCAGACCAAAAACATGCTGATTTCATACGATAAGAACAAAATGGGCTTTTTCTAGGATGGAAAACTTGATAAAACGCGTGTTGGTTTCGGACCACGCCATAAAGGTCATCGATCAATTGAGGGAACGCCATGGCGAATTGATGTTCCACCAAAGTGGAGGCTGCTGTGATGGCTCCTCCCCCATGTGCTTCCCGAAAGGCGAGTTGATGCTCAATGAAAACGATGTGAAATTGGGCACCATCCATGGATGTGATTTTTTTATGAGCAAGGATCAGTTCGAATACTGGAAACACACACAACTCACGGTCGATGTGACTACGGGACGTGGTGCCAGTTTCAGTCTGGAAATTCCGTTGGGACTCCGTTTTGTCATCAAGTCGCGATTGTACACGGATGAGGAACGGGAACATCTGGAACCCGTACAACCCGCAGAAGAAGTGTAGCATAAGCCCCGACAAATTCGGGGCTTTTTTCATACCTTGTTCCCTGTTTTACCCTCTAGAGAGCATGAAGAAAATTTTGATAGCGCCATTTGTTTTGTTGGTCAGGTTTTACCAACTTTTTATATCGCCTATGTTTCCCTCCACATGTCGCTATTCCCCCACTTGCTCACAATATACTTTGGAAGCCTTAAAAAAACACGGACTCTTTAAAGGAGGATGGCTGTCCATCAAGCGTATCGTTAGTTGCAATCCCTGGGGAGGAAGCGGTTATGACCCAGTTCCCTGAAAAATTGAACTTCAATTAACACCCTGCAACCGTTCAAAGTAGTTATATTAGTCCAAAATTTATTCAAATGTACTTTCTAGGATTTGACTGGAACCCCGAAGGAACCCTTTTTAAACTGGGTTTTCTACAAATAAAATATTACAATCTACTATGGATTGCAGCCTTTGTACTGGGCTGGTTCATTATGAAGAAAATCTTCCTGAATGAAAAGAAATCCATGGAAAAATTGGATTCCCTGTTCATTTACACCGTGGTTTCGATTATGCTGGGAGCACGATTGGGCCATGTGTTCTTCTATGATTGGGACTACTACAAGGATCATTTGGCCGAGATCCTCCTGCCCATCCGTGAAAGTGCCGACAGCTCTCTTTTCGGTATCATCAACGGATATGAATTTACCGGGTTCACAGGTTTGGCCAGTCATGGCGCCACCATAGCGGCCATCATCGGTATCTGGCTGTACACCCGTAAATGGAAGGATATCAAGATGCTTTGGTTGCTGGACAGATTGGTTGTGCCATCTGCCATCGGAGCGGCTTTTGTAAGGTTCGGGAATTTCTTCAACTCCGAAATCAATGGAAAAGTAGTGGACAAATCTTATTTTCTGGCCACACGCTTTATCCGTGACTCGGACGATATGCCCGCCTATCAAGCTATGGCACTCACAAAAGAACAAAGCCCGAATGCAGCCTATAAGGCCATTCAGCACAATCCAGAATTTTCACAAATACTACAATCCATCCCTTATCGCCATCCTGCACAACTCTATGAGGCCATTTGCTATATTTTCGTGTTCATTGCCCTATATCTCATCTACTGGAAAACCGATTGGAAAGACAAACCGGGATTCCTTTTCGGACTGTTCATGGCACTCTTGTTCATTGTTCGGTTTTTTGTGGAATTCTACAAAAAGAGCCAAGGCGGATTTGAAGAAGCTTTGGGTGTGCTCTCCACAGGACAGTGGCTCAGCGTTCCCATGATAGCCATTGGGATATATTTTATGGTAAAACCCGCACCCGTTGAACTGTAAAGGCATGATGAAGTTTGAAAAAATAGTGCTCTTGGTTTTTATCTTGGTATTGGGTTCATGCAAAACCGAATCAAAAAAGGCGATCAAGACGGAGTCCATATCCTTCAAAAAAGAGGGAGAACTCTCCATCCTATACTCTGAAAAGGATTCCATTAGGACCAAGGCCCATTTCGATATTGAAATTGCCGACACAGAGTACGAAACGCAGACAGGGCTCATGTATCGTCCATCCATGCAACAAAAACGAGGCATGCTCTTTATTTTTCCCGATGTAAATCCCCGGTCTTTTTATATGAAGAATACTGAATTTCCATTGGACATCATTTACATTGATGAGGGACAGAAAATCGTCAGCTTCCAAAAAGATGCCCAACCTTACAACGAGAGTAGCCTGCCTTCCAATGCTCCGGCAAAATATGTTTTGGAGATCAATGCCGGGCTTTCGGAACAATTAGGGTTGCAGGTAGGCGACAGTATCTCATTTTCCCGCAATTAAATGTCAAAGTACCTTCTGGAAAACCAGGCTTCGCAGCGATTGGTCTTTCGCAGACTGAAACCGTCCGATTTTGAGGATTGGTTGCCCTTTTACCACAATCCGAAATCCACACAATTTTGGGAAGGACTTCCCTTAGACCCCATTGTGGCATGTAGAACACAGTTTGATAGGGTTTTTGAACGCTATGAAAACGATCTGGGCGGAATGAACGCTCTCATTTCCAAAGCATCGGGAGAGCTGATCGGTATTTGTGGTCTCCTTGTCCAAACGGTTGATGACATACAGGAATTGGAAATCGGCTACTCCGTACTCCCCAAATTTTGGCTAAAGGGCTATGCATTTGAAGCGGCCCAAAAATGTAAGGAGCATGCGTTTGAAAATAATTTTTCGGATTCATTGATCTCCCTCATCCATGTGGATAACATCCCCTCTCAAAAGGTTGCCAGAAAAAATGGCATGCACTTGGATAAAACCACTACGTACAAGGATAATCCGGTTCATATTTTTAGAGTGAACCAAGGATAATCGTATTTTTGAGGCAAGACCTTTTACCTCATGAAGTCACCCAAATGCTACGCCATTCTCACCCAGAACAATTCCAATATTAACCAGTTGGTTCAAAACCTGCTCAAAAACCATCCTGTTGAAGGATTGAGTGAACTCAAAGGGTTGAATGGACTTCTTTTTTCACGTTCGGAAATCCAGCGGTACATGGATGAAGAAGATCGTCACGACATCAAGATTTTGACCAAGGATAGCGAACAACCCTTGAAAACGATGAGCAGTGGGGAACAGAAAAAGGCGCTGCTCCGCCATTTGTTGCAACAAGACCCTGACTTCATGGCTCTGGTCAATCCGTTTGACAATCTGGACGTAGCCACTCAATCCAAACTGAAAGAACAGCTCATGGATATTGCTTCCAGCAAGATTTTGGTGCAATTGGTCAGCAGATTGGATGATATTTTGCCCAATACCGACCTTTTTTTCAAACTGGATGGGAACAGCCTGCATCAATATGAATCCCCTGATACTTTTTGGAACGAAAACAAACACGATGCCACCGGTTTTGATGGCACTATACCGCCACCCTTATCCCCCATTGAGGTTGAAAGCGAAGAATTGGTCTGTCTAAAAAAAGTATCCGTCAGTTTTGATGGCCGTCGAGTACTGCACGAAATTGATTGGTCCATCAACAAAGGGGAGTTTTGGCAACTGATCGGCCCCAATGGCAGTGGAAAGTCCACTATTCTCTCCATGATCACAGGGGACAGTCACAAAGGTTACGGCCAAGACCTGACGATTTTCGGAAATAAAAAAGGGAGTGGCGAAAGTGTTTGGGACCTTAAAAAGAAAATCGGCTACTACACCCCTGCGGTCACCCATAAATTTCGGGGCTATCACACCCTGGAAAATATGATCATATCCGGACTTCATGATTCCATCGGACTTTATGTACAACCTACATTCAGTGAAAAACTCGTGGCCAATCAATGGCTGGACCTTTTACAAATGAGCCAGAGAAAAAACACTCACTTTCGGGATTTATCCGTTGGGGACAAACGCTTGGTGATGATGGCCCGTGCCATGGTAAAACACCCCGCACTGCTTATTTTGGATGAGCCCACTGCAGGTTTGGATGATGCCAGCGCCCATCTTTTTGTGACCTTGGTCAATAAAATCGCCAGAGAAAGCAATACTGCCATCGTTTTTGTCTCCCACAGAAAAGAACCCCATTTGACCCCTCAACACATATTTGAACTCCATCCATCGGAAACGGGCTCTACGGGAAGCAGGACATCATCATAAACATTTCATAAACAACCACTTAACCAACTCAACTGTTTTTTTGCTATCTTAAAGGGAATTCAACTATTAACTATTCCCGCACATGCAAAAAATCAATGTTAAGCCAGGTGCCAAACTTGTGGATTACAAGGCATATGGCTCCCTCTACTCCTCTGTTCTGGATTTTATGGAACAGGCACAGGAACCCATTGAATCCCTAAAAGGACGTACAATTTGGATGATCAATTCCACTGCCATTGGTGGCGGAGTCGCCGAAATGCTCCCCAGTCAAATGCGCATTCTGCGCGAGCTCGGGGTATCCATAGAATGGCTCGTGATCGAAGCGAAGAAAGAAGCCTTTTTTGACTTGACCAAACGCATCCACAATGCCATTCACGGAAGTGGCAAGGGTGTTTTTACAGAGGAGGATCGCAAAATCTACGAGGAAGTCAACCGAAACAACCTTCCCAAAGCATTGGAATTGATCAATGACGGGGATATTGTTGTGGTCCACGACCCCCAGCCCATGCCTTTGGCGGCCATGATCAAGAAAGAGAAAAACGTTTCCATTATTTGGAGGTGCCACATTGGACTGGAAGAGGATACGGATGTCACCGATGCCGTATGGAAGTTTTTGGAACCCTACACAAACGATTATGACCATTTTGTGTTCAGTCTTCCCTCTTATGTACCAAAACCATTAAAGAACAGAACTTCCATTATCCCTCCGGCCATTGATCCCTTGAGCCATAAGAACCGTGAACTGCAATTGCACAAGTGTATAGGGATTTTGTATCAATCCGGGATTTTGGACGATCACAAAGCCATATTATACCACAGATACGAGCATTTGGTAAGAAAAGTGATGCCCGATGGCTCTTTTGATGTGTTGGATGCCGGTCAGAACCTGGACTTGATCTATCGGCCCATAGTGACCGAAATTTCACGGTGGGACAGACTCAAAGGGTTCAAGGAATTGATGGAGGCTTTCATTAAGATGAAGTTGGACAACCGAAAATATGGAGACCCAAAAAGTCTAGAGTACAAACGCATAGAAATGACCTTGCTGGTCATGGGTGGACCCGACCCCGCATTTGTGTCCGACGACCCCGAAGGCAAAGAGGTTTTAAAAGAATTGACGGAAACCTACAAGAAGGTCGATAAAAGCATGCAGAACGACATTGCCATTTTGTTGCTGCCCTTGGACAATCCAAAACAGAACGCTTTGATCGTAAATGCGCTTCAGCGTACATCGAGCATCATTGTACAAAACTCCATTCAAGAAGGGTTTGGACTTACGGCAACGGAAGCGATGTGGAAAAGAAAGCCTGTACTGGTATCCAATGCAGCCGGGCTCAAATATCAAGTGGTCCATAACAAAACAGGGCAGATAAACCCTGACCCCACGGATATTGAAAGCCTCTCCAAAACCTTGGCCTTTATGCTCAATCATCCCAAGGAACGGGATAAATGGGGCTTTAATGGCCAGCTCAGAGTAATCCAGAACTTTACCTTGTTCAGTCAATTATTATCGTGGTTGGGAACATTATCGGCCAACAAGGCCTGAAAAAACAAAGGCCCTCAAAAGAGGGCCTTTATTATAAAGTGTAATATAAAAAAACGAAAAACTATGCTCCTGTTGTAGCAGCAGCAATTTTCTTCTTTAATGAGTCGAACATCACAGGTGTTGCGATAAATACCGAAGAGTATGTACCTACGATCACACCAACGATCATGGCGAACATAAACCCTCTAAGGCTTTCACCTCCAAAGATGAAGATGGCCAACAACACAATCAATGTGGTAAGCGAGGTGTTCAACGTTCTACTCAAAGTACTGTTCAATGCCAAGTTGATATTTTCTCCGTTATTGAACCCTTTAAGACCCGTGATCTCACGAATACGGTCGAACACGACCACCGTATCGTTCAAGGAGTAACCTATTACCGTCAGAATGGCCGCAATAAAGGCTTGATCGATTTCCATGTTGAAGGGCATAATGTCCCCTGTCAAGGAGAAGATCCCCAATACGATCATTACATCGTGGAATACCGCAACAACGGCACCTAGGGAGAATTGCCATTTTCTAAATCGCAATAGGATGTATAGGAAGACAACGGCCAATGAACCAATAATGGCCAAAACGGCGCTCTTTTTAATATCATCGGCAATGGTCGGTCCCACCTTTCGGTATTTCAGGACACCTAGATCCTCTGCTGTTCCTCCTGGCCTGAAGTCATCATAACTGGTTCCATCAGGGAAGTATTTTTGAAGATGCGTGAACAATTCGTTCAGGATCTCCGTATCCACTTCGGGTCCGTTTTCCTCAAACCTATAATTCGTTGTGATGATGATCTGATTGGCGGCACCAAACGTTTTGGCGTTGGTTCCGCTTCCGAGCACCGAATTCAAATCCGCAGCGATCTCAGAAGGGTTCACAGCATGCTCGAATCGAACTTGATAGGAACGACCCCCCACAAAATCCACACCTTGCTGAAGGCTCTTGGTGGCCAATGAGAAGACACTCACTGCAATCAAGATACCAGAAACGATGTAGGCTACTTTACGCTTGGACAAGAAATCAATGCTCAGGTTTTTGAACAGGTTCTTGGTAATTCCAGTACAGAAATCCAATCGACGTCCTTTCTTGTTCGTATATGCATTGATCATCAAACGGGTCACAAAGATGGCCGTGAACAATGATGTCACGATACCGATCATCAAAGTAGTGGCAAAACCTTTGATGGGCCCTGATCCAAATATGAACAGAATGATCGCAGTCAGTCCCGTGGTAATGTTGGCATCCAAGATGGATGACAATGCGTTACCAAAACCATCGGCAATGGCCTGGGCCTTTCCCTTACCACGATCTAATTCCTCTTTTATCCTTTCAAAAATAAGTACGTTGGCATCCACCGACATACCAATGGTCAATACGACACCCGCAATACCTGGCAAGGTCAATACGGCGCCAAGGCTGGTCAACACACCAAAAATCAATAGAATGTTGAACAATAGCGCGATATCGGCAAATACCCCTGCTCTACCGTAGTAGAAAATCATCCATACCAATACAAACAGCATCGCTATCACAAAAGACATCAATCCGCTGTCGATGGCTTCTTGACCCAATGAGGGACCAACTACGAAGGAGTCTATGATTTCCGCGGAAGCAGGAAGCTTACCTGCACGCAGTACGTTGGCGATATCCTTGGTTTCGTTTACAGTGAATGTACCTGTTATTTCAGAACGTCCTCCGGAAATAGGTCCTGAAGAAACTCCCGGTGCAGTGTACACTTTGTTGTCCAAAACAATGGCAATACCTGTTTGGTTGTTGTAAGCGTCATCTGTCAATTCCTCCCATTCCTTGGCACCGCGTGTATTCATGGTCATGCTTACCGCAGGCTTGTTGAATTGGTCAAAGGTGTCCTGAGCATCGGAAACCACATCTCCGCTTATTCTTGGCGTACCTTCCCTATTGGACTTCAATGCGTACAAATCTGCTACTTCAGCATCCTTGCCCGGACGCTCCCAAAGGAACTTGGTAAACTGAATATCGTTTGGCAACAGTCTTTTGATCTCCGGTCTTCTCAAATACTCACCCAACTCGGCGGTGTCGGAAACCATGGCACGAGCAATGGCGTGCGTACCAGGATTGGCTGGAATCAATTTCCCCAATATCGGGTTAACATCCTCTGCCATGTCCAATGAGTCTTGGGACACATCGGAAAGCAGGGAATCAATTTCAGATTCTGGCTTGGAAACCCCCTCTTCGGTGGTTTCAGGCTCCAAAATATCTTTCAAACGCTCGTTGGCGTTTACCAAAAAGTTCCCTATACTTTGGTTGCTCTGTGGATAGGTTTCCCAGAATTCCAATTGTGCTGTACTGGACAACAACTCTTGGGCACGTGCAATATCCTTTGCACCTGGAAGCTCCACTACGATTCTTCCCGAGTTTCCTTCCCTTTGGATATTTGGTTGGGTTACTCCAAAGCCATCAATACGCTCACGAAGCACCTCAAATGCAGAAACGATGGATTCATCAATTTTCCTTCTGATGATGGGCTTTACCTCATCATCCGTCATTTGGAAATTGATGTCATCGCTGAGTCCCTTGTTTGCAAAAATATCGGGAGAGGCCAATTTGGTATCTCCTTTAATATTATCAAAAGCCTCGAAGAAAAGCTCCAAATACGTATCATCACTATTGGTTGATGCTTGATCGGCATCGGCCAATGCTTTGTTGAAAACCGGATTTTTGGTATTGTTGGCCAACCCTTTCAAGATATCCTTTACGGAAATCTGAAGGGTTACGTTAATACCTCCTTTAAGGTCCAATCCTTTGTTCAACTCTTTAGTCTTGGCTTCCTCATAGCTCGTAAAGCCCAAAACAGTGTTGTCACTGATGGAGTCCAAATACGATGCCTCTAAAGCTTCACGCTTTGCAACATAGTCTTCCTCAGCTTCCGAAATTTGGCTAGCTGCATAAGCTTCAGCGTCTCCTTCCAACTTATTAGTGATGAAAGTATAAGACAACTGATAGATGCTCACCAAGCCAAA
>CETR01004145.1_pt1 | contig 16038 bp, 14 predicted proteins | sample 531281 | NCBI WGS metagenome assembly CETR01 (sample SAMEA2622568, study PRJEB7988) | marine metagenome | biome: marine biome (ENVO:00000447); feature: mesopelagic zone (ENVO:00000213); material: "saline water (ENVO:00002010), including plankton (ENVO:xxxxxxxx)" | depth 696 m
GAAATCCACCATATCAGTGTCAGTACATGAAACTGCAATGACAGTTTCTCCATTTTTCAATTTTTGTTTTGCTCTATTTTTTCTTATCTCTATCATTGTTTCTATGGGCCTTTTTCCCTACTCTCTTTGATCGCTAAATAGCTTCATTTTTTTGTAATTCCTCTATTTGTGAATCGGTGTAACCCAATGAAGATAGTATTTCATCATTATGTTCCCCTAATTCAGGAGCGAATCCAGGCGTACTTGGAGTTTCTGAAAATTTCCAGGGGGAGCCATGGATTTTGATGTTTTCGCCGATTTTCGGATGAAAAATTTCTTTTACGTAGCCATTGGCAACTACATTTGGATCGTTGGATGCCTCAAGCATAGTGTTTACAGGGGCTGCTACCATGTCAGCTTCTCTTAGAATGCTTACCCAGTGTTCTCGAGTGTCTTTTGAAAACATGGTTGACAGAGTGTCCAGTATTTCATTTTTATCCTCCTCAGAATCGAAGGCAATTCCCAGGTCGAGTAATCCCTTTTTATCCATTTCATTGTGGAATCCTAGGATTTTAAGAGCTGGAAGCCACTGGCGAGCGTCCAATTGGATTGCCAGGGGTTTTCCGTCGATATCGTTGAAGCATGCTGCAATACCGGCTCTATTCCGACTACCATTTATTCGGGCTCCAGTGATGGGAGCCTGGTTTTTCCACATCGTTGTGGCCATAGTCCAACCCATAAGCCGAAATGCGCTTCCTACAAGGGAAGTGTCTACCTTTTGACCTTGTCCGGTTTCCCTAGCATGAATCAAGGCGGCTAAAATGCCACCAAAAGTTAAAATTGCTGTAGTCTCATCTGCAACTGAGGCCACCCCAGTTCGCATTGGCTTTCCCGGTATTGAGAAGGCCTCAGTTACTCCGGATAGAGCCTGACCAACCGCATCTGTTCCTGGCAAATTAGCATCAGGACCTTCCAATCCATAAGCAGATATAGAAGCATAAACCAGTTTGGGGTTAATCTTCCTCAGTTCTTCATATCCGAATCCGTTCCGTTCAGCAGCGCCCGGTCTAAAGTTCTGCCCGAAAACATCGGCCCTTTTGATTAATTCATACAAGATTTGTTTTCCTTCCGGCGCCTTCAAATTAAGAGTGAGACTTTTTACACCTCTGTTATTAGTTTCGAAAAACGAACTTACACCATTCTTAATTTCGCCTGCCCGCCTCGATCCATCCCCGGTTCCGGGTACTTCAACTTTTATAACCTCGGCCCCTAAATCTGCCATTAGCATGTAAGGAACTGTGCCTGCCTGCGCAGTAGAACAAGTCACTACCCGTACTCCCGATAAAGCTCCTTCGGTGTTATTCATATGGGTATTTTCCTCCTAATTCCAAGAATTATATTTTTATTCAGCTATAGTTTCTTCGCCTGTTTTGTGGAAATTAATCCATTCCCAATTCAGATTCACACCAATACCAGGGCCTTGAGGGGCATATACATTCCCGTTTTCATCTACGGCGTCAAGGTCATCACTATAATCCAAATATACAGGAGCCTTTGTGGTTGGAACATTCGGATGAACCAGACCAAGTTCATAAAAATTGGTATTTCTTATTGATGACATTATGTGTCTATGAACTGGGCCAGGGCCGTGGAGTTCCATATCAAGGCCGAATCCTTCCGAGGCATGGGCGATTTTCATGGCCCCAGTAACTCCCCCGTCTTCATGAGCCCCGGAGCGTACATAATCCGTAGAATCGGCTACGATGAAATCCACATGTTGTTCAAGTAACCTTATGTGCTCAGTCTGCAATAATGGAGTTTTCACTAATTGTCTCAGCTTTCTATGAGCAAACTGGGATACCCCATTATCCTGGAATGGATCTTCCCACCAGAAAAATTTAGCCTCGTCACAGGCTCTACCAAGTTTTAGCGCATCACCAAAATTCCTTATTTCGCAGGCGGGGTCAATAAGCAGGTCAAGCTTTCCTTCGAATTTGTTTCCAAGGTTTAGAACATTTTCGACTTCTCGAGTGATGTTTTCTCGTGCCAGTCCCCACCCATGCACCTTAAATGCCCGGTAGCCCATTTTCAAACATTCTCGCGCGAAATCTTCGAAATCTTGAGGTGTTGTTAGACCACCATTTTCATCGCCGTGCAAGGTGGAAGCGTAAGCTTTTAGTGGCTGCAGTTCGCCTCCTAATAAACGGAACAAAGGCTCATCATAAAATTTTCCTGCTATATCCCACAGGCAAATATCGATAATTCCCATGCCCAACATTGCCCAATGCCGAGACCCTCTTTTCAAATCGTTATATATTGGTTCACGTGCGAGGGCATTTTTGCCAATGAGATAGGAACCCAATATTTTTATTTCAGCTAGGGTAGGATCGTTAACGTCAGGGTACTCTCCAATTAAACCTTGATCAGTATGAATTCTCACTAAAGATCCCGATTGTTTGGATGTTCCTCCTGGTTCATACACCATGTTAAAGGTGTTGTAGTCCCTACCTACTTCATTCAATGTGTGAGAGTAATGAATAGCTTCTATTTTTGTGATAACAGGTGATTCTTTCATTATTTTACCCGCTCTTCTTTTATTTCTTGTTGGTAACCAACCGGAATTTAGATGTTAGGTCTTTTCCATCCTCCTGAAATTTTTTCAAGTTCTAGGGCTACTGCGAGAGAAACATCTTCTCTCCATGGTCGGGAGACGATTTGCACCCCGATTGGTAAATTATCCTCAGTTTCTCCATACCTGACTACTGTTCCGGGCCATCCAGTCATATTGTAGGCCTGTGTGTACGCAAAGGCGTTTCTATTTTTGTCGCTGAAGGTCTCGCCGTGGCCACAGGCGGTAAAAGGAGCTGTGGGGCTGATTATAGCGTCATAATCCTTCATGAAAAACAACATGTCACTCCTGTATTTATCTAACATCTCTAGGTTAGCTGTGAATTCAGCTGTGGATATAGGGCTGGCGCTGCTTAAACGCTTTTGAAGAAATGGAGATATCTCTGTCGTATTGGCAGAATCAACCAATCGCTTTACCCATGCTCTTCCGTCACCACCATTGAGTGAATTATTGATTTCGGGGGTCATTTGCAATGCCTTTGGACGAGCCTCTTCAACTGTAAGGCCTATATTCTCTAGGGCTTTAGCAGCACTTCTTACAGTATTTTGTATTTCTTGAGACGGCTGGTGAATACCGTTATCTGTATAAAAGGCTACTCTTAGATTTTGAACCCTAACCTTATAAGGATCTCTTAAAGGCATTCCGATAATGGCAGGGTCTACCCAGTCTGGTCCGCAAAGGATAGGTAAAGTTAGTATCAAGTCTTCCACGTATCGGGCCATAGGTCCATTTTGAGTCAACGAATCGAATGCTCCCATAGTGTGGTTCACAATGTGGCCCGTTCTTGGTATTCGGCCACTATTGGGTTTTATTCCAGTTATTCCACAAAAATGTGACGGCATCCTTATGCTGCCACCAGTGTCACTTCCTATATCCAGTGGTGAACCTCCAGAAGCTATAATTGCGGCGGCTCCCCCGCTTGAACCTCCAGGGATTCTAGTTGGGTCGTAAGGGTTGTTGGTGCGTCCATACACTAGATTGTCCGTTTCTCCCGCCAGTGTAAATTCTGGGGTATTTGTTTTACCCAATAGAATTGCTCCGGCATTTCTTAACCTGGATGTGACTGTTGCATCGTTTTCCGGTATGAAGCTGACCCGCCCTTTGGTCCCACCAGTCGATATGACTTCTTTAGTATCCAGTGAATCTTTTAATGTCATAGGGACTCCGTGCAAGGGGCCAATCTTTTCCTGGTTTGAGATCTTCTTATCTGCCGCTTTTGCTTCAGCGATGGCTCTTTCAGAGCAGATTTGAACGACAGCGTTAAGTACAGGATTTACGGCCTCAATGCGCTTCAAATGCATCTCTGTAACTTCTAAACAGGATACTTTCTTCTGTTTAATTTCAGTTGCTATGTTGCTTACTGATTCATAAATTAGGTCATTCATTTGAGTGCTCCTTCCTTTGATATCGCGAATAGTACCACTAGCCTGCAATAAGGTATCTCTCCAGTGATATATTTGAGGCATCTCTAAATAGGCGTCTTTTTATGCTTCAGGATCAAAATAAATCAGGTGTGTGGTCCAACCCCAGACTTTGGGCTATTTCAGTAGGTGAAACCCTCGCATGGGCGGGCCTTTTTTATCTCTTTCCTGCTTCTCTGATACGTTGGAAATTGCATTTTGGCTGGAGCGCATCCGAGTTATCCGCGGCGCTCATGGTTGCCTTGGTGGTATCTGCCTTCATGGGAATAGTGTCTGGGAAACTGATTGATAAAGGATTTGGCCGAGAGTTGATGTCAGGCGGGGTTGCGCTAGGAGGAATTTGCCTGTTGTTTATTCCGTTGGTTGGGTCTTTGGCGGAATTCTATATCTTGTGGGCTGTAGCTGGCATTGCTATGGGAGCCTGTCTTTATGATCCGTGTTTTGCGATTCTCACTAGGCATTACGCTTCCAATGCAAAAGAACCCATTGTGATGGTTACCCTTTTTGCAGGCTTTTCAATAACCTTAAGTTTCATATTGTCTGCGACAATTTCTAGTGTTTTCAATTGGGAGACTAGTTTTTATGTATTTAGTTTTTTACTGTGCTTTTTGGCGGCGCCACTTTTTTGGATTGGTATTTATGTAGATACAAAGGCAAATCTATCAACAACAGAGGGTTTTTCAGAATCAAAAAGTTCGACCACGTTTTTCCGATCATTAGTGAAGAAGCCCATTTTTTGGAGTTTAAGTATTCTGTTCACCGCTTTCGCTCTAAATCACATAATGTTAATTAGTCAGATACTTCCTTTGCTTGAAGCTAGGGGAGCTTCCTCTACCTCGGCTGTTTTGATGGCTTCTGCAATGGGACCGATGCAAGTCGGGGGGCGCATTGGGTTGCTGGCAATAGAAAAATATCTCAAAAGAGAATTCGAGATTATCGGAGTCGCCTTATTCAGTTGTGTGTTATTGGTTTGCGCTGGGGTATTGCTTTACTACTCTGAAATGAGTCCTCTCCTTCTTGGATTGTTCGTGGTATTCCAAGGAGGTTCATTTGGGATAATGAACCTGGTGAAACCAGTCATAACGGCTAGGCTTCTGGGTGAGTCTAATTTCGGATTAATATCGGCAGTTGTGGGTGTTGGCTATATTTGCGGATTTGCTATTGCCCCAGGGGTGTCTGGATTTATTTCAGATGCGTGGGGAATCGATAGTCTTATTGGCACAACTTTTTTACTGGCCTTAGTAGGATCTGTGATATTTTCAGCATCAGTAGGCATAAAGATTACTCAAAAGTAGGTGCTATTTAAAACTTGCTATGAAATCTGCTAGATGACCGCCGATATCATCTGGGGATATTTCCTGGACGAAATGCCCGCCTTTGACTGTGACTTCTCGTTGATTATTCCACAATCGAGCCTTTTCTCTCTGGTTACCAACCAGTATTGACCCAGGGTCCGCATTTATGAAGAGTTTGGGTATGTCACTTGTACTTAGAAATTCGGCATATGATTCAGCTATTGCGACCATATAATCAGGCTCTCCAGCAATAGGTATTTCCCGGGGCCAGGTAAGGGTAGGGCGTCTATCCTCCCCCGGTATCTTATAGGGTGCCAAATAAATTTCTAAGTCCTCTTCTGAAAGCTTTCCATCTCCTGCAAGTATCCTTTCAACAAATATGTTTTTCTCCAGTATTAGTTCTTCCCCAGCATCGGCCCTGAAAGCTTGGAAAATATTCCTTGCCACCTCAGGCCAATCCTCCCAACTTTCGATAGGGCCAGTTATAGCTTCCATGTAGGTGATGCTTTTGACTCTTTTTGGGTTGAGCTGGCTCCAGTAAAATCCGAGAGCTGAGCCCCAGTCATGAACTACAAAATGTACGTTCCAGAGTTCTAAATTTTCGAATAGGTTGTATAGGTATTTACAGTGTTCTTCAAATTTGTAATTAGCCGGTCCGGTGTTGTCCAATTTATCGGAGTCACCCATCCCTATAAGGTCGGGTGCTATGACCCTTCCTAGATGATCAACATGTGGGATTATATTTCTCCAAAGGTATGAAGACGTTGGATTTCCATGGATAAAAACTATTGGATCTCCTATTCCTTCGTCTATGTAGGCCATAGATTTACCATCGATACCCATAAATTTTTTGGGATACTGCTCTCTAAAAAAATTACCTGTAGTTATCATTTTTCCTCAGTTTGTAGTTTGGGTCCCCCGTAGATAAATATTGACGCCAGTTCCTCGATCTTATCAAAATGCACCTAAACATTCCTTCTTCCCTCTTAGGTATAATCGCGTTTATATTCACTAACAGGAGAAAACTTTGAATACAAGCAACCTTGAAATTGGTCAGTCAGGACGTATCGATGTGCAGATTACTACTGAAATGACTACTAATAGAACTGGAAATAAGGGTGATGATGTACTGTCTACCCCAGCAATGTTGGGTCTGATGGAAGGTGCATGCATCAAGCAATCAGATCATCTCTTGGATGAAGATACCTCCACTGTGGGTTACGCGGTTGATGGTCTTCGGCATGTTGCACGGACAGACGTTGGAGAAACTGTAGAAATATGCACATCCTTAACTGAAATTGATAGAGAAAAGGGTCGCCTTACTTATGAAATTCAGGTAAGCCACAATGGTAATACCGTCGGTAAAGCGATTCACAAAAGAGCGATAATTTCTAGAACATAGCTATTGGATTTACTGGAGAGCCTGTACCACCCTCTACCACCAGAGGAGCGATAGTAAAATGGAATACGTAACTGTTCAACTCTTCGCAGGTTTTCGCCAATCGATCAAAGTTGGCATTATCGAGAATAGGCATGCCCATGTGGGGGATGATTACTTCATGGACAGGGATTCTTGCCGGATAATCGTATTCACGGTGACCTGATTCCTGAAGGTCCCATCCGAGTAATGAGGCGTTTGTATCATATAGGAATTCAATTATTGAAGGAGCGTTACCAGGAGTATTGGGTGGGAATGTCATTTCTAAGTTTGGATGCGCTTTCCAAAAGGCACTATATCCTGATCGTATAAGAACTGCATCTCCCGAGCTTGGTGTTATGCCTTGGGTATCCGCCCAATCTTGGAGCTCCCAGCCTTCAACAGGATTCTCCAAATCGACAAAATCAATACCTCTGAATTTTGGAATGTCATAGAGAACCCCTCTGGTTATTATCCCGTCCTGCCAATTGTCTATAGAATGTGTGGCTGCTCCAGAATCTCTGACCAAAGCAGGGTCCTTATCGTTATATAGACGCCCTCCGGCAACTACACTTTTGGTGAAAAAATGGCAGAGTGCGTCTATGTGTGTATTTACAAAACCGTGATACGAAACCCCAATGTAATCTCCCGACCCCCGCTCATGAACTGCCATATTATGGTCAGCTGGTCTAGGATTTCTAAACTGGTCAGGTACTACCGAATGGGTCGCTAGGGGGTTCGCACAAGAAATGGTCCGACCGGTATCGATGAGACTGGCGGCTTCTTTTGTTACTTTGGGAGTTATGTGATTGAGTGTTCCAAACTGGTCATCGTCACCCCATCTTCCCCAGTTACTGAAACGGGCTTTGTAATCTAGGTACTCTTCAACAGTAGTTGGAGTTCGATCTTTCAATCCCATAATTTATACCTCTCCTTTGTTTCTTGCATGATACATGTCTTTGTGGCTAGCTTCACAAGTAAGTTTATATTTCCCTCAGGTTTTTAAAGGTCACGAAGGTGACTATTGCCAATAGAATCAAGGCTCCCCCATGCAATGACAAGGCAGTGGTTACTCCCAATATGGAAGCTAGAGCTCCGATTTCTAAGTTTCCTAAAGGACCAGTCCCGACTGCTGTTGTCCAAGCCCCCATAGCCCTTCCTCTTAAATCATTTGGGACCAATCTTTGTAGCAAGGTTTGGGAAAATAAATCAGAGAGAGACATCATCCCACTCATTAAAACAATTGCCAAAATAGCTATATGAACTGAAGGCGCCAAACCTAGAAGTAGAAGGGCTACACCAAACACATGCAAGACAATTATAAATCGAAGCCCATGCCGACCACCCTGCCCAAATATCGAAACGAGGAGGATTGCTATTATGCCTCCTGCAGAACTGAACGCGTGCAAAACCCCTAAGCCTTCAGGGCCCATGTCCCAGATATCGCGGGCGATGCTGGGCATTAAAGCGTGTGAGGTAAACCCAAATAATTCTACAGACATTACTATCAAGACCAAGGTAGATAGAGTGCGGTTGCGTTTTAATTCTTTCCAGAATTCAGAAAACCCATTTGCCAGACCGCCTCTCCTTGAGGGGGCTGAATTTCCGGGTGATTTGATTAAGGCCAAAAAGAGAAAGGCACACCCACAACCGACAGAAATTGCAAAATATCCAGCGCCGGCTCCCCATTCCCCAAGAGCAAAACCGACTACTAGGGCCCCAACCATTCCCCCACTACGTATTGCTAGGCTGAGATAAGACATGCCTAATAATCCATTTTCTTGACCCACCAAGTCAAAAACAAAACTTCGGCTGATGGTATTTAGCGTCATATGGATAGTTCCGCCAATTGCGGGAATTAACAATAAATGCCATAACTCTGCTTTGCCGGATGCCAATAAAAGACCCATCAGGAATGCCACTAGTGCAGCTGTTGCCATGAGTACCCGTATGAGTGTTCTTCTGTCTATGAGGTCTGAAATAGTACCAGCTGTTATTCCTAGAAAGAACGCAGGTGCATGTCGGATGCCCATGGCTAAACCCACCATGAATGGAGAGTCGGTTAGTTCCAGAATCACCCAACCTAGGACGACGTTTTCGCCACGGGTAACACTTTCGAAGAAAGTTGAGAAAGCCAATAACCTGAAGTCTCGTAACTTCACTACGGGGGACTGCATTATCTTGTTTATCAAATCAGTTATGGACTATGGACAAATTATCTCCCAAATGAGTTTTGTCCAGCCGTTGTACCTCCATCTACCATGTAGACTCCACCATTGCAGAAGCTGCTTTCATCACTGGCTAGAAACATCATTAGCTTACCGACTTCCTCCGGTTCCCCATATCGCCTCAGTGGATTACCTGCAGCAACAGCTTTCTGGGCCTCTTCGACTGTACTGAAGCCCTGTTTTCCTTCAGAGACTCTCTGTTCTTCTATTGATCTCATCATCCGGGTTTGAATTGGAGCCGGATTAACTGTGTTCACGCGAATACCCATGGAAGAGCCTTCCATTGCTGCGGTTCGCATCAGCCCGATTACTGCGTGTTTACTAGCAGAGTAGGGTGCCATCCCTGCCGATCCTCTAACCCCGGCAGTAGATGATGTGATTACAATACTCCCACCTCCTCTTTCACGCATCACTGGCATAACATACTTTAAACCTAGCCATACCCCTTTAACGTTTACTGATATTACCTTGTCAAACATATCGACGGGAGTATCAATTATTGAGTTCACTTCTCCTTCTATTCCAGCGTTTGCGATAAATACGTCAATGCCACCGTGACGTTCAACAGTAGCATTTACGAACTGTTGTACCTGAACCGGGTCCGTTGTATCACCGGCAACATAGCTTACATTTTCATCTCCGATGTCCTGGACCACACCCTTCAGAGCAGATTCGTTTAGGTCGACCAAAACTACATGAGCGCCCTCTTCTGCGAAAAGTTTTGCTGCTGCTCGGCCAATACCTCCAGCACCACCTGTTATCACTGCTACTTTACCAGCGAGCCTTGCCATAACGTACCTCTATCTCAATTTGCGTTTTTGTAACTAATTTAACGGAAGATTAAATTCTATGGATAATTCTATTATTGGTCTGGAATCCACTCATTGTGAGCTCGCTCACAGCATCCCTGTTTTTCTTATGATCAGGATTTGTGTTTATCGTTGAGATAGTCTCTGCGAGTTCTTCTAGGGTTTCTATAGGAGTGGTGAGTCTTACGATATCTAAGTCAGATGCTAAAGGTCGAGTCACCATTGGTTTTTTTTCAAATTTATCTCTCCACTGAAGTAATGCCTCAATCAAAAGTTGGGACTGCCCTCTTTTGGCCTTCATATATCTGCGGTTGATGTATTGTGCTTTATCTAATGAAATATTTTCCGAAACGGCGAGTATAACCAGTACTTGATACGTGACTTTGCTACATAGTTCCTCCAGGGCCATTAGTCTTGCTTGGCCTTCGGGAGAGTTTGATACCGCCGTTTCAATCTCAGTTATTTCACTTAGTGTCAAACCCGTAATAGCGGTTGTAACGTCTCGGGTTTGAAGGTGGGAGGATGCGCTAGTAGCGGTCACAATTCCGGATTTGCCGGTGGCCTCCAAAGATTTTTTTACCCCTTCTGCCAGTATGAACTCTTTACCAGGTAAAGGCACTCTTCTGATTTCTATCAACGCGTTAGTCATGCAATCCCCCAAATAGAATCTGTTGTATTGGATTGTGATTGTATTAAATAGAAACTATTTACTACAAATTTTATTCGCGTTCGCACATTCGGAGGTTAATTTGTTATTGATGCTATATTTTCGGGTAGGGTAAGAATAGACTTGGAACTCCTGTGAGGTCATTGTCTAGTCTGAAGGAGGTTATTCATGAGTGATAATCAGATTCTTATACATAATGCTGCCTACATCATTACCATGGATTATGAAAGGCGAATTATCAAGAATGGGAGCATTCTGATTGAAAATGATCGGATTGCAGCGTTAGGTAAGATGTTGGACTTTTCGCAACTTAACGTGGATAAGGTAATTAATGCCCAGGATATGGTAATTACTCCAGGGTTTGTTAATGGGCACTGCCATATAAGTTACGCACATGCTACACGTGGGATATTTCCAGATGATCTAGGAAACGACTATCTTGTCAATGTGTTTCGTCTTCAGGATTCGATGTCCCCAAAAGAAGAGCTTTTGACCTCTTTATTAGCTATAACCGAGCTTCTAAGCTACGGCACAACTACTATCATGGACCCTGGTAGTACTAAACACGTTGACTTATGTATGGACGCTTACGAAGAATCTGGAATAAGGCTTATTACGGGGATTCAGGTCACTGACCGGGAAAATCCGTATCGAATGGCGGTATACTCCCATGACGACGCAATACGGACAACGGAATCCTTTATCACTGAATATAATGGCAGCCTTGAAGGAAGAGTTTATGCCTGGGCTATGCCTTTTTCCCCAGAATATGTTGGTGGCACTCTGTTAAGAGAGCTCAAACTTTTATCTGATCAATTAAATGTTGGGAGCACCCTCCATGTAAACAATGCAGGAAAATTTAATTCAAATGTATCTACTGAACCACCTGTGGTTGCCTTGGAAAGACATGGGTTTTGTGGCGCAAATGTAGCTCTAGCACATTGTGTGGGATTGTCTGATCAAGAAATTGCTTCTCTTTCTTCTACTGGTACTGCTGTAATCACCTGTCCTACCAACGTGGTGAAGAACGGTGGGGGCTATGGTAAGAATTTTCCCTTATCTGAATTGTTGGATGCTAGCGTACGAGTTGGCTTAGGAACAGATGCAGGAAATAATTCCAATCTTTTAGAGACCAACCGCTCAATGTACTTGGCTGCAGTACTCATAAAGGATGCTACCGGTGATGCAGCCCAGATTCCGGCTGAGAAAGCTTTGGAACTTGCTACTATAGATGGCGCAAAGGCTTTGGGTTTAGATTCTGAAATAGGGTCTTTGGAAGTTGGGAAAAAGGCAGACATAGTGATGTATGACACACTACGACCTGAATGGCAGTCACTTTTTAACCCTGTTAATAGCTTGGTCTACAACGCTGATGGCAGAAGTGTGAAAACAGTTATGGTAGACGGACGTGTTGTCATAGAGGACTATGTGCCTAAATTTGTTGACACCGAAAAGTTAATACGTCAGGTGCAGGATATTGGAGCCGATATGATGAACCGAAATAAAATGTCGTTCCCTCAAAAATGGCCGATAGTCTAGCGAGTATTGGGTACTTCAGTAACTCCCAAATCTATAGGCGAGGTCTTCTGGTGTTTGATCTTTAATCCACTCAGGTTGTAAATTTCCGATAACAGCCTCGACTTCAGATAAATCGGTGGAGGTAAGTTTCCACGTTGAAGCTTGGGCTACATTTTGGACTTGCACAACTGATTTCATACCTACTATAGCTGAAGTTACTGCAGAATTAGCTAGGGCCCATGCAATTGCTAACTGTATCAAATCTCTTCCGTGACTTTTAGCCCATTCCTCTAATTGTTGGGTTACTTCATAAATAGTTTGAAACAATTCCCCTTGGAAGAAATTGAATAATCTTCTTTCGTCATCTTTGGGAAATGTATGACCAGGTTTGTAGCTACCTCCCAGCAGACCTTTGGCCAATACTGAATGAGGAATAACCCCTATTTGGTTTTCTTTGCAAAAGGTCAAAGTTGGATTTTCTTGTCGGAAAAGTAAGTTGTACCGAGGCTGGGAACTGATAATCGGACCAAATTCCATAGCTTCCTGCGTTTGGTCGGACGTGAAGTTCGATAGCCCTATATGCCGGATCTTGCCTTGTTTTTTCAGATCCATCAGGATTTCCATAGTATTTTTTATAGGCCATTTGGGTTGTGGGGTGTGAAGTTGGTATAGATCAATGTATTCGACATTTAAAGCAGATAGACTGTTTTCTATCGCTTCACGAATGTGTTTTTCTGAATGATCTGGCCCTGACAGCTTGGAGGCTAGAATCACTGAATCTCGCCTGCCTTTTAAGGCTTGTCCTAAAACTGACTCACTAGTTTGGTAACCCTCAGCAGTATCGATAAAGGTAATTCCTGCATCCACTGCCGCATGGATAGTGTCGACGGCTTGTTTTGGGTCAACATTTCCCATGCCTCCACCTATTGGCCAGGCACCAAAACACACGATGGAAACTTCTAAATCAGATTTTCCTAATGCTCTTGTTTCCATTTTTTGGCTATAAGGGCAGGGTTTTTGGCAAACCCAGTCCGAACTCATTTGTTTCTTCCATAATTGCCATAAACTTGTGGATGTTTCTAGCAAGATCTATAAGGAAACCTTCCTGAGCTATTGAATCGACCATGGAGAATTTGCTCATAATGGAGACTGCATACGGGTTATTTGGTAGATAGACTATTCCTGTATCACCCCGTACCTTGTCCATACCCCCTGGTTTATTGGCCACTACCACCTTAGATCCAACGGCCTTATTCAGATAAGCGGATTTTGGTTTACTCATGATTCTTAAGACTTGAGCGGATACTTTTGGAGTAGGCTTCTCGTTATGCAATAGGTCCATCATCAAGATTAATTCGTTCGGGGTAGAAACATTTTCATCACCCCTGTTTATTGCCTCAGGATCCATCATCTTGCGCCTGAGCTTGGTCTTAGACAAGCCCATGTCTCGGATTAAATCATTAATTCCCTCCATCCCGGCAACATCTATGCAGGTGTTGGTGGCAGTATTATCTGACGCAAGCATCATGAGTATAGCCACGTCCAAAATAGTAAATTCAGGATCATTCTCTAGGAAGTGAATTACCCCACTTCCAGCTCCGTACATATTTTGAGTAAACCGAATTCTTTGTGATAAGTCTATTTCGCCTTCTTCTTGCAGAGAAAACAGCTTTGCCAATACATGTATCTTTATTGTCGAAGCTGTGGGGAATACTTCATCTCCATTAATAGAAATGCTTTTTCCACTTGTAAGACTTTTCACCGACAAACCCGCTACTCCGTCAAAAGTGGTTATTTTGTCTTTTAAAGTGGTTTCTAATTGTTTCCACAGAGAATCCCTGCTCATGTAATTCCTCTTTTTTAACCTTAATGATATATAAAATTCTAAATGATTCGGGCTAATACGTATAATCACACGATACGCAATAGGAATTTATTGAAGAATTTTGAATTGAGGGGTACAAAATGCTTAGAAACGAAATGAAAAGAGATCTGGAAGAAGGTAAAAAGGTCTATGGCACTATGCTTCAGGAGATGGTGAGCCCTACAGCTGCCCAGGTTTTTAAACGGGCTGGATTTGATTTTTTTATGGTTGATTGTGAACATAGCCCATACGATCAGGGAAGTGTTAGGGAAATTTTAAGAGTCGCTCGATTGGAAGAAATTTGTCCCTTGGTCCGAATTAGGAACCTTGACTATAGTCTTGCTGCTGGGTATCTGGATGCAGGAGCCATGGGGTTAATGCTGCCAAGGGTAGAGAAGGTCACTGATACGGAAACTTTAGTTAGTTTTATGAAGTATCCACCTGAAGGAATTAGAGGTCTATCGGGGGATGCTCCGCACTCTGACTACAGGTTTGGAGATCTTGCTGAATTTATTGAAATTAAGAATCAAGATACGGTGGCTATTGCTCAAATAGAAAGAAAGGTCGCGATCGAAAATTTGGAAGAAATACTTTCCGTGACTGGAATAGATGTGGCTCTTGTTGGACCTGAGGATTTATCTCTATCGTATGGAGTACCCGGGCAGACTTCTCACCCAACTGTGGTTAATGCCATTCAAAAAGTTATAGATATTTCAGTAAAACTTGGGGTCGCCCCTGGTATCCATTTGGGGAATATAGAAAAACTTACTGAATGGAAAGAAAAAGGAATGCAGGTGATTATGTACAACTCGGACCTGGGATTCCTGCTTGAAGGTGCAAAAGAAGGGATAAAGGCTTTGAAAAATTAATATAGTTGATCATGGATTTGATATAAATAGACCAGTCGAAGACAGGATCGGTTTCATATTGTCATTTATCGCTTTTTACTGTTCGGCTTGTAAACTGTCACGTCGATAGCATGATTGATTGTTTTTTGTCCTGTGTAATGAGGTTGTGAAAGCAATGTAGGTCCCGGATGGAAGCTAATCAACCTCACCCAAAAAATCTAAGAGGAGTTTGAATACACTTTCGGGTTGCTCCTGTTGTACCCAATGTCCAGCATTATCTACTAATTGAATTTCACCCATATTTGTGCAGACTTCATTCTTCATTTTAGTGATTGCACCGGGCCTCTGGAATATTCCCCAGTCTTGCCTCCCAGCGATAAACATGGCAGGGTTTTCTATTTGCATCCCTGAAAAAAGTTCTAAGTGCTCCCGATTCCCGGCACTTCCCCCGGATCGGTACCAGTTGAGGCCACCCTGAAATCCTGTTCGTCCGTACTCTGAGACATAGACTTTCAACTCCTCTTCGGTTAACCATCCGCAAGAATTTATTTCCTGAGCAGTTGGCATATGTTTCCCTACGGCCTCTGGCATCGTGTCTTCCAAATCCATAATGTAATAAGTTGGCATCTTGGCCAACTGTTCCGCCGTCCAAGAACACAGCGGGAAAGGGTTGTTTTCCTTCCAATCGGCACTTTTATGATGGTAATAAGCCCTTATAAAGTCCGGCAATCCATTTTTCGAATCCATAATGTCAGAATTGGCCTCGGGGGTCCGATAGTAATGCTGGTAGTGTTTTCTCGGTCTTTCAAGATTAGCTAATTCTGCAGCGATGTCAGCTACCAGGTCCCTAGTTACAGTCGGCTTTTTGAAGGTGTTGAAAGGTATGTCTGGTGCCCCTGTGAATGGAGCACTCATCATAACAACAGATTCGTATATATCAGGTCTTATCAAAGTTGACCAACCAGCAACGCCGGCGCCAGAATCGTGACCTATAACACTTTTGACTTTTTCGTAGCCTAGTGCAGAAATCAAACCCAATAGGTCTCGTACGAGATTGGTTTGATAATAGGAGGAAAGATCCGAAACGTATGAATTGTCCCATCCGGTTGTTGCGCCAAATCCTCTTTGATCCGGTGCTACTACATGGTAGCCAGATTTTGATAGAGGTAGAATCATTTTTCTCCAGCTATAAGATAACTCCGGAAATCCATGTAGCAAGAGTAGAAGTGGATTGCTTTTGTTTTCAAAACCTGCCTCAAGATAATGGATATCAAGACCATTAATGTCTCGACAAACGCTTGATCGTATCTGATCAGGCAGGGTACCGGCCCCATAATCTTTTATATTATGTGTCATATCGATT
>CETR01071982.1_pt1 | contig 15884 bp, 17 predicted proteins | sample 531281 | NCBI WGS metagenome assembly CETR01 (sample SAMEA2622568, study PRJEB7988) | marine metagenome | biome: marine biome (ENVO:00000447); feature: mesopelagic zone (ENVO:00000213); material: "saline water (ENVO:00002010), including plankton (ENVO:xxxxxxxx)" | depth 696 m
CAGGCCTCCAAAGATCATGGCTATCGGGAACCCAAAAAAGCCCATACTGTTTATCCAACCCAATTGTTGATTGGAGAGCATGAACTCCTCCCCCAACTGGGTCAATATTCCCGCTCTAATAGCGAAGGTCATGGATGTAACCACCAGCGAAATACAGGCCGCTACAAATAGCTGATTCTTGTTTACGTTTTTCATGTTTGTTTCAGTTAATTTTTGGTTGTATCTATGATTTTTATGTCACTTCTTCTGAATTTTAAATCAAAGTTGAACCACTTAACGACCGATTATGTGCCTATCGGTGTTCCATGATTATGATTTGTACTCTACTTTCTCATTTTTGAATATCAGCGCAAACAAGATAAATACCACCGCTGCAAACGCTGCTGGATAAATCCAGATGCTCTCCCAAGCATGGGCACCATCTTCCAAGGTCAGGGAATCGGTGATTTGTCCCGCAATCCAGAAACCTATCAACATTCCCACTCCATAGGTGGCCAGGGTGATCAAGCCCTGTGCAGCACTTTTGTACTTTTCCCCTGCTTTGGTGTCCGTATAAATCTGTCCTGAAACGAAAAAGAAATCGTAACAGATGCCGTGCAACGCTATTCCAATGATCAACATAAACGATAATTCATCGGCATTACCGTATGCGAAAAGCAGATAGCGCACCGTCCATGCCAACATACCTACCAATATCGTCTTCTTAAACCCGAATCTGGTAAAAAAGAAAGGCAGTGCCAATATAAAAAGTGCTTCGGAGATTTGTCCTATGGCCATTTTACCCGTTGGGTTGGCCAAGCCTATTTCCGCTAAAAAAGGATTGGCATTTTGATAATAAAAAGCCAAAGGAATACAAATCAATACGGATGAAATAAAGAACACCAAGAAATTCTTATCCTTTAAAAGCTTTAATGCGTCCAATCCCAATACATCGGAGATGGTCACTTTTTCACTTTTATCCACTTTTGGTGGAGTTTTAGGCAAGGTAAAGCTGAACAGTCCCAAAATTGCAGAAGCTATCCCGGCCATCAAGAATGTGTTCTTGAGCATTCCCGCTTCCAAAGCCTCCGGCGAATCCCAAACAAAGAGATAGCTGATCACAAGTCCGGCAATAATCCATCCGATGGTTCCAAACACACGGATATTGGAAAATTCCTTCGCTGGGTCCTTCATTTGATTGAACGAAATGGAATTGACCAAAGCCAATGTTGGCATGTACAAAATCATGTAACCCAACACGTAGGGATAGAAAGCAACAAAATCCTCGGATTGATACATTTGATACATCAAAAATGCACCTATCAGGTGCAGTACGCCCAAAATCCGTTCGGCATTAAAATATCTGTCGGCGATCAATCCTATGATAAATGGAGCGATAATAGCTCCCCACGATTGTGTGGAGAACGCCATGGATGACTGCCCTGCCGTTGCTTCAAGATTGCTTCCAAGGAATGTTCCAAGGGTAACAAACCAACCTCCCCAGATAAAAAACTCGAGGAACATCATAAAGGATAGTTGGAATTTGGTTTTAATATTCATGTTGGTATATAAAAATTAGTAATTATCGTTTGTAATGCACATAATCCAAAGGTTCAGGCACGCTTCCCGCATTTCTCAACTCCATCATAATCTGCCCTCTATGATGCGTGGAATGATTGATGATATGAAATAGAATGTCCTCCCGTTTATTTGAGAAATTCTTTCCCGCACTGTTGGTGTATTCCACTCTGTCATCAAAAGTATCCGTGTTGGATACAATTTCAAAGGAAGTACGTTGATTTTCATAATGAATGTCTTCCCAACTATTCACATTGTGCAGGTCCCAAACGCCAAACTCAATTGGTCTTCCCTGAATTCTTTGGTTCCAAATATGATGGGCATTGAGTATATGACTAAAAAGTCTAATGCAGTTGTCCGGAACTTGGTCCAGACCACTGCATTGTTCAATTATTTTTTTGTTACAATAGAAATTGTAATCGAAGAGCTGTTGTAAAAATCCCTTCATCTACCCATTCATATTTGTTGACTATTCCAATACTTTTTCCAAAAGTGCTTTGGTCGCCAATATTCCTTCTTCTTCGCTAAGTTCGGAGCCTTCATATTCCACGCCTACAAAACCTTCGTATCCGGAGGCCACCACAGTATCCATGATCCTTTCAAAATCGATCACGGTTTCATTGCCATTCTCATCAAAATTATAGGACTTGGCACTCACACCTTTGGCATAGGGCATCAATTCCTTTACTCCTTTATATTTGTCATACTCTTCCACACATTCAGATGAATAATAGTCCCCTTCTGCTCTCTTGATACAGAAATTACCAAAATCAGGCAGTGTACCGCAATTGTCCATGCCCACTTTCTCCATAACTTCTGCCAACAGTTCCGCATTGGAAGATGGTCCTCCGTGGTTTTCCACAATGATGTTGATGTTCTTGTCCTTGGCGTAAGTGGCCAATTGGGTAAGTCCTGCTACAGATGCAGGCATCCATACTTCGGGGTCCATGCTTCCGTTAAGGTTGACACGGATAGAGTGACAGCCCAAGGCTGCGGCTGCATCAACCCACTTGTAATGGTTTTCCACTGCCTTTGTTCTTTCCGCCTCATCGGTAACGGCAATATCTCCTTGGCCGTCCACCATGATCAAAAGGTTCGTAAGTCCATATTTTTCACTTTCGGCCCTGCTTTTTTCCACCCAGTTGTTCATAGCTTCTTCAGAAAAATCAGCTGCCTGAAGTTCTTCATAATACAGGGCGCTTACATATTCCAATCCTTCAAAACCCCATTCGTTTGCTTTTTCGGCAAACGTGTAGGGATCTACGCCTTCTTCAAAAATCATTTTATGGATGGACCATTGCGCCAATGAAAGTTTAATGTCTGGCTTGGTCGCTTCAACAGCCACTTCTTCTGTGGCATTTTCTTCAGCGGAATCCTTTTTTGGACCCTGTTTACAGGAATAAATCCCCAAAAAAGCCACTAAGATAAGTGTGGCGATACTTTTCTGTGCTAAACTACTTCTGCTCATATTTTTACGTTAGTTAATTTCTTACGGAATCCAAAAACTACAACGTTATAGTGCTGAATTCTCAATAAACATAGGGATTAAATGTAGAAAATTAATTTAATAATTAATACATTTAGCAAATAAACAATCCGAATAAATGAGTAAATTTTATTACAATCAGGAGCAGGAATCCTATGATGCCATCGTGGTAGGTACGGGTATCAGCGGTGGTTGGGCTGCCAAGGAATTGTGCGAAAACGGTCTCAAGACCTTGGTCTTGGAGCGTGGACCCATGGTAAAACACCGTGAAAGCTATACAACGGCCGATAAAGACCCATGGGATTTTCCGCATGCCGGGCAAGCAACCCGAGAAGACATTAAGAAACAAGAAAAACAATCCAGAACGGGCTATACCACTGGAGCAGCTTCCAAGCATTGGTTCGTGAATGATTTGGAGCACCCTTACAACGAAACCAAGCGTTTCGATTGGATGCGTGGATACCATGTAGGTGGTCGTTCCATTATGTGGGGCAGGCACAGTTACCGCTGGAGTGATATTGATTTTACAGCCAATAAGAATGAAGGTATTGCCGTGGATTGGCCAGTACGCTACAAGGACATTGCGCCTTGGTACGATAAGGTGGAAAGCTACATTGGGGTATCCGGTGAAAATCTGGGCTTGCCACAATTGCCCGATGGTCAGTTCGAACCCATGATGGAGTTGAACTGCGTGGAAGATCACGTAAGAGGAAAGGTCGCCGAGCATTTTGGCGGTCGTGTGATCACTGCCGGTAGGGTAGCTCACATTAACAGTGACAAGAAATTTGAAGGCGATGGCCGTGTTCGTTGCCAGTTCAGGAACCGTTGCATTAGAGGTTGTCCTTTCGGAGCATACTTCAGTAGTGTTTCCTCTACTTTGCCAGCTGCCGAAGCTACGGGAAACATGACACTGCGACCTGATTCCATTGTACATGAGGTAATTTATGACCCAAACACCAAAAAAGCCACGGGTGTCAAGGTCATCGACAGGGAAACCAATGAAGAATTCGAATTTAAGGCCAAAGTGATTTTCCTTTGTGCTTCCGCCATTGCATCCACTTCCATTCTGATGCAGTCCAAATCCGATAGATTCCCTGATGGATTGGGCAACGATTCCGGAGAACTGGGCCACAATGTGATGGACCACCACTTCCTTGTAGGTGCATCCGGCAAATTTGATGGATACGAAGACAAATACTACAAGGGCAGAAAACCAAATGGAGTGTACATCCCTAGATTTAGAAACCTTGGTGGTGATTCCAATATGAAGGATTTTGTTCGTGGGTACGGTTACCAAGGCGGTGCCAACAGGGGCAATTACGAAGAAATGGTTGCCGAGGCCGCTTATGGAAAAGCTTACAAGGATGCCATGATGACCCCAGGGGGATGGAACATGAGCATCAACGCTTTTGGAGAAACACTTCCATACCACGAGAACAAAATGACCTTGGATTACGACAAAAAAGACAAGTGGGGCCTACCTACCGTGACTTTTGACGCCGAAATCGGAGAGAACGAGTACAATATGCGTAAAGATATGCAGGAACAAGCTGTTCAAATGCTTGAAAAAGCAGGAGCCAAAGATGTTACCGGTTTCGATGCACCATACGCGCTTGGACTTGGAATCCATGAAATGGGTACGGCCCGTATGGGATTTGACCCTAAAACTTCCGTGGTCAATGGCAACAACCAAGTACACGGATGTAAAAACGTATATGTTACCGATGGTGCCTTTATGACCTCTGCAAGTTGTGTCAACCCATCGTTGACGTACATGGCCTTTACTGCAAGAGCAGCCAACCACGCCGCTCAAGAACTTAAAAAAGGAAATATATAATGGAAAGAAGATCAGCACTTAAAAATATGGGGTTGGCTTTCGGTTATGCCGTGGCCACGCCAACGTTATTGTCTTTATTGCAGAGCTGTAAGGACAAACCTGCCTTTGCCGAATGGACTCCAAATTTCCTGAGTAAAGAGCAAGGATATGCCATGGCACAGACCTTGGACGTCATCCTTCCAAAAACGGATACACCTTCTGCAACGGAAATGAACGTCCATACCTTCATCGATGCTTATTTGGATGAAGTTATGCCTTTGGAGCAAAGGGATTTCGTAATCATGAAAATGAACAAATTCTACGATAAGGTGCTCGCTGATTCAGGCAAGGAATCCTTGATGGACATCGAGCCCGCGGATATAGAGCCTGCCCTGCAGACCTATCTTAGAAAACGTTCAGATGAAGAGGAGGACGCCCATTCTGAAGCTATTATGGCCTATACTGAAGCCATCCGAGAAGGTGGAGAGGGTAGTTTGGACGATGATATCGCACGTTTCTCCTTTGCCAACGACCTAAGGGATCTGGGTACATGGGCCTATAAATCATCGGAATATATCGGTGAGGAAGTACTGGCCTACGCACCCATTCCTGGCGAGTATATCCCATGCGGCGATTTGGAAACATTGACCGGCGGCAAAGCATGGTCCTTGTAAACCATACAGCGCCATAAAAACCAAAAACCTCCATCAAAAATGGAGGTTTTTTTTATATCCTTTATCTTAAGAAAAATACCCCGGATTGTTCTTATGTGGGGTGAACTTGTCCGAGGTATTGAATCAATAAACACTATCACACGTACTGATATTCAGTACAAAAACTGCATCAATGGAAACAAATCTTTGCAGTCGTGCAGTAATTCCTTGCTTTTTCAAAATGGACCCAAGCATAACCCAAATCCGATTCAACAGCAATAATGAACTTTGAAGTCTGCATGGCAAAGATTTAAAAACCAAGCCATATTTTAAAGGGCCACTTTATAAAACAGCCATAAAGTTTTTAACATAAAATGTTGACATCTAGATATGGAGAGCTGAATTGTGAAGTCGTAAGTATGGGACCCCCAAAATAAAAAGACCAGATAAAGTACTTACCTGGTCTTGCTTTTATGATGAACTGGCCTCTGGCCAAAAAATATTACCAAAGAGTACGGCCTCTTCAATCGAGCCTGTATATAATCCTTCTTTGTTATAGGTAGTTCCCCCGAAACCTAAAATCAAATCCAGATTGTGGCCTAACCGAAGATGAATTGTGCAAGCGGTTTATACAATCAAAAGATTGGTTGCTGTGGCCGTACAATTATTTGGTAATACAAAATTTATAAGAGCACATGGTTGTTACCTTTTATTTCGTGGCAACGACCTTATTCCAATCCGAACCAAGTTCGGTGTTATTCCTTTCCGATACTGCGGCAAAAACCAAAGCCACAATCAAAATCAAAAACAATATTGCACATTTTCTCATTATCTGGCTATTTGAGATTGTCCCATCATTTTTGGACATGCCGAATATAGACAACAAAAAAGCTCACATATGATTTCTATGTATAAACTGTTCCCTTTTATGTATAATTGGATTTTTGGTTTTTAACCATTGTAGTCTTTTTCTTATATTATTTTGCTTTAATCTTAAAAAACTCACCGTTTTTCCCTTGATTTCCCTTTTCTTACCAGTTATACGCACTACACATCCATTAACACATAATTTTAGTACTATGTGGAGAATAATCCTAAATTTGATATTACCTATATTATCCTATGTTAGAAGCCGTAATAGTTGATGACGAAATAAAAGCCCTCCAAAGTCTGAGTTGGGAACTTACCAACTTGAGCGATGAAGTGGATATTATTGCATCTTTTACAGATGCTAGGGAAGCTTTGGATTATTTGGAACAGAACACTCCGGATTGTTTGTTCCTGGATATTGAGATGCCTGCAATGGACGGGTTTCAGTTTATAAAAAATCTCAAGAACAAGGATTTTCCCGTTGTTATCACCACTGCTTATAATCAATACGCGCTACAAGCCTTGAAGAATGAGGCCATTGACTATCTTTTAAAACCCATTGATTCCGATGATCTTGAAGAGACCATTGGCAAAATAAAAAAGTTCAATGCCAAAAATTTGACAGTGGATCGTCTGGAAAAGATTCTTCTCAACTTCAATGCGGAATCCCAGAGCAAAAAAATCACCATCAATACCGATGGCAAACTGGTCTTCCTGAACAGCGATGATATTTTGTATGCCGAGTCCGATGGCAACTATAGTACCATATTCTTGGTCGATGGTCAAAAAATACTGCTTACCAAAAAACTGAAGGAAGTAAACACTCTTTTACCTGAAAACAGTTTCTTCAGAATCCACAATTCCTATATCATCAATCTCAACAAAATAAAGGAGTTTCTAAAAACCGATGGTTACGTGGTTTTGGAATCCAATCATAAAATCCCAGTTTCCCGGCAAAAAAAATCCGATTTTCTGGATATGCTTTAATACCGTTATGTTCCCGTGCCCATCGTAAAGTTCCATCACATCGAAAACCTGCATCGAGTACAAAGAACCGCTTTGCTGATGCTTTTGCTGTTTTCGTTCCTTGGTGGATTGACCGCACAGGAGGTACCAAAGGAATTTCAGGAAAAGGCGGAAACCATTGTTCAACTTCAACCCCGCACCTATGGAGCTCTTGACAATGAACTTGACAATGAAAAAAGGGACACCACGCTTTTGCGATACTTTGAAAATCTGAGCAAGGAACACGATTATTTGGAAGGGCAGGCTTTTGCCCTGAACCTATTGGGAATGAAATACAGGAACATTTCCCAATACGAAAAAGCCGTGGCCCTCCACGAAAAGGCCCTCGCAATCTCTGAAGAAGCCAACAATACCGGCTTCAGGATTCTTAGCCTTAATATGTTGGGCGTGGTCTACCGGCGCACGGATGCCATCAAGACCGCTATAGACTACCACCAAAGAGCACTGGAACTTTCCGAACAGATAGAAGCCCCGTCCCACCACATTAAGAGGAGCATCAATGTTGCCTTAAACGGGATTGGAAACCTTTATCAAACCCTGGAACAGTATGATTTGGCCATATTGCAGTTCCGAAGGGCCCTTAAGCTGGAAGAGGAACTTGGAAACAAACTGGGATTGGCCATCAACCACCAAAATATTGGGCATTGTCTCGAAGAGAAGGGGGATTTGGAGGCTGCTCTGGAGAACTATCGAAAATCCTTGGCCTACAACGAGGAAATCGACTCGGACATTGGGAGGTTGATCTGTAAAAACAGTCTTGCACAGATCTATCTCAAGCAAGATATGCCATACCTTGCCCTGGTACTCTTAGAGCCCCTCCACGACGAATCGAAAAGAATAGGGGATCTTTCCATGTCGTCGGTGATTTATATCAATACGGGTTGGGCACATACCAAATTGGGCAATTACGAAGAAGCAAAAGGATTTATACAGGAAGGTCTGCAAATGGCTCAAAACAGAAACATGCCCAGCAATATTTTATATGCCTACGAGAAAATGTCAGATCTGGAGAATGCCAAAGGTGATTTCAAACAGGCCTATGAGTATTACAAAAAGGCGGATCAGTACGACAAGGAAATCTCCAGTGCCACCAACTTGCGGTATATGAACGATATTATCGTCAAGTACGAAAACGATAAAAAAAACAACCAGATCGCCGTATTGGCCAAAGAAAATGAAATCGTACGCTTAAGGCTGAAGAAGAACCAAACCACCCTATTGGTAAGTGCATTGATCGTGGGCTTGATATCTTCCATTCTGTACATCCTTTACCGGCAATACCAGAGCAAAAATGAGAAAAGGGTACTCACATTGGAACAACAGATGTTGCGCAGTCAAATGAACCCCCATTTCCTGTTCAATTCCTTGAATTCCATCAAGCTTTACATTATCAACAACGAGCAGAAAAATGCGGTGCACTACCTCAACAAGTTCTCCAAACTGGTACGAAAGATTTTAGAGGCATCCTCCCAAAAGGAAATCCCTTTATCCGAAGAACTCGGGACCATGGAACTTTATATGAACATCGAGAACATACGGTTTTCCAACGAGATAGATTTCAAGATCGAGGTTGAGGAAGGCATCAACATCGACAACATCAAAATCCCATCTTTGACCCTTCAGCCCTTTTTGGAAAACTCCCTGTGGCATGGACTATCACCAAAGGATGGCGAAAAGAAGATTCAGATAAACGTAAAGCACAAGGATAAAGGGCATGTTACCATTGAAATCGTGGACAATGGTGTCGGCAGAACAATGGCCGAGGTAAACAAGGAAAACCGTGTATTGAAGAAAAAATCATTGGGAATCCGCATTACCAAGGAGCGCTTGGCCAATTTTGCAAAGGATTACCAGAACAAATTCGATGTGGATATTTTGGACCTGTTCGATGAAAATGGAGACCCGAACGGCACCAAAGTGGTCTTGGACATTCCTACGATTTAGTGTTTTCCGCAGCTACTTCTTCCAATTCCCTATACCAGTCTTCCCCAAATTTTTGGATGAGGGCGTCCTTCACAAACTTATAAATCGGGACTTTTAGCTCTTCTCCCAGGGCACAGGCAGGATCACATATCTCCCATTTATGATAGTTTACCGCGGTAAATTCGGTGTATTCCCGTGTCCGAACTGGATAGAGGTAGCAAGAAATCGGCTTTTTCCATTTAGTGGCACCAGCTTCGTGGGCAGCTTCAAGCCCGCACTTGGCTATGCCATCATCGGAAAAAATCACATAGGCGCACTCGTTGTTGTTTACCAAAGGGGTCTCCCATTCGCCGTCCTCGCCTTTCACAAAAGTCCCGTGTTCCTCTATAGCGGCAATGCCTTCAGGACGTAGAAAAGGCTTTACATCTTGATAAATGTTCACGAGCTTGTCCGTTTCGGAATCCTCCAATGGAGCTCCGTACTCCCCTCCCACGCAACATGCTCCTTTGCAAGCATTCAGGTTGCACACAAAATCGTTCTGCAATATCTCTTCGGACACAATGGTTTTTCCTATCTGGAACATAGTTTATCCTAAATTTTTCGGCAAAGGTAATCCAAAACAAAAAATTTGATGATTTCTAAACATTTTATGTAGTCCAAAAGTATTTTTTCGACGTAAATTTGCCGTCCGAAAAAAATGAGGGTATGAATTTTAACTTTAAAGAAATAGCGACCGCTGGAATGGTATTGTTTGCCGTAATCGATATTTTGGGGAGTATCCCGATTATTCTATCGCTTCGCAACAAGGTTGGACATGTACAATCCGAGAAGGCCTCCATTGTGGCCACTTCGATCATGATCGCATTCCTCTTTGTGGGGGAAAGCATTCTTTCTTTAATTGGAATCGATGTGAATTCGTTTGCTGTTGCCGGTGCCTTTATCATATTCTTTTTGGCCATAGAAATGATCTTGGGGATATCCCTATATAAGGATGATGAACCAGAAACTGCTTCCATTGTGCCCATAGCGTTTCCTTTGATCGCGGGTGCGGGAACCTTGACATCCATCTTATCCCTTAGAGCCGAATATCATGTGGAGAACATTATCGTGGCCATAATTATAAACGTTATCTTTGTGTACATCGTGCTTAAGTCCAGTGCCCGAATTGAACGTATTTTGGGTAAAATCGGACTCAATATCATACGAAAGGTGTTTGGTGTGATCTTGATGGCCATCGCTGTCAAGCTTTTTGCCACCAATGTGAATGAGTTGCTTTCGCACGCTGCTTAAAACATTGATATGAACAAGACTTTTGCCATAGTTTTAATTATACTCGCATTGGCACTGATAGCCTACAATGTGACCCTGGTCGATTTTGAAAACCCGCTTCAGGGCGATAGCACCGTTGCATTGATTGGAATAGTGGCTTCTTTGTGTGCCATAGTCCTCATGTTGATCTTTATGACCTCCAAAAAGATTGATAAAAAGCTGAAGAAGTAAATCAAGGCTTTATCTCAACCGCTCCCAACTGGGATTGGTCTATCTCGGCTTGATCCAAGGCTTTAACCCTTTTCAGCATGGCATCGTAATCACCCTTGATCTGTGCAGATAGGTTTGGCGAATACAATTGTTCCGCAATATTGGCCTTTAGATAAGCTTTTATCTTATCCTCATAAGCGTAGAAATCCAATTTTACCTTGCGGTCCAATACAAACTGGATAAACTTGTCAAAAAGGATATCGTCCACATGGAACTCATCCAAAAATTCGTTTTGAGTGTACCCATCGTACATGGTTCTATCGTCTTCCAAGTGCTCAAAAACAAAGCGAGCAAAGAATTGATAGGTGTCGTCCATACTTTCTATGGCCTCTTCTTGGTTGCTCCCAATTGGCACAAAAACATCGGGGATAATGCCTCCACCGCCATAGACGACTTTACCTTTTGGGGTAACAAACTTCAAAGAGTCCGCTACTTTAATGCTGTCCGCTGAGGTAAGCTCTCCACTGGCATAGCGCTCCATGAACCTTTTGTAGTAGTCATGGTTGCCATCCTTGTACGATCTTTGAATGGATCGCCCCGTTGGGGTGTAGTATCTGGATACGGTCAACCTAACAGCGGAACCGTCCCCCAAATCCATCTCACGTTGCACCAATCCTTTTCCGAAGGAACGGCGCCCAACAATGGTTCCTATATCGTTATCCTGCAAAGCTCCAGCAATAATTTCACTGGCGGAGGCGGAACGTTCGTTGATCAGAACATAGACTGGTTTATCCTCAAAATCGCCTTTTTTTGTAGCAAACGCTTTTTTGATTCGTCCCTTTTTGTTCTTGGTAAAGAGGATCAGTTTATCATCTCCCAAAAACTCATCGGCCAATTTCTCGGCAATGCCCAAATAGCCTCCTGGATTGTCCCTGAGGTCCAATGTCAATTTTTCTGCACCTCTTAACTTCAACTTTCTCAAGGCGTCCTTAAACTCATCAAAAGTGGATTCCGCAAAGCGATTGATCTTGATGTATCCCATATCCTTGGTAAGCATGTAATAAGCATCCACACTGCGGATAGGAACACGGTCGCGAACCACGGGAACATCCATCATTTTATTCTCGGTCTTTCTATAAACCTTCAAATTAACCTTGGTGCCAATTTTACCTTTTAGGGTGGATACCACATCATCGTTGGCAATTCTTCTGCCAAAAAGTGTATCATTATCGGCCATTAGAATACGGTCTCCAGGCTTAATGCCGCTGATGTAACTAGGGCCGTTCTTGATGGTTCTTATTACCGTGATGGTATCATTGTACATGTAAAAGCTTACGCCGATGCCAGCGAAGTCGCCTTTCATGCTTTCGGCAACATCCTTCATTTCATCCTTTGGGATATAAACGGAATGTGGATCCAGTTTTCCCAAGATATTGTTCACGGTAACATCCACGATGCTGTCGGTGTCCACATCATCCACGTATTCATAGTCGATATAGTCGATGAGCCGGTTGAGCTTGTCCTTTTTTGAATTGGTGGAGAAGAGTTTTTCCGGGGAATCGTTAAAATGCAGTTTCCCTCCTATAAATATGCCGATGGCCACCGCAAGAGCAAGTAAGGTAGGCCAAATATATCCTTTGATTTTTTTCATATAGCAATTATGGTTTTAAACCATTTCTTCCAAAACTGGCATGTGTACGATTTCAACGCCTGCCCGTTCCAAAAACTTTATTCCAGAGTCGTCTTTGTATGCACTCTGATATACCACACGTTTTATGCCAGCTTGGTGCACAAGCTTACTGCACTCCCTACATGGCGATAGCGTAATGTACAAAGTGGCGCCCACACAGGATTGGGTGGAGGAAGCAACCTTAAGGATAGCGTTGGCTTCGGCATGGAGCACATACCATTTGGTATATCCTTCATCATCCTCACAAAAGTTCTCAAATCCCGTTGGGGTTCCGTTGTACCCATCGGAAATGATCATTCTATCCTTTACAATGATAGCCCCTACCTGTCTTCGTTTACAATACGAAAGTTTGCCCCATTCCTGGGCCATCCGTAAGTAAGCTTTATCATACTTTTCCTGTTTGCTCGCCTTCATAAATCCAAAAAACGCTGATAATTAAATAAATATACCTGCTTTGAGAGACCCTTACAACCTTATTCGATAAATTTTAACGAAGGTCCTACATTGGGAACGTAGCAATAAGCAAGGGTATTGTAATGGCAATGATCAAAATAGAAGCGACCGCAATAAAAATGGAACGTTTTACCTTCAATAGGTTCAAAACCACATAAGCAATGGTCAAAACCACCAAGATAACGGTTACCTGAGACAACTCTATTCCCGTTGCAAAGCCCAACAAAGGAGTGATTTTGTCCTCCTCTTCGGCCATCAACATTTTAAAATAATTGGAAAAGCCAAAACCATGGATCAATCCAAAGAACGCAGTGGCCAAAATGTGAAGAAAAAGTCCAACATCCAGTGCCTCCTTGTACACATAGGCAAAATTAAACAGGGCCGTGAGCAAAATGGTCACGGGAATCAAAAACTCGATCAATCCAACATCCACTGTGGCAACCTCGTAAACCGATAAGGCCAAGGAAGTACAGTGCGCAATGGTAAATATGGTGGCCAAGATCAATACACGCTTCCAATACTTGAAGGTAAAGGGCACCGCCAAAGCCGATAGGAACAAAATATGATCGTAGGCCCCAAAGTCCAATACATGGTCAAGCCCGAGTCTAATGTAGAACAGAAATTCCTGCATATGCTTTTGCTTTCAAATTTAACCAATAAAAACCATTCGTGCCTACCCGAAAACCAACACAACAATGTTTTATTTAAAATTAATCCAAATAATGGTTCGGATTTATGATTCAGCCATTATATTTGCGAAAATGACACAAAAGAGAAGTTTATATTGTAGTCCGTTAAACCATTTAACAAAAGTACTGTCCAATGGGATGTGTCCATTTGCAACAATGTAAACTTGCCAATTAAATAATAGCGCTATCCGAAGATATGGGAAAAAAGAAGAAATACGGAGTTAGGGATTTTATCAACGATGTGCACCTATGGTTGGGCCTTGTAAGCGGCATCATTTTGTTTTTGGTCTGTCTAAGTGGCACAATTCTGACTTTTGAAGAGGAAATAGAAGGTTGGTTCAAAGAGGATATGAAGGTTGAAGTGACCGGAGCAAAAAAATCACTCGCCACTTTGGTGAACGACCCCAACATCCAATCCAAAGGAACCTTGACGGGTTTGACGGTTCCTACCGATGAAACCTCTCCCTACGAATTCTCCATAAAGGAAGACCCAAAGCAACGACGGGGCACAACCTATGAAGTAAACCCATATACTGGTGATGTTTTAGCCCCTCAAAAAACCAGTGTCGATGATTTTATGTTCAGCATGTTCAAATTGCACCGTTGGTTATTGATGGATATAAAATGGGGAAGGCCCATTGTGGGTATCGCCACTATCATTTTCTTGATATTGGCCATTTCCGGGATTGTACTTTGGTTCCCTAAAAAAGTAAAATGGAAAACCGTTAAAGCTGGGTTTAAGGTCAAGACCAACGCCAACTGGAAAAGAATCAACCATGACTTGCACAACACTTTGGGCTTTTATGCCTGTATTTTGATTTTGATCATGGGCATTACCGGACTTTGTTGGTCCTTTGAAGGTTATCGAGATGGCTTGAGCGCCATCATGGGCACTAGGGTTTTTGGTAACCGTGGCGGAGGTCCGGAAGTTGATTTGGAAAGTCTGGACAATGGCAAATCCATCAACTTGGAGGAAGCCATAGCTCTGGCCAACAAGGAACTTGATTATGACGGCACCCTGTCCATTAGCCTCCCAAGTGAAGAAAATCCAGCTTACAGTTTTAGGAAGATCGCTGATGATTCTTGGTCCACTGTGGCGCAGGACAGGTTACAACTCCATGTATCGGGACAAGTGATCAGCAAGGAAATCTATGCGGATAAACCACTTAATGTAAAGATTGCATCTGCCATAAAACCCATTCATACGGGAACCATTTATGGTACGTTCAGCAAATGGATTTATTTCTTGGCCTGCCTAATTGCCACTAGTTTGCCCATTACCGGAACCATCATCTACATCAATAAACTAAAAAAGAAGAGTAAAAGAAGAAAGAAATTGGCAATGGCTTAAGAAATGCCCCTTTCCTTTTGGATGGTCTCGTAGGCTTTTTGCACTTCTTTGAATTTTTCCTCGGCACCATTTCTGATGGCTTCATTTTCCGTGACCACACGATCGGGATGGTACTTTTTGGCCATTTTCCTGTAGGCTTTCTTTACCTCTTCATCGGTAGCGGTCTTCTCGATTTCCAATATCTTGTACGAGTTGTCCGTGGATTTGATGAACATTGCCATGATACTTTCAAAATCGTGTTGATTCACTCGAAAATATCCTGCGATTTCGCGTAACTTTTGAATTTCGGCCTTGCTTACCTGCCCATCGGATTGTGCAATGCCAAACAAAAAATGAAGCATTTGTAAACGCACCTCGTAGCGGGTACGCTGGACCATAAAATTACAGATGCGTTGGGCCGATATTTCGCGTTTTTTTATGACATCGTTAAACGTCCGGAATATGGCATTTGCTTTTTCTTTCCCGTAGGTACTCAAAAAGTATTGTCGCACATAATCAAGTTCCCGTTGGTTCACTTGGCCGTCCGCCTTGATAATAATGGAGCAAAGGGATAGCAAGTTCAACTCAAAATCAGCCGGGGACACCGATTGCCGGGTCACGTTTTCGAATACCGATCTTGATCGATTACCAGAAGCTCCAAAATTATCTAAAAAGGTCCCTACGATAAACCCTAGAACCGCTCCGGGAAATCTAAATAAAAAATAACCGAGAAAAGCGGCTATCCACTTGATCATACTTCAAAAATTAAAGGGCAAATATAGGGGTTTGATAGGTAAACAAAGCTTTAAGCAATGTTAAGGGTGATGAAAAAATCCTAACAATACCGTATCTTTGTACTATAATTAAAAAGAAGTCTATGTATCCAGAAGAATTGGTAAAACCTATGCGCGA
>CETR01078124.1_pt1 | contig 15863 bp, 15 predicted proteins | sample 531281 | NCBI WGS metagenome assembly CETR01 (sample SAMEA2622568, study PRJEB7988) | marine metagenome | biome: marine biome (ENVO:00000447); feature: mesopelagic zone (ENVO:00000213); material: "saline water (ENVO:00002010), including plankton (ENVO:xxxxxxxx)" | depth 696 m
GATCTAATTTTGTGAAAACCATGCTGCGGTTGATGCAGGAGCGCGATGCTTTAAACATTGTAAATGACCAGATCGGGAGTCCTACTTATGCAAGAGATCTGGCTGAGGTAATTTTAAAAATCATTGCTTCAGCACATTGGAAACCCGGAATTTATCATTATTCCAACTGCGGCCGAATTAGTTGGTTTGAATTTGCCCAAGCTATTAAGGAACTGGCCGGTTTAACATGTGACCTCAACGGGATTCCTACCGTTGCCTATCCCACTCCTGCGAAGCGGCCTGCCTATTCTTTAATGAATACAGATAAAATACAGGAAACCTATGGGATTGTAATACCCGATTATAAAACCAGTTTAAATCGTTGCCTAGCGCAGCTTAACACACTTTAATTTTAATTTTATGAAAGGAATTATTTTAGCCGGAGGTTCCGGTACTCGTCTATATCCAATAACTAAAGGAGTTTCAAAGCAATTATTAAATGTATATGATAAACCCATGATTTATTACCCGCTGTCAGTTTTAATGCTTGCGGGGATTAGAGAAATTTTGATCATATCAACACCTCAAGATTTGCCGAATTTTGAAAAATTATTAGGTACGGGTTCAGACTTTGGGCTTAAACTCGAGTATAAGGTACAGCCAAGTCCTGATGGTTTGGCCCAAGCCTTTATCATCGGAGCGGAATTTATTGGTGATGATGACGTATGTCTTGTGTTAGGAGATAATATCTTTTATGGTCATGGTTTTACAGGTTTACTAAAAGAGTCTGTTCAAAACGTTGTAAATGATAAAAAGGCAACGGTCTTTGGGTATTATGTGCAAGATCCTGAACGTTATGGAGTAGCCGAGTTTGATAAGCAGGGGAATGTATTAAGCTTAGAAGAGAAACCGGCAGTGCCTAAAAGTAACTATGCGGTGGTAGGTTTGTATTTTTATCCAAATTCTGTAGTAGAAAAGGCTAAAAATGTTAAGCCTAGTGCCCGTGGCGAATTAGAAATAACCACCTTAAATGAGACCTATTTAAAGGAAGATACTCTGAAAGTTGTGCTTATGGGACGCGGCTATGCTTGGTTGGATACCGGAACCCATGAATCTATGTTAGAGGCTTCTAATTTTATTCACACTATTGAGAAAAGACAAGGCCTTAAAGTGGCCTGTTTAGAAGAGATCGCTTATGAAATGGGGTATATTAGTAAAGAAGAATTATTGAAACTAGCAGAGCCTTTAAAGAAAAATGGCTATGGTCAATACTTAATAAAACGCGCACAAAAGAAGTAACTATGAATTTTATACGTACTGCTATTCCAGAGGTGGTAATCTGTGAACCTAAAGTTTTAGGAGATCACCGGGGTTATTTTATGGAATCTTTTCGATTGGATCAATTAAATGAATTCTTAGGGCATACAGTAAACTTCTGTCAAGAGAATGAGTCGAGCTCAAGCTTCGGTGTTTTACGTGGGTTACACTACCAATTGCCTCCATTTGCACAAACCAAATTGGTAAGGGTGTTAGAAGGTAAAGTCCTGGATGTTGCAGTAGATATGAGAAAAGGCTCGGCTACATTTGGTAAGAGTGTAGCTGTAGAGCTTAGTTCGCTTAATAAAAAACAACTCTTTATTCCAAGAGGATTTGCTCATGGCTTTGTAGTGTTATCAGAAGAAGCGCGCTTTTTGTATAAATGCGATAACTATTATGCGCCTGAGTTTGATACAGGTTTGGCTTTTGATGCTCCAGAATTGAATATCGATTGGATCTTAAAAAAAGAGGAGCTTCTCTTGTCTGAAAAAGACAAAAAACAACCTTCATTTGATCAGGCAAAATATTTTGACAATAGTCAAGAACTTTATTAATGCTATCACGGGTATTTAGTAAGCTAGATAATCATACCCTTGAGGCTGTGCAAAAATCAGGACCCTCATTGTTGGTAAAGATTTTAGGGATGATCGCTACTCTCGTTGGGAGTGTGCTCATGGGGAGAACCTTAGGAGTCGAAGGCTATGGTATATTAGAGCTTGCGAATAGGATAGGTTCTTTTGTGCTGGTTTTTTGCACATTTGGGTTGCAATATGTTGTTTTAAAGGAGATGGCTATAGGTATTGCAGAGAAGCACTGGCAGCTCGTTTTAAATACGATGTATACTTCTTTGAAATTTACCGGGCTGTTAAGTGTAGCGGTGTGTGTATTGATTATCCTGCTAAGCCCTTACTTGAGTAGTGTTTTTTTTGATATGAAAGCATTAACCTTACCGCTACAACTCGTTATGGCAGGTGTTTTTTTTCAGACGATATCACGATCTTATATGTCCGGTATTAATGCCTACGGTAAGATATGGCAAAGCAATTTAGGAGATCAGACCCTAGGTATGATTATAGTTCTTATTGTATATCTTGGTTTAATAGGTATAAATGCGCTTAGCGTTACCACAGCAGCTATTGCTTTTTTAACAGCCCGCATTGTGGTTGCTCTCGTTTTTGGGGCTTATTGGAATAGATTAAAACCAAAGACTAATTTTATTAAAAAGCTTAGAACAGAACTTTTAAAACCGGCTACCAGATTGTTACTGGCATCAGGGTCGGGTATCGTTTCTGCGAGTGCGGCTACGATTATACTGGGTATTATGTCTACAGCTACAGAGGTCGGGCTGTATAACTTGGCTTCTCGCATAGCTTTATTAAGCATGATAGTTTTACAAATTGTAATATCTGTTCTTTCTCCAAAGGTAGCTGCTCTTTATGCAAAAAATGAAATAAAACAGCTAAAACAATTAATTTATAATTTCACTCTCTTGTTGGCTATCGTAGCAATAATTCTCGTTGTGGGTTATACTTTGTTTGGATTACCAGTTATACGTCTTTGGGGGGAGGGTTTTTCACAATCATATATTTACTTATTGATTTTAATGTTTGGTCAGTTTTTTGCAACTATTGGTGGTACAACCGGAACAATTCTAGTTATGACTAATAATGAGAGAATAACAGGTAAAATAGCAATTTCCTTTATGCTAATTACAATTTTATTGAATTTTTTGTTAATCTTAAAGTATGGAGGCATAGGGGCTTGTATAGCTACCGCTCTTTGTACTGCTGGAGAAAACTTAACTAGATATTTTATCATTAGGAAATATTTAGGAATAAATATTCTAAGTAAAAAATAAATCTTGAAAGAGAAGGTCGTAGTCTTTTTGCTGTTCTTTTATGGAGTTTATTATGACTTGTTGGGTTCTTTACTTCCTAATTGGTTTAACTTTTCAGATGAGTTAATAACCATATTTTTGTTGCCCTACATTCTAGCAAACCCTGTCCTGCTTATTAAAAGTGCAAAACTTAAACGGGTGCTTTTTTTCTTAGTTACTATACTCTTACTTGGCTATATCGGCTTTTTGGTTTATGAATATCAGTCCTTAAAAATTACATTTTTAGCTGGTATAAATTATGTAAAATCTTATGTCTCTTTTTTCTTTATTTGTTCTTTTCTTTATAACAGAAAGTTTAATTTATCCCGATTTATACTTGTTTTAAAACGTCATTTCTATTTTAGTTTGTTAATCATCATTTTAGGAGTTTTTTATCAACTTTTGTTTGATAAAGCAAGCATGAGGTATTTTGGATTTTTACCTCAAATCTCAAGTTTTTTTGATCCAATAGCTAGTTATGGGATCGTGATGATTTTTTTAGGTTTGGTGTATTTTTTTTTAAACAGTTATTCAAAAGTACCAAAAATTGTTTTTTTCTCGCTTGTGTTGTTAATAGTACTCTCTCTTAGAGTTAAGTCAATGGTATTTTTAGGAGTGTTAATTATATTTTTATATGGCGGATTAAGATTATTTAATGTGCGCAATCTTATAATACTAAGTTTTTTAATTTTTTTGGGCTTAAGCGTTGCTCCTTTAGCAAGTTTATTCAATCAAAAACTGAGAGATTCATTTGTAGTAGATAAGGATACTGGTAGAACGGCTAGAGCAGTTTTATATTTAACCTCACCTCGTGTGGCTATTGATCACTTTCCTTATGGAACAGGTTTTGGTACCTATGGGACTCATTACTCAGCAGCTCCTTATTCCCCTCTGTATAGAGAATATAACATGGCGTCGGTATATGGTTTACACAAAAATGAACCCATTTTTGTGAATGATACGCAATGGCCCCCTATATTAGTAGAAATTGGTTGTATAGGCCTATTGTTTTATGTATTGCTATTAAGAGCTATGTATAAATTTACGAGTTCTTTTGTTCAGGATGATCAAAGACTTAAAAAGGTTGTTTGGCTGGCATTTATATTACTTTTTGTCAATTCGCTAGGAATGCCTGTCTTTTTTAATTCTACCTCAAGTGCTATTTATTGTCTTCTAGGTATTTGTGCGATGTTACCAACTGTTAATTTTAAAAGAAGTCTATGCTAAAATCTAAACTAAAGATTCATATCTATGCATTTTTTATGGAGCTAAGTTCTGAGATACCTGGATACTTATTAGGGAGTTATATCAGAAATTTTTTTCTTAGCTTTTTTTTTAAAAGAAAAGGATCTGATTTTGTCACAAGAAAAGGTTTTTTAGCTTACAGTCCTGAAAGAATAGCTATTGGAGATAGTGTCCATTTTAATAATGACTGTTGGATAAATGGGGGAGGGGGGCTTGAGATAGGTAATAATGTCATTTTTGGACCAAGAGTGATTGTGCATTCTTCTAATCATAATTTTGACGATATGAATAAACTCATTATGCATCAAGGCAGTTCTCACAAGAAGGTCACAATAGGAAATAATATTTGGGTTGGAGCTTCTTCAATAATTCTACCTGGGGTCACAATAAGCGATGGGGCTATTATAGGAGCAGGTGCCGTTGTAACTAAGGATGTGCCTAGCAATGTAGTTGTTGGTGGAGTGCCAGCTAAAATCTTAAAATACAGAACTTCTAATTAATGAAAAACAAAATCTTTTATCAGGCGATAACCCAATTTGAAAATACGGGAGACCTTCTTATAAATAAAAGTCTTTTAGAACTTATTGATGGCTATGGGGATTTAATTATAAATGATAAGGGAGTTCCTGAGTGGTATTTGCAAGATTTGGGTGTTTCCACAGCAAGCCGTTTATCTACAATGACAACTGCTAGTTTTACCCCCTACTTAATATTCCGGGTAATTAAGGCGGCTTTTGATAACGAAGAGCAGATCTTTTTAATATCCGGTCCCGGGCACTTTTACGGAAATTCGCTCAAAAAAACAATTAAAAATTATATTTCGGGATTTTTATTTGCTTTTTTAAGGCTTTTAGGCTGTAACATTATAAAATGTGGTATCTCTTTAGGGCCGTTATCAAAACGCTTAGGCGCTTCAGAAGTCTTTAGATCTAGATTCTATAAGGACTATTTTATTAGAGATACCCTGTCTTTAGATCTTGCTAAACATATAGGTATCAAAAACTATCAGTATATGCCAGATCTTGCCTGGGCCTATAATGCGGGCAAGAATCCTACCCAAAACGGTGAGAATCATACTACGACACTCTTTTTTAGTTTTAGAGAAAGTGTAATTGAGGAGGCAGACGCCAAAGGAGCGTATTTAAAACTTTTGATTTCTAGCCTGCATGCGTTTTTAGAAGAATTTACAGTTTTAAAAACCAATGTGAAACTCGTAATAGGTTATCAGGTAGATAGAGATAAAAAGGTTTGTGAGCTCCTATATGATGAATTTAAAGATCATTACGCTATAGAGTATAATGCCACCCGAATAGGCATTAATGATGCAGCAACTGTTTACCGTGATGTAGATTTTGTTTTGAGTAACAGGTTGCATGTTTTATTGTTTGCATCAAAATTTAAGACCGTACCTATCTGTGTGACAGATGTAGAAAAGCACATTAAGATTAAAGGTATTTTTGAAGATTCTGGACTTGAAGATCTGTTGGTAGATATTAAAGCGCCTAAATCAAATCAATTAAAGCAATTAGCAGATGTAGTGGCTAAGCAGCGTGAAATAGTAGAGCGTATCGCGGTCAAAGATGCGATCTATACCAGTGATATGAAGAACTTGATTAAAAGGGTTTTTGAGTGAATCTCGCAATAGTAAGAACGGCTAACGGCGCATTGGATATTAGGGGCTATAATGTACAAGAAATAGGCCTGGCCAAAGGACTTATAAAGCTGGGATTTAATGTAGATCTTTATTCTACCTTCAAAGATGTAACTGCAGAGAAGACCTTGCTTAAACAGGGGGACTTTAGCATAAACCTAATCCCTATAAAAGGGATGGCTTTTAAACAAGTGACCTTTTATCCCGGCCTGCTCAAAAGATTAAGCTGTAAAAATTATGATGTTGTGCAAATACATGACGATTCTCAACTTATGGGGCCTTTTATAGCTGCAGAAGCAAAGAAGCAGGCGATAAAGACGGTTTTATATCAAGGCATGTATACCAATTACAAGGGTGCAGGAAGGGTATATCAATGGTTCTTTGATAGTTTGTTAAAGAAAAAGCTTCAGAATAATATAGATGTTATTTTTGCAAAAACTACAAAAGCAAAGCAATATCTTGAGAAGAAAGGATTTGCGGGAATAAGCCTGCTCCCGGTAGGTCTTGATTTTAAGGATCAATATGTATATGCAGATCAGGCTTCACTTGATCATTTTACAAAAGCATTTGATAACACATTTTTATATCTAGGTAAACTAGAGCCTAGAAGAGATTTAACCTTTGTACTTAACGTCTTTAAAGAACTGGTACACTCAAAAAATAAAAATCTAGGTTTTGTGATTGTGGGTAAAGGCCCAGATGCTTTAAAATTGCGACAATTGGTGAACGCATATGATCTTAAGGGCCGGGTTTTGTTTATTGAGCAAGTTGCCAATAATCAAGTAGCACAAATTTATAAAAGTTGTGATCTTTTTATTTTACCCTCGCACTATGAGATTTATGGGATGGTTGTTTTAGAAGCGTTACATAATGGCTTACCGGTTGTGTCTACAAAAACGGCAGGACCACTAGATATTTTAAACGAGAACTATTTAGGTCGTTTAGTAGATTTCGATTTATCAACTTGGGTAGCCACGTTAGATGAGTTGCTAACGTCCAATTTATTAACAAAGGAATACGCAGAACAACGTACGCATTACGTAGCCAACAATTACAGTTGGGATGTAATAGCCACGTCTTATACAAATATGTTATAGTTATGCGGGTATTACTAGTACATAAGTTTCATAAGTATACTGGAGGAGCTGAGGTATTTTATCTTGAGGTGGGTAGAGTGCTTGCTGAGCATGGCCACGAGGTGGCTTATTTTTCTACACTAGACGATGACACACTAGACAATGCTTATAAAGACTACTTTGTTAAAGCACCAAACTTTAAAACTGGTGGTATTCTGGGACAAGTAAAGGCATTTTTGAAAATACCTTATAACTTTGAGGCCAAGAAAGCGATAGGTAAACTCTTAGACGATTTTAAGCCAGACGTAGTTCACGCTTTTGGTGTAATTACCCAACTTTCTCCATCGGTGTTTGATGCAGTAAGCGCTAGAAACATCCCACTGGTCGTTTCTCTTAATGATTATAAACATATTTGCCCTGCATCTAAGTTTTTTCATCATGGGGCGCTCTGTGAAGATTGTAGGGGAGGTACATTTTATAAAGCGGTTACTAATAAATGCAGTCATGATTCTATAAAGTACAGCTTAGCAAGTTCACTGGAGTCTTATATTCATGACTTTCTAGATATTTATAAAAAAAATATCGATTTATTTTTATTTGCTTCAGATTTTATGGTAAATAAAACTGAAGAATTCTGGGGCGCTAATACATTTAAGTGGAGAAAATTAAAAAACCCGGTAAATGTTTCTCCAAAACCTATTTCATTTGAAAAAGGTAGTTATGGGTTATATTTTGGTCGATTAAGCGATGAAAAGGGAGTCGAACTCATTTTAGAGTCCTTAAAGAATTTACCGACCATAGAGTTTAAGGTTGTTGGTGACGGTCCATTATTAAAAGATTTAGTGGAATTGGCTGAAACTTTTAAGCTAAGTAATGTTGAATTTTTAGGCGCTAAATGGGGTAGTGAACTTGACGATATACTTTATAAAGCTAAGTATGTTGTAGTACCATCGTTGTGGTATGAGAATTTTCCCTATTCAATTTTACAGAGTTTTGTTGCAGGAGTTCCAGTTATTGGATCAACTAGAGGTGGAATTCCTGAACTAATAGGCGATCAAAGGGGGCTTTTATTTGACCCTAATAATATTGCATCACTTACTGAAGCTATTAACACGTTCGATTCGGATGATGAATTGGCAATGCAAATGGGAGTATTTGCACGTAATTATGTAGAGGATAACTTTAGCGATGAATTGTTTTATCAAAATTTGAAAGAAGCTTATACAGATGTTGTTAACATGTTAAACATCAGGTAAATATTATAAAATTGAAAAGATTAATAGAATATTTTTTAGATAAGCTCGGAAAAACAGGATATCAATTAGATTCCGAATTATCCTCATATGATATATTGCTTTTGATTAAAGAACGGGTGCTGCCCTTTCTTCGTGGCTGTTTTTTAAAACTATTTCTAAGAGAATCTAAAGGATTAATATTTTTAGGAAGAAACGTTAAAATTAAATCTGCCAGAAGGATATCTTTTGGCAAGACTATATTTATCGATGACAATGTAGAAATTAACGCCTTATCAAGGTTGGGTATTAAAACTGGGAATAACTTTTCAATATTACGGAATAGTATTATCGAATGTACAGGTGTTATTAGAAATTTAGGAGAAGGCTTAATGATTGGGAATAACGTTGGAATAGCGCAGAACTGCTTTATACAGGTAAGAGGAAATGTGTTTATTGGTAATGATGTGATTTTTGGTCCAAACGTAAGAGTATTTTCTGAAAACCATAATTTTTCTAAAAAAAACATACCAATTAAGTTACAAGGAGAAACAAGGCTTGATGTGATTATAGAGGATGATGTTTGGATAGGTGCAAATGCCACAATTTTAGGAGGTGTTAGAATTGGAAAGGGATGTATTATAGCTTCTGGTGCCGTCGTTAATAAGAATGTTGAGCCCTATAGCATTGTTGGAGGTATTCCGGCAAAAAAATTGAAACCTAGATTTTAAATATTTAATAATAAACTAGTGTTATGGCTAGAGATAATAAACCAATGAAAAGTTTAAAAGAGCTAGAGTTTTTAAGGTCTGCATTGCAGTCTGATAGTGAGATTTTTTCTAATGAGCAATTTTTAGAATGGATTAAGCAGAAAAACCAAGATGTAACTGTTAATATTACAGAAGTTCCTTTTAAGGAATTGCGTAAATGGCAAGTTGAAGCGCATACGGGGAATTTGGTGCATGAGACGGGTAAATTTTTTTCGATAGAAGGGATACAAGTTGAGACCGATTTTGGTAATGTTAAAAGCTGGACACAACCTATTATTAATCAGCCTGAAATAGGATTTTTAGGTATCATTGTTAAAAAAATTAATGGGGTATTGCACTTTCTTATGCAGGCAAAAATAGAGCCGGGCAACATTAACGTGGTACAACTCTCTCCTACTTTACAAGCAACTAAGAGCAACTATTCTCAAGTGCATAAAGGTAAAAAGCCTCTGTATCTAGAGTATTTTAACGGAGAGAAAGAGGTAGAAGTAATTGTAGATCAATTACAATCTGAACAGGGAGCGCGTTTTCTCAAAAAACGAAATAGAAATATTATTGTAGAAATTTCAGAAGATATTCAACTCTATGATAATTTTTGTTGGGTTACTTTAGGTCAAATAAAAGAATTTATTAAGTGTGATAATATTGTAAACATGGATACACGCACCGTGATATCTTGTATACAATATGGGTCTTATACCTCGAATACGGTTAATTTTCACTCTGCTCTTTTGGGAGAGCAAGCGATTAATAAAAAGGAAAGGGCGCTCTTACATTCAATACTCACAAATGATGTCGCTTTGAACTCTATTGACAGTATCATATCGTGGCTAACCGGTCTAAAATCTCATTATGAATTAAACGTAAAGCAGATTCCGCTTAACACCGTTGATAACTGGGTTAACGATGGAACCTCAATCTATCATGCGCAAAATAAATATTTTAAGGTAATTGGAGTAAATGTTGAAATCAGCAATAGAGAAGTAGCCTCTTGGGATCAGCCTATCATTAAGCCTGCTCAGGAAGGAGTTATTGCTTTTGTGACTAAAGAGATTAATGGCGTATATCACTTCTTAGTTCAAGCAAAGCTAGAGGCTGGGAACTTTGATATCATTGAATTAGCACCTACTGTGCAATGTTTGACCGGTAATTATAGAAAAGGTCTAAACAGCTATGAGGTGCCCTTTATAGATACGGTGTTGCAAGCTCATCCAGAGCAAGTATGGTATTCCTCTTTTCAATCTGAAGAAGGAGGACGCTTCTATCATGAGCAAAACCGAAATATGATCGTAGAAGTAGGTCCTGAATTTCCTCTAGAAGTTCCAAAGAACTATATGTGGATGACTTTAAATCAATTGTATGATTTTATAAGATTTAATAACTATTTAAATATTTCTGCTAGAAGTCTTTTATCTGCCATACGCTATAAACTCTAGCAATCAACAATTGAAAATTGAATGCACATTATTTGGGAATTGAAGTTAAATTTATCTGACATAGAATGGGATCTAGAAATTGTATAATAGGGGCTACAGGCTACATCGGAAAGAATCTTGCCTATTTTTTAAACGAAAAAGGGGAGTCTATATCGTGTTATGACCTTAGTGATACAGGAAGTGAACCATGGATGAATCATAGAGCTTTAGATATGACCGATCTCGAAGCTGTACGCGAGCTAGACTTAGATTATGATTTTATCTATTTTTTTGCAGGATTGACAGGTACCTCTCAGGGATTTGATGATGTTCAACGTTACAACGACGTAAATGTGTTAGGGCTTTCAAATCTTTTAACGTGTATGAGAGAAAAGGACTCAAAAGCACGCATACTCTTTCCCTCTACTCGCTTAGTTTATAAAGGAGTTGCGCAAACCCCCCTTGCTGAAAATGCAGAGAAAGAACCTAAAACTATTTATGCATTAAACAAGTTGACTTGTGAGTCTTTACTTCAAATGTATAGTCAAGTATTTGATATAAATTATACTGTTTTTAGGATTTGTGTTCCCTACGGTTACTTATTGCCGGAAGGATATTCCTATGGTACTATAGGCTTTTTTATGAGTAAAGCTTCAAAAAAGGAAGATATAAGCTTGTTTGGTGATGGTGAATTAAGAAGAACCTTTACTCATGTTGCAGATATATGTATGGCCATGTACAAAGCGTCGTATATAGCATTAACAAATAAGAATATTTATAATATTGGAGGAGAGAATTTGAGCTTAAAAGAAGCAGCTAATATTGTAGCGCATAAATATGGAGTGGGGTTGTCGTATGTAGATTGGCCCGAAATGGCACTTAAAATAGAATCTGGAGATACTATTTTCGATGATACGAAATTGAAAGATGCAATAGGGAATTATCTCAACTATAAGTTGAATACAGCAAAACTTTAAGAATATAGTAATGACAAAAATTAAAATAGGGGTTATGGGCTGTGCAGCCATCGCAAAGCGATCTGTAATACCTGCCATTAAAAAGCTAAGTAACAAATTCGAACTTGTTTGTGTAGCCAGTAGAACTGAAGAAAAAGCAAATGAGTTTGCCGAAGAGTTTGATTGTAAGGCTATAGTAGGTTATGATAATTTACTTGAAGAGCAGCTAGATGCTATTTACATGCCATTACCAACAGGAATACACGATGAATGGATAGAAAAAGCTCAAAAAAAGGGACTTCATATTTATGCAGAGAAATCTATAGCACTAGATAATGCTGGAGCAGAGAGAATGATCGCTAGAGCTAAGGATAAAGATCTTGCGCTAATGGAAGGATATATGTTTCAATATCATCCTCAGCACGTAATAGTTAAAGAATTGTTGAAGAATAAGGAAATAGGAGAATTGCGTTGTTTTAGGGGAGCATTTGGATTTCCTCCTTTGGCAGATGGTAATTTTAGATATGATTCTGAAATAGGAGGAGGAGTATTGCACGATGCTGCAGGATACCCACTGAGGGCTGCATTTTATATCTTGGGAGATGAACTTGAAGTTGTGGGTAGCTCTTTGTTTTTTGATACAAAAACGAATTCAGAAACTTTTGGTTCGGCCTTCTTAAAAGGTGCTGATGGTATGGGAGCGCAAATAGCATTTGGTTTTGATAATTTCTATCAATGCAATTATGAGATTTGGGGGAGTAAAGGGAAAATCACTCTAAATCGGGCATATACGCCGGGAGCAAACTTTAGTCCTACAATAATTTTAGAAAAGTCTGGGGAAGTTGCCAAGGAAATTAATGTAGCTCCAAGCGATCATTTTGTAAAAGCGTTTGAGGTATTTTATGATAGCATCTTTAATCTTCAAATTAGAGAAAAAAACCATTCAGCTATTTTATTGCAAAGTGCTAGTTTGCAAAAAATAAAGCTACTTAGCGCTTAGGCTTTATTTATATTTTTCTTATATAAAATTAAACTTAACAATTAATAAACTGAAGAACCATGAAAAAAAAGATTTATATCGCAGGAAGCGGTGGTATGCTCGGGGAGGCCTTTTACACACAATTTAAAGAGGAGTACGACATAAAATGTACTGATAAGGACGTTAATGAGGACTGGCTTTCATTTTTAGATTTTAGAGATAAAGCCGCTTACGAGAAGGATGTAAAAGATTTTGCGCCAGATTATTTATTTCATTTGGGGGCTTATACTGATTTAGAGTATTGCGAAGAGCACGCAGACGATACTTATGATACAAACACACTTGCAGTAGAAAATGCGGTATGTTTAGCTAATGAGTTAAATATTCCTTTATTATATATAAGTACTGCAGGTATTTTTGATGGAAAACAAGATTTATACGATGATTGGGATCAACCTAATCCTCTTGGTGTATATGCACGATCAAAATACATGGGGGAACGCTATGTGGTAGAAAATGCAAAGCGTTATCTCGTTTGCCGAGCAGGCTGGATGATGGGAAGCGGGCCTAAGAAGGATAAAAAGTTCATACAGAAATTGATGAAGCAGCTAAAAGATGGCAAAAAAGAACTTTTTATAGTTAATGACAAAGATGGAACTCCTACCTATACTCAGGATTTTGCTAAAACCGTTAAGGAGCTTATAAATAAAGAATATTGGGGTCTTTATAACTGCGTATGTGGAGGTCAAACAGGTCGTTTAGAAGTAGCAACAGAATTAGTTGATTTACTAGGTTTAAATGATAAGATTAAGATCACCTCAGTCAACTCTGATCACTTTAAAGAGGAGTATTATGCAGAAAGGCCTGCTTCTGAACGTTTACTTACTAAAAAGTTAGATTTAAGAGGTATTAATCAAATGAAGGATTGGAAGATTGCTTTGAAGGAGTACATTGAAGGCTATTATCAAGGATATTTAGATTAATAAATGATTAAAAAGAAAAAGGTCCATATTGTCGGGACACATGGTGTTCCGGCAAAATATGGAGGATTTGAGACTTTGGCAGATTATATTTGTCAAAACTTAGGTGATTCTTATGACATTACAGTTTATTGTAATGGGCACAAATACGTGGATAGGCCAATATCGTATCATGGAGCTCGACTAAAATATTTAAACCTTGAAGCCAATGGTTTTAAAGGAATATTTTACGACTTCATAACGTATTGCCAAGCTTTACTAACTGCAGACATTATCCTCTATTTGAGTCCCGTAGGTTCTGGATTTATGACACCGTTAAAATTTCTTTTTGGCAAAAAAGTTATTGTTAATCATGGAGGGCTTAATGAATGGGAACGGGAAAAACTTAGCTGGATACAGAAAAAATGGGCTAAGTTTAACCATTTAATTGCTTCTAAATTTTCAGACATAAATATTGCGGATAATATTTTGTATCAAGACAGTTTAAGAAGCACATTTAATGCGAAGTCAATTATAATCAGATATGGAGGAGATCACGTAAATCAAATTGAACGTAATCATGTTAAATATAGTAGTAAATATTCCTTTACTGCAAGGCCTTATGCCATAAGTGTATCAAGAGCACAACTTGATAATAATTTACATATTGCTTTAGAAGCTTTTCAAGATTACGATCAGTATCCCTTAGTCTTAATCTCCAATTGGAATATTTCAAAATATGGACAGGACTTAAAGGAACATTATGCAGATAACAAGAATCTTATTCTTTTAGACGCGATTTATGACAAAGAAGAATTAGATTATTTAAGAGGTAATGCAAGTTTATATGTGCACACCCATTCTCGATGCGGAACAGCACCATCATTGGTAGAAGCGATGTGTTTAAGCAGGCCGGTATTCTCTTTTGATGTTCCTACCAATAGGGAAACTACCGAGAATAAAGCCTATTTTTTCAAAACGGCAAATGACTTAGAGTTGTTGTTGCGGAAAATCGATGAAAACGAAATACAGCGTAATGGTGACCTAATGAGTGATATAGCTCACAAAAAATATACTTGGAAGATTATTAGTGAGCAATATCAGGAACTTTTTGAGAGACTGTTGTAATTATGAAGAGGATTCTGATCACCGGGGGTGCCGGATTTATTGGGTCGCATCTGTGTAAGCAGTTGCTTAAAGAAGGTAATGAAGTACTCTGTGTAGATAATTATTTTACCGGGAGCAAAGAAAACATTTTAGAACTGTTAGATAATCCCTATTTTGAATTGATCCGGCGTGATGTCACAGAGCCTTTTTATGCTGAGGTGGATGAGATCTATAATTTGGCCTGCCCTGCCAGCCCGGTACATTATCAGTACAATCCTATTAAAACCATCAAAACTTCGGTGATGGGCGCCATAAATATGCTGGGATTGGCCAAACGGGTTAAGGCGAAGATCTTACAGGCCAGTACTTCTGAAGTCTATGGTGATCCTGCGGTGCATCCGCAACCCGAAAGCTATTGGGGCAATGTTAACCCTATTGGAACGCGTTCGTGTTATGATGAAGGGAAGCGCTGTGCCGAAACCTTGTTTATGGATTATCATACCCAAAATGGCGTTGCGATCAAGATCGCCAGGATTTTTAATACCTACGGCCCGCATATGAATATCAATGATGGCCGGGTAGTGTCTAACTTTATTGTGCAGGCGTTACAAGGAGAGCCTCTAACTATTTTTGGCGATGGGAGTCAAACGCGTAGCTTTCAGTATGTAGATGATCTTATTAGCGGCTTAACTTGTCTAATGTCAACGAATGCTGAAGTAACCGGTCCGGTCAACTTAGGGAACCCTCAGGAATGTACGATGTTGCAATTGGCAGAAACAATTATTGATTTAACAGGTTCGTCATCTCAAGTGGTATTTCATCCTTTACCATTGGATGATCCGCAACAACGTCGGCCTGATATCTCCATAGCTCGAGAGTTACTTCAAGATTGGGAGCCACAAATAGACTTGAAGCAAGGTTTAAGTCATACTATTGCCTACTTTGAAAAGCAATTGTCCTCTAAATAGATCAAGTAAGGTCTTACTTATTTTAAAAAAGTTAACTTGTGCCTGTGTTAGATCCGTTGATCTGTCCTGTCACTGTTGAATCCTTAGACGTATGAAACGTTCCGCACTAGTGGTGCCCATTAGTATTTTGATCCATTTAATCCTGCTGAATGGTTTGCTGGCTTGGTTTATACCCAATTTGTATTTTAATATTAATTCTATACTGTTTTTTAATGCCACGTGGTTGTTGAGTGCTTATGCGATCGATTACTATCCTACTTCGCGAAAAGAACGCTTCTTCACCAATATTCATAAACCCATTCAGCTGTATTTGCTGTTTACGCTGGGCTATTT
>CETR01135579.1_pt1 | contig 15721 bp, 12 predicted proteins | sample 531281 | NCBI WGS metagenome assembly CETR01 (sample SAMEA2622568, study PRJEB7988) | marine metagenome | biome: marine biome (ENVO:00000447); feature: mesopelagic zone (ENVO:00000213); material: "saline water (ENVO:00002010), including plankton (ENVO:xxxxxxxx)" | depth 696 m
AAATGAACATGAGCTAGCAGCCGTTATGGCGCATGAAATTGCCCACGTAAGGCTGCATCATTTATATCGCTTTATTGAGCATCAAAAGCAAATGCGCATTCCTATGCTTGCTTCTTTATTAGCATCCATTGCCCTTGGGGTGATAAATCCCACACTTGCCAGTGGCGCTATGATGGCGTCACTTACAGGTTTTGCCCAAGATAACATTAATTTTACTCGGGCTAATGAAAAAGAGGCTGATAGAATTGGCATTGATATGCTGAAAAAAGCAGGCTTTAATCCAAAGGGTATGATAACTTTTTTTTATAAAATGCAACAAAATTCACGTTATTACTATACCGCCAATATTCCTCAAATTTTACGCACTCACCCACTCGATGAAGATCGTATTGCTGAGGCTGAAAATCGATGTATGAATCTCCAGCATCAAAAATTTACAGAAGGACGTGATTACTACTTTTTCAAAGAAATCATTAGAAATCACATGACATCTGAGCCTTCCTATCTAACTAATTATTATACTAAAACCTGCGGTAATCATCCTTCATGTCAATATGGTTTGGTGTTGACATTACTTAATACGCACCATTATCACGAAGCTCAATTAAAGTTAGCGCCGCTTATTTCTATGGATAAAACCAATCTTTTTTACCTTTTAGCCCTAGGGCAATCCCAAGTATATTTGAATGACCCCAAAGGTATCAGGCTTTTACAAGAGCTTTATAATAATTATCCAAATAACTATGCCTTAATACACGCTTATAGCGAAGCTCTCATGCAAACTAATCAACCACTTAAAGCAAGCTTTGTATTATTAAAAGGCACCAGACAATTTAAGGAAGATTTGGCGTTATGCCATCAATTAGCTTTTGCTCAAGCCCAAGCCAATCAAAGCGCTTATGCTTATTTAACCGAAGCAAAATGCCAAACTTTAGAAGGAAATTATAAAGACGCATTACATAAATTAAAACTAGTAAAATCACAAGCTAAACATGATGCTTATCTATTTGCCCGCGCGAGTGCAATGATAAGCGACATTAAATTTTTACTTAAGAAATAATATTAAACGTTACCATTAATCCTTAAGCGAAATTATGCGCTCAAATGATGCCGATATATAAAGAGCAGGTACGTTATTTTTTATCTCCACTATCACTTTACCACCTTTTTTTAAGCGCCCGAATAAAAGCTCTTCGGCAAGTGGTTTTTTGATATGCTCTTGTATTAAGCGTGCCATGGGACGAGCACCCATACTTACATCATATCCTTGCTCGATTAGCCAATCGCGCGCCTCATTACTTACACTAAAACTCACTCCTTTATTATTGAGTTGTTCATCAAGCTCAATAATAAATTTGTCAACTACAAGACCTATGGTGGTCGAGTCTAATGTCGAGAAATTAATAATCGCATCTAAGCGATTACGAAATTCTGGACTAAAACTTCGCTTAATGATTTCAAGCGCGTCTTGATGATGATTTTGAGTTGAGAAACCCATGCTATTTCGCGTGATTTCACTAGCGCCAGCATTACTGGTCATCACTAAAATAATATGCCTAAAATCAGCTTTACGCCCGTTGGTATCAGTTAATGTACCATAATCCATAATTTGTAATAAAAGATTAAAAACATCAGGATGCGCCTTTTCAATCTCATCAAGCAATAATACGGCATAAGGTGTTTTGGTGACCGCTTCGGTTAGTAAACCACCTTGATCATAGCCCACATATCCAGGTGGCGCGCCAATTAACCTTGAAACGGTGTGTTTCTCCATATATTCCGACATATCAAATCGCATCAAATCAATCCCTAATACGTGAGCTAGTTGGCGGGTGACTTCTGTTTTACCAACTCCCGTAGGACCTACAAATAAAAAGCATCCTACTGGCTTTTCGGCGTTTCTTAGGCCTGAGCGTGACAATTTTATGGCTGATGCGAGTGCATTAATAGCGTTATCTTGACCATATACTAATAGCTTTAAATCACGTTCCAAATTTTTTAGCGTATCTTTATCGCGTGCTGATACTTTTTTTAGGGGGATACGTGCCATTTTAGCCACGATATTTTCAATTTCAGGCGCACCAATGATTTTTTTCCGTTTATTTAGAGGTAAAAGATTTTGATAAGCACCCGCTTCATCTACAACATCAATGGCTTTATCTGGTAAAAAACGATCATTAATATATTTAGCGGCTAACTCAGCAGCCGCTTTTAAAGCCGAAGAAGAATATTTTAAATTATGATGTTCTTCTAATTTATTTTTTAAGCCCTTTAATATCCCAATGGTTTCAGCAACTGAGGGTTCAGCAATATCAATTTTTTGAAAGCGGCGTGCCAAAGCACGATCTTTTTCAAAAATACCGCGATACTCTTGATAGGTGGTAGAACCCATACACTTCAACTCGCCATTAGCAAGCAATGGTTTAATTAAATTTGAAGCATCCATAACACCACCAGAGGCGGCTCCCGCACCTACAATGGTATGAATTTCATCAATAAATAATACGGCATTTTTTTGCTGTTCTAATTGTTTTAGTACCGCTTTTAATCTTTTTTCAAAATCCCCACGGTATTTGGTACCCGCCAAAAGTGCACCTAAATCAAGCGAATAAACCACACAATCTTCAATTGCTTCGGGTACTTGATGGTCGACAATACGTTTAGCCAACCCCTCAGCAATCGCTGTTTTACCAACCCCTGCTTCACCAACTAATAATGGATTATTTTTACGCCGCCGACAAAGTACTTGTATAGAACGCTGAATTTCTTCTTCACGGCCAATAAGGGGGTCGATTTTACCCAAACGCGCTCTTTTGTTTAAATTTAGGCAATAATTCTCAAGAGGGGAATCATGGTTTTCATGTAATTTATTTTCATCATCAATTGCTGTGTCATTTGACTCGCTCGCATGATACTTAGTGACCCCATGAGAAATATAATTAATCACATCCAATCGAGTGATATTTTCTTTTCTTAAGAAGTAAACGGCTTGGCTTTCTTGTTCACTAAAAATAGCGGCTAATACATTTGCTCCGGTGACCTCGGTTTTGCCCGCAGACTGCACATGAAATACTGCACGCTGCAATACACGCTGAAATCCAAGTGTTGGTTGAGTTTCACGATTGAGTTCATCACTTGGAATTAATGGTGTGGTTTCATCAATAAACTCAGTTAAATCGTGCCTTAGCACATCTAAATTTGCCTCACATGCTTGCAATACACTGCCAGCTGATGGGTTATCTAATAAGGATAATAATAAATGCTCAACGGTCATAAATTCGTGACGCTTTTCTTTAGCCTCTTTAAAAGCGAGGTTTAAGGTGAATTCAAGTTCTTTGTTTAACATGGTATTTCTCCTTTCCACCTACCTGTAGTTACACGGGTTGTATTGTACATAGCAGAGGGTAGTCATGTTCTCTTGCATAGTGATTCACTTGTGTCGACTTGGTTTCTGCTATATCTCGTGTATAAATACCAGCCACCCCTTTTCCTTTTGTGTGAACTTGATACATCACTTCAATCGCTTTTGCTTCACTTAAATTAAAAAAGCGCTTAAGTACCCAAATCACAAACTCCATTGATGTGTAATCATCGTTTAATAGTATGACTTTATATTTTTGTGGTTGACTGACCCTGGCATGATTTGCGCTTATTATTTTTTTTAGTGTGACATGATCGTGCAAAGGGAAATCATCCATTTTGTTAACCCTTTATTATTTTTATAGACTTTCATACAGCATTTAGCCAGTGAAAATGTGTTTTAACTTGAACATTCTTGTAGTAGTGAAATAAAAAGTGTAAGAACATTGGCAGGTAAATGAAAGGTGCTTTGTTTAAAGCACCTTTTTTTACATATTTTTTATCATAGCTTGACCAAATTCAGCACTGCTTAAACAGGTCGCATTTTGCATCATCCGCTCAAAATCATAGGTAACGGTTTTAGCTTTGATGGTTGCAGCCATTGATTCAATAATTAAATCAGCTGCCTCAATCCACCCTAAATGACGTAGCATCATCTCAGCTGATAAAATTAATGAACCAGGATTAACTTTATTTTTGCCAGCATATTTTGGTGCGGTACCATGGGTTGCTTCAAATACCGCGACTTTATCACCCATATTGGCACCAGGCGCAATACCGATACCGCCTACCTGAGCGGCAAGCGCATCTGATATATAATCACCGTTTAGGTTAAGTGTGGCAATAACGCTATAATCTTCAGGCCTTAGTAAGATTTGCTGTAAAAAAGCATCTGCGATGGTATCTTTAATAATAATTTCCTGACCTGTTTTTGGATGATTCAATTTCATCCAAGGCCCACCTTCATATAAAGTCGCACCAAATACATCCGCTGCAACTGCATACCCCCAGTCTTTAAACGCACCTTCAGTAAACTTCATAATATTGCCTTTGTGAACGAGTGTTACTGATTCTCGCTCGTTATCAATAGCATATTGTATAGCCGCTTTGACCAAACGCTCCGTGCCTTCTTTGGATACCGGTTTGACACCTATGCCGCAGTTATCTGGAAAGCGAATTTTCGTTACCTGCATTTTTTCTCTTAGAAAATTGATGACTTCATTTGCTTCACGCGAACCGGCTTGCCACTCGATGCCAGCATAAATATCTTCGGAGTTTTCACGAAAAATCACCATATCGGTTTTTTCAGGTGATCGAACAGGACTTGGCGTACCTGAGAAATATTTAACAGGTCTTAAGCAAATATATAAATCCAATTGTTGGCGAATAGCGACATTAAGCGAACGAATACCGCCACCTACAGGCGTGGTTAATGGACCTTTTATTGCAACTGCAAATTGTTTAATCGCGCTAAGTGTTTCATCTGGTAACCATTCATCTTGGCCATAAACTTTGGTCGCTTTTTCACCAGCATAAATTTCCATCCAGCTTATTTTTTTCTTTCCTCCATAAGCTTTTTGAACCGCCGCATTAACAACCTCAATCATGGGGGGCGTGACATCAACGCCAATACCATCACCTTCAATAAAAGGAATGATAGGATTATCAGGAACCTCTAATGTAAAATCAGCATTGACTTGTATGGCCTTGCCTGTACTAGGTAGCGCAATTTTTTTATAATTCATACTTTATCCTCTTAACCATAACTATAGATAATGAACACAAATCATCATATCATGCTTCAATTTTGAGTCCCAGCTTCATGAATTTTATGATACTTTTTTATGACATCCTTACTTTTATTTAACAAACCATTTGGGGTTTTAACCCAATTTAGAAAAAATGATCCTAATGAGCGAACCCTTGCAGATTACATCGATAAACCAAACTTTTATCCTGCAGGCAGGCTTGATAAACATAGTGAAGGATTATTATTGCTTACGAATAATGGTCATCTGCAACAGCAATTAACGCATCCTAGACAAGGAAAATATAAGTATTATTGGGTTCAAGTAGAAGGCAAACCCTCTAAAGCCATGTTGCTTCCGCTTCAAAGAGGGTTAATTACCTCATCCAATCAATATCTTCCTGCTAAAGTTAGCATTATTGATGAACCGCTTATTTGGGAGCGTTTTCCGCCTATTCGAAAACGGCAATCCATTCCAACTAGTTGGCTTGAAATAGGGCTTTGTGAAGGTAAAAATCATCAAATTCGTAAAATGACAGCCTTTATTGGTTTTCCAACCCTACGTTTAATACGTTTTAAAATTGATAGGTATGAATTAAAGAATCTCAAACCCGGGGAATATTGTTTGATATCTATTTAATAGACAGGCATACGAGTAAGCCCGCGTGAAGCTAACAATTTCAGCCACGGCCAACATAACATACTTGTTGCCATGCTGCCTAATATAGCTATAAATGAAACATCAAAGCCCAAGAAAACATCAATTAACGTTAATATACCCTGGTATAATATGACAAAAAAACCAATTATGATCATTTGTTCGGTAAGCGTGAAAAAATAAAATCGTCGTGCTTTTTGCTGAGCAAGCCAAGTAACTAAAACAAGGGCAAGCACATGCTCGCCTATGACCGTTACCAGCAAAACATCTAATATGATTCCTACTAAAACAATTAAAGTAAGCTTAAAATATTTGGGAATATAAAATTCAATATACAAACATAAAAGTAAAATCCAACAAGGCTTGATCACGGTTAAAAAACTTGGCAGCTTTATAATAGTTAGCAAGCACATCACGATAAAAAACAAAAGTATTCGACCTAGCATAATAATTAAGTACCTATCGCTTGAATACGTTCATTAATTTGAGCAATCAACGCCTGCTGCTCTTTGCCAGGCCAAATCAACAATACCAACCGGTTACGATTAAGCCGCGCGTTAGGTCTCACATCGACTTGAATAAAAACTTCACCTGGCATATTTTTGATATGAGTCACTCGGCCCACAGGATATCCCTCAGGATAAACTTGACCAAGCCCTGAAGTCACCAATAAATCATTTATTTTAATATTTGCTGTTTTCGGCAGATTAATAAGCGCAAGCTGACTTGCATGATTCAATCCAGTTAAAATAGCTCGCTCACCTGTACGGTTGTTTCGTACAGGAACCGCACTTTTGGCATCAGAAATTAGTAAAACTGTGGAGGTCATATAGCCCGCATCAATCACCTGGCCGACCACGCCTTTAGCATCTAATACTGGCTGCCCCTTGTACACGCCATCACGCTTGCCTTTATTGACAATAATTAGCTGCCGGGCAATGGTAGTATCTACGGCTAATATATGTGCAGCCATGCCTTTTTCTTGCGTATTTGCTGAGACTAACAGTAATTCTTTAAGTGCTGAATTTTCTTGTTTAATGGCCATTAAACGTTGTAATTGAGCTTCTAATAAAGTTTGTTTATAGCGTAACTCAATATTTTCATTGACCAGATGAGTCTTAGCACTTACTAATGACTGTAGACGTGTAAAAAGCCTAACAGGATAATCTACCATATATTGCAATGGTGAAATAATAAGCAAGCAATCAGCTCGTATATCATCCATTAATTGATAGTGGTAATCAGCAAACATTAAAATTAATGACAATAATATGGTTGTCAAAAAGCTTAAAGGATGCGGTTTACTACGTGTAAATAACGGATTATGACCGTTATTCTGTTGAGAGGAAATCGCCACCGCGTAAATCCATGGTTTCAAGTGCTTTACCGCCCCCACGCGCCACACAAGTTAGTGGGTCTTCAGCAACTAACACCGGTAATCCTGTTTCTTCCATTAAAAGGGTATCCATATTTTTCAATAACGCCCCACCCCCTGTTAAGATCATGCCACGCTCAGCAATATCTGCCGCAAGTTCAGGCGGTGCCAGTTCTAAGGCGGCACGGACAGCACCTACAATACCTGATAAAGGCTCTTGTAAGGCTTCTAAAATTTCAGCACTGGTTAAAGTAAAACTTCTGGGAACACCTTCTGCTAAGTTACGACCTCGTACTTCTATTTCAAATAAATCACGACTAGGAAAAGCTGAACCAATTTCGTGCTTAATACGCTCAGCTGTTGTTTCACCAATCAGTGTGCCGTAGTTTCGACGCACGTAGGACACCACGGCATCATCAAATTTATCACCACCAATCCGTACTGATTGATGATATACGATACCACTTAGTGAAATAATGGCGACTTCTGTTGTACCACCGCCAATATCTACAACCATTGAACCGCTGGCTTCCTCAACAGGCATACCAGAACCCAAAGCTGCTGCCATGGGTTCTTCGATAAGAAACACTTCACGTGCACCGGCGCCCATGGCTGATTCACGAATGGCGCGCCGCTCAACTTGCGTAGAGCCGCATGGCACACATACCAATACACGTGGACTTGGTCTTAAAAATTGGTTTTCATGAACTTTGTGAATAAAGTGCTGTAGCATTTTTTCGGTAACAAAAAAATCAGCAATCACGCCGTCTTTCATTGGTCGGATGGCATTGATATTACCAGGTGTACGACCTAGCATTCTTTTGGCTTCTAAACCTACTGCTGCAACGCGTTTTTGCCCTGATTCATTACGTAGTGCAACCACAGAGGGTTCATTAAGCACAATTCCTTTGTCTCTAACATAAATCAGTGTGTTAGCGGTGCCTAAATCGATTGATAAATCATTAGAAAACACGCCTCTTAATTTTCTAAACATGCCCCATACCTACCTCGTCACTTCATGTGGGGTGTACTTTAGCGTATCTTTGCTTAAAAATCGACAACCTTATAGAGAATTTTCACGTAAGCACATAGCTTACACACACCTTTTTTATAACATGATGTAATATGCCATAAAAAAGGTGCCAGGCTATATTTAAGTTATTTTTTTAATCGGTTCAGCGGTAAAGGTTTTTTGTAATTCTTGCCAGTGAGATTGTACAAATTTTTTACCTATACCAGGTACAAGAGCTAAATCGCCCACTGAGGTAAAGGCGCGATTGTGCTCACGATAATGAATGATTGCCTGCGCGCGTTTTAAGCCAATACCTTTGACCGCGTGCAGCAATGATGAGCCACTGGCACTATTAAGGTTAATAAGTGGTGGTGCGGGTTGCATGTTAATTTTGGGAGGAACATCTGCGGCAAACAGCGATGTTGTGGCTGACATTAAAAATAAAATATAGGTAAAAACACGAGTGGTCATAATGATTTCCTTGTTGTTGGACTTGAGTTTTCCTTAATGATCTCATTAAGGAAAAGCGATTATGCCAACGTTTTTTATTTTTGTCGAGCCATGCTTAATTATTGGCTAAGCCTAATTTTTGTAGCGCATGATAGTAACCTTGCTCACTGATTAATACCCATTGTGAGGTATATAAAATTAACAAGCTAAAAGGAAAAATGGCTAGCAAATCATAAGGGAATATCAGTGCTTTGATGCCACCAAATGAGCCAACATAAGAAAGTACCAGCATGCCTAACATATAAGCGCCAAACCAATACAAACTGGAATCACAATTGATAAGGCTTCTCTTTTTATAAATACAACTGATTAGAAATCCTAGACCAAGCGCGATAATTAACTTGGATAAAATTTCAAAACCACACCAATAAAGCATTAAATTACAGATATAAAAAGCGGCATAACAAAAAAAACGACTGGCCACTAATTTGAAAGGACGTGCTTTACATGGTTGCATCTTACGCATAGCCAGCAAACAAATTGGACCAATGCCATAAGATAAAATACTGCAAGAAGATAAAAAAGCGACCATTTTCTGCCAACCTGGAAAAGGAAGAAAAGAAATTAAGCCCACAATTAGATTTACTATTAAAGGAATATAGGGAATTTTATGACGATTTAGTTTCATAAACCATGCAGGTAAATGATGATTTGATGCCATACCATATAAAATACGTGAGGTAGCTGCCGTGTAGATTAAAGTGGTTCCTAAAGGTGAAAAGGCTGCGTCGAACAACAATAAACCAGCAACCCCTCCTAAGCCTAGTAAAAGGGTTAAACCAACCAAAGGACCACTATCTCCAGGAAAAGCTAAATGAGCCCAACCATGCGCCAGATATTTAGCAGGAACTGCAACAATAAAGCTTAGCTGTAAAAGAAAATACATAACAAAACCAATAAGTACGGCACCTAGAATAGCAATTGGAATATTAACCTGCGGATTTTTTACCTCACCTGCTAACATCAAGCCATTTTGAAAACCGGTAAAAGCAAACGCAATACCGCCTGTTGAAAGAGCTGTAAAAATTTGCATCCAATCAAGTTTACCAGACACATGCAGCGACACATTTGACCAAGAAGGTGCTGTGTAAAACAAGGCAAAAATAGCCATGCTTGGCACGCTTAATTTAATTAAACTTGCATATTTGTTACATTCAACCAACATCTTAACCCCAAAAGAATTAAGCACCACCACGCTAAACATGATAATAGTTGCGGCTATATAGCCTAAACCTGATAACTTAAAAACAGCAGCATCTTTGACAATAAGTGCTGGCCAAAAATGACTGGAATATTGCAAAATAGCTTGAATTTCAATAGGGGTCATAACCACATAAGAAAGCCATGATACCCACGCAAATAAAAAACCCACATCTTGGCCATGCGTAAAGCTTGGATAATTGGTCATACCACCTGAAATAGGAAACATTGCGCCCAATTCACATAATGGCAGCGCAATAAAAAACATAAATACGGCAATAAGTATCCAACTGATTAACGCATTGCTTCCGGCAATTTGCGCACTGATAAATGGGCTAAACAACCAACCTGATCCTATCATTCCACCTGCTGCGGCTATTAAAACATTAAGGCGCGTGATTTCACGTTTTAACATTTTATTCCCCATGGCTATTTTTGTTTGCAGATCATTGACTTAGGAGTCAACAGATAGAGTCATTTTTAATTAAGTTGATGAATAAAGTGCATAAAAATTATCTACTCCAAGCGTACGAAACAACCTACCCTGCTTTTCAATTTAGACAACTTTTTTAGAACTCGCAACTGCTTGCTTAAGCAGTTTTATGATATTAACCGTAGCTGAATGAATACCAAGTGTTTGAATTTTTTCAATAATGGAATTTTTATTAGCAAAAACTGCCTCAATAGCAGTGCAAAGTGTGGTGTTATCCAATCTATTATCGTCTATCACATAGCTTATATCCTGCGCGGCAAAGTAAGATGCATTTTGAATTTGATCCCCGCGACTTGATTCGCGTGAAAGGGGGATAAGAATATGTGGTTTTTGTAGTGCTAATATCTCATACAAAGTATTCGCACCTGCCCGGGAAATAACCAGATCACTGGCAGCAAATAAGTGGGCTAATTCTTGCTCGACAAAAGCAAATTGCTTATAGCCTTGAGATGAGCAAGTCTCATCAAGCTTGCCTTTACCACAGATATGTATGACTTGATAATTATTCAATAACTGGGGCAAAGCTTGCCTTATGGCTGTGTTAATTGATTGTGCGCCTTGACTTCCACCTATGACTAAAATACAAGGTTTATCAGCCCTAAAGTTACAAATATTCAAACCCCTCTCGCGTGAGCCTTGAAATAAATTTTCGCGAATGGGTGTGCCTGTCACTTTAATTTTTTTTTGGTAGCGCATTGATTGTTTAGCTAACTTAAATGTTACACAAAGCGTATCAACAAAAGGAAAGCTCATTTGATTGGCTAATCCTGGCGTTAAGTCTGATTCGTGTGCCATGATGGGCAGGCGATTAAGCCAAGCTGCGACAACAACCGGGAACGAAACAAATCCTCCTTTGGAAAACACCACATCAGCGTTTAATTTTTTTAACAGAAAATAAGCTTGCCAAATGCCTTTAATGACCAGAAAAGGCGTTAAAACATTTTGAAGGCTTAAATGACGGCGTAGCTTACCAGAGCTTATGACATGAAAAGGTATGGCCATAGAACCTATCATATATTGCTCTATACTGTTGGCTGAACCAATATATTCAACAGACCAGTTCTCTTGCTTCAACGCTTCGATTAAAGCAATATTAGGCGTAACGTGCCCAGCTGTCCCACCACCGGTAAATACAATTTTGATGGCCATTTAATGTGCCTCATCAAATAATAAGCTTAAATCAATGGCTTGAATGGATTTGGTCAATGCACCAATAGAAATCCAGGATACACCTGTTTGGGCAATGGTTTTAACCTGGTTTAAATTAACCCCACCTGAAGCTTCTAGCTCTATCTTAAAGGGTTTAGCAAGTTTTACAGCTTCAATGAGTAACTGCGGTGAGAAGTTATCCAACAAAATTCTATCAGGGGTGGCTTTTAGTGCTTCTTGTAACTCAGAAAGTGTTTCAACTTCAACTTCAAGCAAAACATCTGGCCTGGTTTGGCGTGCATAGTGAATGGCTTTTGTCAGCGAACCACACGCTTTGATATGATTTTCTTTGATTAAAAAAGCATCATAAAGCCCTAAACGATGATTAAAACCACCACCACAAGTTACTGCATATTTTTGAGCATATCGCAAGCCTGGCAATGTTTTGCGAGTATCTAAAATACGACATGAGGTGTTTTTTACTGCCACGACGTATTCTGCGGTTTTGGTTGCCGTGGCGGAAAGCGTTTGGAGAAAATTAAGCGCCGTACGCTCAGCGGTAAGAATATCACGTGCCTGTCCTTTAATTTGGCAAAGCGTTTGTGGTGTATCTAAATGGTCGCCATCTTGCACCTGCCAATCAAGGTGAATGGCCGGATTGATGCTATGAAATACTTGATTCACCCAGGGTATGCCGCACACAACCATGGGTTCGCGTGATAAAATATGGGCCTTAACCTCAAGCGTTTCTGGCAGCAAACGTGCGGTGATATCACCGCTGCCAATATCTTCAACCAGCGCACGCTGAACCTCAGCTAGCATATGTTGTTCGTTTATACTCATCTTCTTACCTAAACTGTTTGTAATCTTTTTTGTGCTAGAAATAGACATGTTTCAAGCACAGAATCTGGGTTAAGCGACACGCTTTCAATGCCTTCTTGCATAAGCCATTCGGCAAAATCTTGATGATCAGAGGGCCCCTGCCCGCAAATACCAATGTATTTATTAGCCTTTTTACAGGCCTTAATGGCCATATGTAATAATGCTTTAACCGCTTCATCACGCTCATCAAATTGCGAAGCAATCAAACCTGAATCACGGTCTAGCCCTAACGTTAACTGCGTTAAATCATTTGACCCAATGGAAAAACCATCAAAATATTGCAAAAACTGTGATGCTAAAAGCGCATTAGCGGGTAATTCGCACATCATAATTAAGCGCAAATGATGCTGACCACGCTCAAGGTGATTTTCTTTTAATGCCGCTATGACCTGTTTGGCTTCGTTAACGGTACGCACAAAAGGAATCATGAGCTCGACATTGGTAAAACCCATCTCTTCACGCACACGTTTTACCGCTTGACATTCAAGCGCAAAACAATCAGCAAAATGTGGTGAGATGTACCGTGATGCGCCCCTAAAGCCTAGCATAGGGTTTTCTTCGAGTGGCTCGAAATGTTTGCCTCCGGCTAAATTAGCATATTCATTTGATTTGAAGTCAGACAATCTCACAATCACCGGTTTGGGGTAAAAGGCCGCGGCAATGGTGGCAATACCTTCTTTTAAACGCTCGATATAATATTCTACTGGTGAAGCATATGCACGGGTGCGTTCATCAATGAGTGTTTTTAAAGTCTCGTCACTCAATGTGTCATAATTTAGAAGTGCTTTGGGATGGATGCCAATGGTATTAGATATTAAAAATTCAAGGCGCGCGAGCCCAACGCCGGCATTAGGAATGGCTTGAAATGCAAAAGCGCGTTCTGGGTTACCAACGTTTAACATTACTTTAAGGGGTAAATCAGGCATGCTATCCACATCAAGCGTTATACGCTCAAAGGCCAATAATCCTTCGTAAATATAACCTGTATCCCCATCGGCACAGCTTACCGTAATTTCATCACCATCGTTAAGTATATCTGTCGCATCACCACAGCCAACCACCGCCGGAATACCTAACTCACGGGCGATAATCGCGGCATGACATGTACGCCCACCGCGGTTGGTGACAATGGCGGCGGCGCGCTTCATTACCGGCTCCCAATCAGGGTCTGTCATATCAGAAATCAACACGTCCCCTGGTTTAACGCGATGCATCTCACTAATGTCGTGAATAATACGCGCCTTGCCTTGGCCAATGCGCTGACCAATGCTGCGACCTTCAGCTAGAATGGTACTGCGTGAATTTAGCGTGTAGCGCTCAATTTGCTGCGTATTCGTACGGCTTCTTACCGTTTCTGGGCGCGCTTGTAAAATATAAATTTGGCCACTTTGACCATCTTTACCCCATTCAATGTCCATTGGACGGCCATAGTGTTTTTCAATGATTAACGCTTGTTGAGCCAATGCTTCAACATCTCTATCGGTTAGCGAAAATATCTGCTGCTCGGCTTTATCAACTGTTTTGGTGACCACAGCTTCATGAGGGTTTGAACCATAAATCATCTTAAGTGCTTTGCTACCTAAAATTTTACGTACAATAGCCGGCCGACCCGCGCGTAAATTGGCTTTGTGTACATAAAATTCATCAGGGTTTACTGCTCCTTGTACCACAAGTTCACCCAAACCATACGCTGAGGTGATAAAGACTACATCATTAAAGCCTGACTCAGTATCCATGGTAAACATCACACCACTTGCGGCTAAATCACTGCGTACCATTTGTTGGATACCCACTGATATGGCAACTTCGTCATGCGCAAATCCTTGATGGCTGCGATAACTTATGGCTCTGTCATTAAAAAGTGAGGCAAAAACTTCTTTGATGGCAGTTAGAATTGCGGGTATGCCCGAAACATTAAGAAATGTTTCTTGTTGACCGGCAAACGAGGCATCGGGTAGATCTTCGGCTGTGGCAGAAGAGCGCACCGCCACAGTGAAATCATGATGACCGATGTCAGCTTGTAGTTCTTTATAAGCTGACTCAATGGCGCTGATAAAATCATTTGAAAAGTGGGCAGTTGTAATCCATTGACGAATTTTTTGACCAGCTTGGCTTAAAAGCGCAATGTCATCCACCTCAAGTGCGGCGAGTTCTTGATAAATTTTGGTATCTAGATGGTTCGTTTGCAAAAAATCTTTAAATGCTGTGACGGTTGTGGCAAATCCAGTTGGAACATTCACACCCATTTGCGTCAAATGACTTATCATCTCACCAAGTGACGCGTTTTTACCCCCCACAGACTCTAAATCATGCATACCTAATTGTGTGAACTTCTTTGTATAGGCTTCCACCGTCATAACCATCTCACTTCCATTAGAAAGGGCTTTATATTACTGAAATTAGACGATGAAGTGAATTATCTTGGTTTAAACAATAATTTGATGGTTCGATTAAAATTCTAGCCAACATCTAATAGATCGATTATACTGTATAAATTTTAGACTTATCATGACTTCCAATTCGCCCAAAGATCCCTCCAAACCAACTACCGAAAAAACGACCGCCGCTGAAAAATCTACGGCTGCTAAAATTTTAAACAATGTAAAAACTGCCGCCAAAGAACTACATATTGCCTTACCAGGGGGGATAGCCTATAGCGCTAAAGGCTTAAAATTTGGCAGTACCATCGAGCAAGATTCAGATAAAACGCGGCCTGCTGCCCGCGTAGTTTGTAATGTGCTTGGGGAGATAGCTAAAATGAGCATCATCGGTAAACCTGCGGTTAAGGCGGCCAAAAAAGGTGCCCAAATGATGCCGCAAAAATCGCCTTTGATGCGTATTATTGGGGCTTGTAGTGGCGCTTATGGTGCAGCAAACACACTTGAGCCTGTGGCCAATTTTGCTAAAGAAGAAGTTACCAAATACTGCAAAGTTTTATTTGAATTGGTTGAAACCAAAACCACCCAAGATTTTAATCATCAAAATTTTAATGATGCTTTAGCAAACGTTGATGATATGGAATTATCTCACGAGCAAGCCGCTGAGCTTTCATTGAGTATTATTAATGGCGTCTTCGCCGGGCTTGAAAATATTGTTGATACTGTTATGCATCCTTATGATAATTTTCTTGAGCCTGTTGGTATGCTGCTGTGGGATACCAGCGTGCTGTGTTCGCAAAATGCTTCAAGTAAGACCTATTTGGAATCTTACATACGCATGAATGAACGCTGGCACGGCTTATGTCAAAAGACCGAGGAATTTATAGCCGCTGACTTTTGTCAGCAAGTCGAAATTTTTACAGAACTTGTCACTGGCGCTTATATTGGTGGTAGAAC
>CETR01135820.1_pt1 | contig 15715 bp, 22 predicted proteins | sample 531281 | NCBI WGS metagenome assembly CETR01 (sample SAMEA2622568, study PRJEB7988) | marine metagenome | biome: marine biome (ENVO:00000447); feature: mesopelagic zone (ENVO:00000213); material: "saline water (ENVO:00002010), including plankton (ENVO:xxxxxxxx)" | depth 696 m
ATAATGAAAATAATAGAATTTCAGAAAAGATATACAATGTTAGACTTCCTCCATCCTGATTTTTTTCTAAATTATGGAAGCTCTTTATATTCTAAAGGTTAATTACTTTGATTATGAACGATGACACGAAGCGTGGCAAAAAACGTGATAAAAATCAGCGGCGTTTAGCAAGAAAACAAGGAAGACAACGATCAAAACAACTTAAAAAAATTAGAAATTATGCCATACTCGGTCTAGTCGTTTTTGGAATTGGTTATATGTTTTATGGAATTTTTTCTGCACCACAGATAGGTCCTATAGGTTCTACTCACCAGCATATCGATCTTCTAATTCATGTTGATGGACAAATTATAGATTTAAACCAAACACAATATGCCCATCAAAGTAATTATGCACACTTGCATCAAAACGAAACTGACGTTATTCATTTACACGCAATTAATATTCCATTAAGTTGGTTTATGGACTCGCTTAACATCCCTATAACAGACTCGTCATTGACTCTGGATGGTCAAACCTATAATGAAGATGAACTTAACAAACTTCATATTATTATAAACGGTGAAGAAATAGACGATATTGAGTATGTATTGCAAGATGAAGATAAATTACTCGTCTTATACGGCCCCGAGAACGAAGAAGAAATAGAAGAAATAATAGAACTCATTCCTGATCGTGCAAGAGTAGTTAATGCTAGAGCGCCAGATGAAAATCTTGGTAGCTAAAATTACAGAAGATTTAGGTCAAAATACCTGACTTTTACATGTTTTTAATTTCGTCTTCGTATTCTGGAAAATAAGACGATATCTTTGGCATATCAAATTCACTTAGAATTGCATCCTTCGATTCTCTTGCAAGAAGAAATTCAAACGATTTACTGACAAATTCTTCTCTCGATTTCCCATTTGCAAGTTTCTGATGATAATCATGACTCATTCTAACCTTATGTTTAGTTTCTCCTGATTCATCTCGTACAGTAACTTGGAAAATAGCGCCTCCGCTTGACGATGATAATTCTTCTACAATTATTTCTGACATTGTACGCTCAACATTGTTAGATATTGCTAGTAGTTAAATTTATTTTCCTTTGTACTTGGCTTGTCTTTTTTCAGTAAAAGATTTTATTCCTTCTTGAATATCTTCAGTCAGTGCGAGTTCTTTCATTGCTTCTATTTCCAATTCCAACCCATCATTAATCGCTTTGCTGTCATTTCCTGAATTAATTATCTTCTTCACTGCTTTAACTGCTAATGGAGCTGCCCTTGATGCAATCTGACGCACTATGTCTGAAGCTGCTCTTAATTCTTCACCGTCAGGAACGATTTTGTTAACCATTCCAATTCTAAATGCTTCTTGCGCAGTTACAAATTGACCAGTAAAAATTAATTCCTTTGCTTTTGCAGTCCCAATTAATCTACTCAATCTCTGTGTACCTCCCCATGCTGGTATTAATCCTAAGTTAACTTCTGGTTGTGAAAACCTAGCTCTGTCTGAGGAAATTCTAATATCGCATGCCAATGCAAGTTCATTTCCACCGCCATATGCAACACCATTAATTGCAGCGATTACCGGTTTTTCTAAATTAGCTATTTTCTTAAATACATTTTGTCCTAGTGTTATGACTTTCATAACATCTTGGGGATTGGTAAGCTTAGCAAATGATTTTATATCTGCACCAGCACAAAATGCATTGTTTCCTCCGCCTGTTATTACTACGCCAATTATGCTTTCATTCTGGGAAATATCGTCTATGGCTTTATCTAACTGTCCAAGAACCTCGGCATTCAATGCATTCACCGGAGGATGGTCCACAGTGATAATGCCTATACTGCCTTCAATTCTTGTCTTTACATGTTCTTCGGCTGACATACTCATACACCTATCTATAATCGTAGAATCCTCTTTTTGACTTTTTACCATAACGTCCAGCGTGATAGAGTTTTCTGAGCGTTTGAGATGGTTGATTCATGGTATTGCCGCCAATCATTTCCCTCACTTCATTTTGAACATTATATATCACATCAATTCCCACAAGATCTGCTAGTTCGAATGGCCCCATAGGCATTCCTGCACCTGCCCTCATAGCTAAATCTATATCTCGCATCGACGCAACGCCCTGATCATAACATGAAAACGCCTCGTTCATCATTGCAAATAATATTCTATTTACCAAAAACCCGGGAACTTCTTTAACTTTTATTGGTTGCATTGGGTAACGGTGGTTTCTTAATGTTGATACATAATCAATAACATCATTAACGGTTTCCTCACTAGTTTCTGTTCCAGGTATTATTTCTACCAATGGAAGTGATACAGGTGGATTGAAAAAATGTATACCTATTACTTTTTCAGGTCGTTTAGTAGATGCGGCTATTTCGGTTATAGACAATGAAGATGTATTCGTTGCTAAAATTGCATGTTTTGGTGTATGTGTATCCAAATCATTGAAAACTTTCTTTTTAATTTCTATATTCTCTACAACCGCCTCAATTACTAAATCAACATCATTAAAATCTTCAATATTTGTCGTAGTACTTATCCGAGCAACGGTTTCAGTTTTTGATTCTTGATTAAATTTTGGTTTTAAAACATTTTTAATTTTTTCTTTTTGTTCATCACTTAATTGTATTTCATCTTTATTCTCAATTCTTTCAATTTCTTTTTCTGCTCGTGTTGCATGAAACTTAACTAACTCATCAAGATTCCTATTTACAGTTTCCATAGCTCCCTTTGTAAACTCTTCAGAAACATCTCGTATGATTACTTCTTTCCCATTAATTGCCATTATGTCTGCTATCTGACTTCCCATGATGCCTCCTCCAATTATGCCTACACGTTTTACAAACAGTACCATAATTTCAAAACGTGTATGGATTTCATTTAACTGTTATTTAATCAAGTTATTTTTTCAAAAACCATTCCAGGTTTGTAGGACTTTACAAGCTTTACCCTATCTCCTATCTTCAGATCTTCTCTCGAAGAAACAAATGGTATCCATCCAGTTATCCTAACGTTATTGTCGAGTTCTACAATTACCCATGCATATGGAACTTCATTAACAAATGGATCTGGAGCAACTGTTTGAATTGTGTAAGTAATTACTTTACCAATGTTACCAATTTCTTTAATAGTTAATTTATTATTCCCACATTTATCACAAAATGCTTGTACTGCTACTCCCTGATGATTACATTCAGTACATTCATACGCTCTGATCTTTCCATCTCTAGTGCCTTCATATATATCTCCTACAAATACAGAATCCTCAGCCAATTTATTCACCCTCGAATATATGAACTGCACAACTGCCTCCAGTCGCACCAACATTATGAGTTAATCCAATTCTTGCATCTTCAACTTGTCTTTTTTTAGAATTTCTTGTTAATTGTTCGAAGACTTCAACTACCTGACCAACTCCAGTTGCACCAACAGGATGACCCTTTGATTTGAGACCTCCAGACGGATTTATTGGAATGTCTCCGTTGATTTTAGTTCTCCCTTCAACTACTGCCTTACCAGCTTCACCTTTTTCAAATATTCCTAAATCTTCCATTGCAATTATCTCAGCGATTGTAAAACAATCATGAACTTCGGCGAAGTCTATATCTTTAATATTTATACCTGCATGTTTTAGTGCTTCCCTTGATGCTCTAATGGTGGATTCTAAACTGGTCATATCTTTTCGAGTGTGTAATGATCCAGAGCCTCCTGACCTTCCTGAACCTTTTATAGATACACGTTTCTGTAAATTGTTTTTATCCATGAACTCTTCACTAGCAATTATTGCTGCAGCTGCACCATCTGAGAAAGGACAACTATCATAAAGCTTTAATGGATCTGCAACTACTGCGGATTTCAACACATCATCTATTGTAATCCTTTTTTGAAAATGCGCTTTATCATTCAAAAATCCGTTATCGTGATTCTTTACAGCAACGGCAGCTAATTCTTCTTCTGTTGTACCGTATTCATGCATGTGAGATCTTGCCATTGTGGCATATAATCCAGGAAAAGATGCACCTGAATTTCCCTCGAAACAATAGTCTCCCCCATATGAAAAATAAGTTGTCGCTGTAAGCGTATCTAGGTGGCTGATTTTTTCAGTTCCAGCAACCAAAATAACATCATAAAAACCTGATGCAACGTTAACGTAAGCCTCCCTAATTGCTGATCCTCCACTGCAACAAGCAGCTTCTATAGTTGATGACGGGGCATGAGGAATACCCAAGCTACTCATCAATAATGGGCCCAAATGACCTTGCTTCTCAGCCATGCCAAATGCGTTTGCTATAAACGCGGCTTGAATATCTTGTGATTTTATTCCTGCTCTTTCTATTGCATGTTTTGAAGCTAACATTGATAAATCTCTTCCAGTTAAATCTGTTTTTCCATATGATGTTCCTGCAGCACTAAGCAAAAATACCTTGTTCATGTTTTATCTTTAATTTAGCGCAATAAAAAAGTAATTACTTGATATTTTTACTTGACATTTGAAACCTAATTAGTCCAATCAAAGCACCACATGCCAATCCAGTAAAATGCGAAAGATAATTAATGCTAGATCCTAGTAATGCTGGTGCATGTATAAAGATCAAAAAAGCTAGAAACAATAATTTTGTATTTTTTTGATTCCAATTTAGAACTGTGAATACTGTAACAATACCAAAAATTGCTCCTGATGCCCCTGCAGAAATAATTGTTCCAAGAAATAAATTTGCGATACTCGTAGAAATACCTGATAATAAAAATACAAGAATAAGAAATACTGAACTAGAAATTTTTTCTAATCTTATACCGAAAAACCATAAAAAAAACATATTCAAAACAAAATGCAATATAGCTAGATGAACAAACATTTTTGTAATTAATTGATATAGATTTTCTCCTGCAAATATGAATTGATTAACTTGTGCAAATTGAAAAAGGTAATTGCTTTTTATGCAAAACATTCTCCATGGTATGTCTCCACATACTGTACTGCCTAGTATGACATTTAGAACTAAAAAGAATAGAAAGTTAATTCCTAATAGAATATATGTTCCTGTCATAATCATTTTTTACAACACACTGACAACAACTTGTTGTTCTTGGCAGTTGATAAATCATTATTTATTCTTATTGTTCATCATAACCAGACGGTTTTCTATGGATAAGATTATTATGTTATGAGAATCTATTATGAATAAATTGTCATCTTTGAACGAAGAAATCGAAATGATCAAGGAAGTAATACAGAATTTTGGCGAAAACGAAATTAATCCAATTGTTTCAGATATTGATAGCAATTCAGAACTTCCTATCTCTATTCTCGAAAAGGTTTCTGAATTCGGTTTGTACGGAATGTTAGGTTCAAGTGAGTTTGGTGGCGCTGAAACCAGTTTCTCTACCTTTATTCATGGAATGCTTGAACTTACAAAGTATTCACCAGCATTGTCTTCGTTATTGATTTTTCATAATATCTTGTCAGTCCAACTTATTAACAAATTTGGCACAGATTCACAGAAAAGTAATCTTCTCACAGAACTAACAACTGGTAAAAAGATAGGCACTGCAGTGCTTGGGGATGATGGAAGTTTTATAAATGTAGACAACATCCGTACAGAAGCAACGGAAGAAGGCGATTACTATTCAATCAGTGGAACTAAATCTTTTGTACTGAATGGTGCATTATCGGATTTTTTTATTGTTTTATGTAATTTTGGAAAAGATTCTGGACTTGTTTTGGTAGAAAAAGACAATCCCGATATATCTTTTAGTAAACCAATATCGACGATTGGATTAAACGGCAATGAATTAGTTTCTATTTCATTTTATAGTTGTAAGGTGCCAAAAACTAATTTAATCGGAAAATTTGAAGATACACCAGACATTATTAAAATTATACAAGAGACTATATGGTTGGGTATTAGTGCTATTAGTATTGGAATAATGCAATCTGCTTTGGACCAAGCTATCAAATATTCTAACGAACGCGAACAATTTTCTAAACGTATATCAAAATTTGAAGCTATACAACATAAAATTGCAAGTATAGCTTTGGATATTGAAGCTGCTTCCGCAATGCTTGGTAATATTTCTAATAATAAAGACAATAGTTTAGATGTTCATATTCAAGCTGCAATGATAAAGATCACATCTTCAGAAATGGCACAAAGAAATACAAAATTTTCACTTTTGATTCATGGTGGATATGGATACATTAAGGATTATCCTGTTGAACGCTTTGTGAGAGATGCAGAAGCAGTAAAATCTCTCATAGACTCGAATGATGATCTTAGAGTTTTAATTGCAAAACACTTCACGAGCTGATTCCGTTCAAATTATAACGATAACCTTTATACTGATTGGATTTCCTTTTTTATACAATGCCTTTTGAATTCTCTTTTACAGAGGAACAAGAACAATTTCGAAGGACAGTTCGGGAATTCCTACACGAAAATATCCTTCCTACTGTGCAAGATTATGATAAAAACGAAGAGTTTCCTCTTGATAACATTCAAAAAATGGCATCTCAAGGATATTTTGGTTTAACAATTCCAAAAAATTATGGTGGTCAAGAATTAAGCAAGATCGAATATGGAATTTTATTGGAGGAGATTGGAGGAATCTGTAGTTCCCACGGAACAATTCTTGGCGCTCATCTTGGTCTATGTGCTACGCCTATTGTGCTATTTGGCACTGAAGAACAAAAAAAGAAATATCTTCCTTCTCTTGCATCTGGAAATTCACTTGGCGCATTTGCATTAACCGAACCAGCTGCTGGTAGTGATGCAGCTAATATCCAAACAACTGCTGATATTAACGGTGAGGATTTCATTCTTAACGGAAGCAAGATTTTTTGTACAAACGGAGACCAAGCTGATTTAACAATTGTTTTTGCAACAAATGATAAAAACTTAGGACCAATGGGTGGTATTACTGCATTTTTAGTGGAAAAAAACACACCTGGTTTTTCAATTGGTAAAATTGAGAAGAAAATGGGATTGAAAGCTTCTTCAACTGCAGAATTAATTTTTGAAAATTGTAAAATTCCCAAGTCTAATGTATTGGGAGATGTTGGTGCAGGATTTATGGTAGCATTAACCACTTTGGATGGTGGAAGAGTTTCATTGGCTGTTGGTGCACTTGGTGCTGCGCAAAGAGCTTTAGATCTATGCGTTGACTTTCTTAGAAAAAATCAATCCGAAGGCGGCTCTTTATCAAATCGACAATCTGTACAATGGAAACTTGCTGATATAGCTATGGAGGTATATGCTTCCAAGTATCTTGTTTATAATAATCTTGTAGAATTGGAAAAGTATTACAAAATTATTGAATCTCGTGAAAAGGTTCCTCGACGATTACGTGATTCCATATCTCGAGGTTCTGCAATTTCAAAAGCGTATGTAACTGAAGTAGCTTCTCGTGCAATTATTCGTGCTATTGAGATTCAGGGCATTTCTGGAATAAAAGAAGGTTCAGAAATTGAACGAGGATTTCGAGATTCATTTATTGCAGAAATTTATGAAGGTACTAATGACATACAACGCATGATAATTGCTAAAGAATTACTCGGTTTGGGATTATAATTATTATAGAAATTAATAATTTATTTTTAAAATATATGAATAATTAATAATTATTTAATTATTAATATTTTAATTACAAGATTTTATATCATTATAATTACATTATTGTTATGTTGGCTATTCCCGATGGTCTTATTTTCGGCTTTATTGATAATTCTATTCTATTACTTGGAGCTTATACCGGAGTTAGTATTGAAAAATATATGAACAAAAAAGGCAGTGGTGTATTGGGTGGTGTATTGGGTGCTACTATTGGAAATTCTATTTCTGATGCTCTTGGTGCGATTTTAGATCCATCAATGCGTGGTATGTTGTTTGGTATAGTACTTGGTACTATTATTCCAATCTTTTTTGTTCCAATAATTGAGAGAATTCGAAATAAATGATATTGCCTGATGGATTCATTTTTGGATTCATTGATAATTTTTTGTTACTACTTGGAGCTTATACAGGTATTAATATTGAAAAATTTTTTGATAATAAGTCTAAAGGATTATTTGGCGGATTAATTGGTGCTGGCGTTGGACATACTTTCTCTAATGGTCTTGGTGCAATTCTTGATCCTTCTATGAATGATATGGTAATTGGTATAATTATAGGGACCATGATTCCTTTATTATTTATTCCAATTCTTGAAAAAATAATAAATCGAAAATAATACATACATTTTTAGTACATTGATATTTATTTTATCTAGTGAACATACTTCATTACGACTCAGATTTTATTAATTTTCTTACAAGATTTATTTCTCGATTGAATCATGAATTTCAGAATGGTGCTTTAATAGTTGTTGAAGGAAAAAATGATGCCATAGCGCTTTTTTCTTTAGGATTTTCTGGCAACATATTTACTTATTGCAATAATAATACTCTTTCTAAATTCGTGGATAAAACATTGTTATACAAAAAAACTATTTTATTATTTGATTATGATCGTCAAGGAAGATATCTTACAAGTAGAGCAATAAAAACCTTGGAAAGAAGAGCTTTAGTTGATGTAACTTACAGACGTGAATTATCATATGCTTCGAGAGGCAGAATACGATATATAGAAGAACTGAATAAATTTCCCGATTATCATAACAATAATTGTTATATATGAGAATTTTAAAATTAAGAAATTCCGTAAAACTTTTTACTTATTATTATTGCATTGTTTCAGGTCGATGATGGGCTTTGCAATTTTGTCCTAAATGTAACGCAAAACTCCAAACTAAAAAGTTTGAAGATACATCTGGTTCTAAACCCAAAACTAAACTCCTATTGTCTTGCATATCATGTGATTATTCCCAAGAAACAAAAAGAGTAAAAATTAAAGAAGTACCTGTTGAACCTGCAACAACCATTAAAGTTGTAGATGCCAAGGCTGAAAAACTACGTTCACTTCCTACTACTAAAACTACATGTCCAAAATGTCGTCACAATTTTGCATATTTCTGGGATAAACAAACAAGTAGTTTAGAACGGGCTTCTACGCAGTTCTTTCGATGTGTTTCATGTTCTCATACTTGGCGTGCTAATTGACATATATTACAACTTATTATTTAGAAATATTACAACTTATTATTTAGAAATATTACAACTTATCATTTAGAAATAACATTAAATTTTTACTTAATCTTTAAATAAACAAATTTACCGATTTATCAATTGTATTCAAAATGATTACAAGCGAATTCGCCTTTATTATAATCTTGGGATTATTTGGCGTTCTGGCTTCGCTTCCTATGTTGCTTTTACCTACTTTATTTGCACCAAAAAAAAGGAATCCTATTAAACTACAGACTTTTGAGTCTGGCCAGCCCCCAACCGGCGAATCACGTATCCATTTAATCATGCAGTATTATTCTTATTTGATTATGTTCGTAGTTTTTGATGTTACAATCATGTTCTTGTTCGCTTGGGGCGTATCATTTTCCCAATTAGGAATTCAGAGTTTACAAGTCTTGTTACCATTCTTAGCAATTGTTCTTATACCTATGGCATATGCACTTACATTAGCAGGAAAACGAGAAAATTGGTAACTGATCCTACACTAAATTTACTGGTTGGAAAAGCTAGTGATTTATTTGCCAATGTTATAGAAAAAAACGTTAGAGAACCTATTCGTTATTTAATTAATTGGGGTAGACTCTATTCATTATGGCCAGTACATCTAGAAACTGCTTGCTGTAGTATTGAGTTTGGAGCTGCTTCAGGTCCACGCCATGATCTTGAAAGATTTGGTATGTTAGAAGCTTTTGGATCCTTAAGACAATGTGATATTTTAGTAGTTCAAGGTACCGTTACTAGAAAAATGGCACCTAGAATGAAATGGGTATATGAACAAATGCCAGAACCTAAATGGGTTATTGCAATGGGGGCATGTGCTATTTCTGGCGGTTTGTATGTTGATTCATATAATGTATTACAAGGAGTTGATAAAATAGTTCCTGTTGATGTTTACATTCCTGGTTGTCCTCCTAGACCAGAAACACTAATTCAAGGAATAATTGAATTACAAAATAAAATAAGAAAATCTAAGGTGTAATAAATTTAAAACATGCCCAAAAATACAATTACCGAAACTAAATTAGTTAAAGGTCTAAAAACCAAATTTAATAAACAAATAACTGAAGAGTATGTAGAACCTAATAGAATAAAAATTTCAACTTCTCCAACTAATCTCAAAGCAGTTGCACTTGCAATTAAGGAACTTGGGTTTGATCAAATAATTTCCCAAGGTGCAACAGATTATCCTGACGATAATTTATTCCGAGTTGAATATCATGCTATATGTGTTTCAATCAAAAAATTTCGACGTATTATGTTTGCTATAATGACAACTATTCCTAAGAACAAACCAGAGATTGAAACTTTACTTGATATTTGGCCCAGTGTAGAATTTCATGAACAGGAAACATTTGAAAATTTTGGAATTACATTTCTCAATCATCCCCGTATGGAAAGATTACTTCTTCCTGAAGATTGGGATGATATACCTCCTCTAAGAAAGGATTTTTCACTTCCAGGCAGGGACTAATATGCAAGTCGTTGATCAAGGCGGAGACAAAATGGTTCTTCATGTGGGACCGCAACATCCAGGTTCCGGACATTTTCGTATTGTTATTACACTTGATGGTGATTACATAATAGATGCTAAACCTGATCCTGGTTACGTTCACCGTGGTGCAGAGAAAATGGCTGAATATAGAACCTATATTCAAAACATCCCTCATTTAGAAAGACCTGTTATAATCGATGCTACAGGAATAACATTACCATATGTGTTAACTGCAGAAAAAATACTGGATGTAGAACCACCAGAAAGAGCTCAATATATCAGAATGATAATGGCAGAATTAAATCGAATAATTTCTCATTTGTATTGGTTGGCAATATATGGGATTTTTCTTGGACATTCAACTATGTTTATGTGGCCAATGGGCGATCGAGAGTTATTTATTGACTTGGCTGAATCTATTGGTGGAACTCGAGTTACCTTTTCATATGTGGTTCCAGGCGGAGTGAGAAATGATATCCCAGGAGGTTTTAAAGAACGTGCTCTCAAGACCTTTCAATATTTTGAAAAACGAATTAAAGAATATGAAGAAATCTTTTTCAATAATCCTTTAATGCAGAGTCGTACTGTTGGAATTGGAATTCTGAAAAAACAAAATGCTGTAAAATTGGGTATTACAGGACCAAATCTTCGAGCATCTGGAATAAATTCAGATACACGTAAAGATGAACCCTATTGTTTTTATAATAAAATTCGTTTCGATATTCCTGTATACAAAGAAGGTGATTCATATGCCAGATGTATGGTTCGTTTAAGAGAATTACAACAAAGTATGGATATAATTCGGCAAGTTTTGGATCGTATGAAACCCGGTCCTATAAAACACGTTATTCGTGGAGTTATGCGAGGAGAACCTGGTGAAGCATTTGTACGAACTGAAGCTGCTCGTGGAACAATGTTTTATCATATTGTTAGTAATGGTGAAAGATTTCCTTACCGCGTAAAAATTAGTGTTCCTTCTTTTAGAAATCTAATTGGAATGTCTCACTTGCTTGTAGGTAGCAGATTAGCTGATATGCCTGCTATTTATTGGAGTCTAGACTATTGGCCTGTAGAAGCAGATAAGTGAAAATTATGGAAACATTTGAAGATTTTTTAAAACGTATACTTTCAATTATATTCTGGTTACTGTTACTATCTCCAGTAATTATATTTCCTGTATTCTTTCTTCTTATCCCAATACTTGGAATATCAGTTCCAACAACCAATGAATTCCTTACTGCATTAATTGATCCAATAAAGGGCATTCAACTTGCAAATAAATATGGGGTTGGCCCCTCTTCTACATTCTTTAAAATTGCTGCTTTTCCTGGATTTACATTTGCTGCATTAATTGCTACTATAACCATTCTATATGAAAGAAAATTGATTGCTAAAGTACAATTAAGAGTTGGTCCTCTATATGCAGGAAGATTTGAAGGAGTGCTTCAGCCAATTGCCGATCTCTTTAAATTACTAGGTAAAGAAATTGTTGTACCAGAAAAAGCAGATAAATTCTTCTTTTGGTCAGCACCTATTTTGTCTATTGGACTCGGTGCGGCTCTATTAGCAGTATTGCCATTGTCTCCAAATATTTACATTGCACGTTCAGATGTTAGTTTATTAATTCCTTTTGCAATAATTGGATTTAGTCCATTGATAGTGTTGATTGCTGCATGGGCTAGTAGTAATAAATTTGCTTTTATTGGTGGATTAAGAGCTTTACACCAACTTGTTGCTTATGAAATACCAATGTTAATCTCAGTATTAGGAGTAGTTATTCTAAGTGGATCATTAGACCTAATTAGTATTGTTGAATCCCAACAACAAGTCTGGTTTATATTCCCTCAGTTACTTGGAGCAATTATATTCTATATAACAATTCTTTCCGAACTTGAACGAGTACCTTTTGATATTCCAGAAGCTGAAACAGAATTAGTTTCGGGTTGGTTGACAGAATATACCGGAATGCACTTTGGTTTATTACAACTTGGTGTGTATATTAAGTTCTATGCTCTTTCATTATTGTTTACTTTATTGTTTCTTGGAGGATGGTATGGACCTGCTTTTCTTCCACCATTAGCTTGGTTACTCATTAAGCTATTTTTTGTTATTACTATTGTAATTCTTCCACGAGCAGTAATGCCAAGACTTCGAATTGATCAATTGATACGTCTTGGCTGGGTCTGGTTAATTGTACTCTCTTTCATAAATTTATTTATTGCCGTAATTGAAGTATCATTAGGAGTGATTTGATGATTTATACCGTTATTAAAGCAATTTTTATTGCATTTGCTGTAGGCATTCGTAATATATTTAAAAAACGAATGACATTACGTTATCCTGAAGAAAAACTGGAGATAGATTCAGGTTATACTTTTGATTACAAAACCGATACTGGAAGTCCTGGTTTTAAGGGTAGGCATATTCTTTATACAGACAAATGTACAGGTTGTTCCTTATGTGCCATTGCCTGTGAAAATATTGCTGATTGCATTGATATGGTCCGTGTAGAGGGTAACTGGCCAATTAATGAAAGAAGTATTATGCCTCAAATTGATTATGGCAGATGTGTTTTTTGTGGTTTTTGTGTTGATGCATGCCCATTTGATTGTTTGTTTATGACTCCAGAATATGAACTCTCTGTCACTGACAAAAGAAAACTTGTCCATACGCCTTTTCAACTTGCAGTATTTCCAGAAAAGAAAGGCACTGTTAAATTAGTACCTGGTAAACGAGGTGCTCATCACGACTGATTTGGTTTTTTTGGTAATATCTCTTGTTACGTTAATTGCTGCAATTCTATCATTAGAATCTCGGGAACTAGTATATGGTGCGGTAGCTCTAGCTCTTTCTTTTCTTGGTGTTGCTGCAATATTCATTCTTCTAGACGCGTTATATTTAGCTATGTTCCAGATTCTTGTTTATATTGGTTCAATTTCAGTACTAATTATATTTGTTATAATGCTTGTCCGAAGAGAGAAATGGTCAACAATTAAATCTGGTAATGAACGAATTGTTGGAATTGTTACCGCACTTACATTCTTTCTTGTTATTGGATACGTCTCATATAATTCAGGTCTATCTAATATAATTACACCAAATTCATCCATTCCAGATTTTTATGATATTGGAATCCAAATGATTAACGATTATTGGTTAATCCTCGAGGTCACTGGTCTAGTTCTTGCAGTCTCAGTTATTGGTGCATTAACTATGGCGAAGATAGAGAGGAAGAATTGATATGGAACCGCTTTTTAATTACTTTATTTTATCGTTGGCCTTATTATCCGTGGGGATATATGGACTAATTGCTAAACGTAATGCGATTCGACTTCTTTTTTCAGTTGAAATAATTATTAATGCTGCAATAATTAATTTCGTTGCTTTTGCAAGATATTCTGAAACTCCTATTGTTACTGGCCAAACATTTGCTATCTTTGCTATAGCATTAGCAGCAGCAGAAGCTGCAGTAGGATTGGCAATAATTGTACAAGCATTTAGACTGAACAACGATATTGACGTTTTGGAACTCAAAAAGTTAAGGGGATAATTTATGCTACTTTTACAAGCCGTGTTTTTACCAATAATTTTAGCCCCTCTGATTTATTTTATTGGATTAAGAATTGGCAAGAATGTAGGATGGTTAGTATTTCTAATTCTTTTTTATTGCACGTCTTTGTTACTTTATTCAGGATTCTCATCCCCAGAACACTTAGAAAGCTATAATTGGGAACCTATTGGCGAATTTGGATTATTTCTTGACGGATTAAGTTTTCCATTTGCAGCACTTATCTATATTCTTTCTACCGTTATTGCAATGTATTCTATTCCTTACATGGCCCATAGAATCAAAGAAGATCTTCATTCTAAAAAGGCAATTAGTGATACCATCAATCGAAAAATTTCATTATATTATGCTTTGTATCTTGTTTACGCTGCAGGAATGCTTGGAACTGTACTTGCCACAAATTTAATCCAATTTTATATATTCTTTGAACTAATGCTTATTCCTTCATTCTTTTTAATAGCAGAATTTGGTTATGGAGAACGCCAAAAAATTTCATTAATGTATTTCTTATGGACTCATGTCGGAGCAATTTTTCTTCTTGGAGGAATTTTAACAATTGGACTCTTTGGAGGAAGTTTCAACTTTTTTGATTTAAATGAAAGTGGATTACCTTCTTCACTACGCGTTTGGGTTGGCATTGCAATTAGTGTTGGATTATTGACTAAATTAGCTGCTGCAGGACTTCATGTTTGGTTGCCATACGCACATGCAGAATCACCAACTCCAATAAGTGCTTTACTTTCACCAGCTATGATTGGTATTGGTGCATATGCATTTCTACGAATATTTCTGTTTATACTCCCTTCAATTTATCCAACTATTGTATTTGCAATTAGTTTGTGGGGATTATTGACAATGATTTATGGTGGCTTAATGGCATATGCTCAAGACGATCTGAAAAGATTATTGGCTTATTCCAGTGTAAGTCAAATGGGTTATATCATCTTTGGAATGGGTTCGCTCTATTACTTGGGTGTAACTGGTTCTGTGTTTCATTATGTTAGTCATGGAACCGGAAAAGCTCTTCTGTTCATGGCTGCTGGTTCTATCATAATGCAAACCGGTGGTGTAAGAAGCATAAAAAAACTCGGAGGACTTGGTAGCAAACTTCCAATAACAGGTATTGCAGCAATGATCGGTTTTCTTGCAATAGTTGGAGTTCCACCTACAAATGGATTTCAATCTGAGTGGATGATTTTTGCAGGTTCATTTGCTGGCGCACTTGAGACTGGTTCTACTGGTAAACTTATTCTTACCGCCATTGCTCTAGCTGGTACGCCAATTACTGCTGGATATGCTCTACTTACTATACGTAAAGTTTTCTTTGGCGAACTACCATCAGAATTTAAAAATATAAAAGATCCATCATTTCATATAACCATTCCATTGCTCTTTCTTTCTGCCTTAACTCTCATAATTGGTATCTATCCATCTGTTATTACTGATAATTTAGTCCCGTTACTTCAAAATGTATTTGGAGGTATAGGATAATGTCAACTGAAATTAATTATTTAATTCCATGGTTAGTATTTGC
>CETR01047823.1_pt1 | contig 15713 bp, 17 predicted proteins | sample 531281 | NCBI WGS metagenome assembly CETR01 (sample SAMEA2622568, study PRJEB7988) | marine metagenome | biome: marine biome (ENVO:00000447); feature: mesopelagic zone (ENVO:00000213); material: "saline water (ENVO:00002010), including plankton (ENVO:xxxxxxxx)" | depth 696 m
TTTCTTTTGGTTCGTTTTCTTTAGACGAGTAAAGAAAATGAACAGAAAGCCCTATAGAACCTAAAATCATCATTAGACCAAACCAATTCTTTCGCTAGCTCAAGAAAAAGAAAGCCTTATATACCATAGGCAAAATCACATTAAAAAATTAAACACTACAACCCGCTAGGGCTGGTGACCATTATGGCCTATATGATGTAGGGGAAAAAGGGGTGCGAAGCTTTTTAGAGAAGAATGCGACTTTGAAAAAGCAAGTTGAAGATTACGAAAAGCCTTAACACAAAAAAGGGCGTGATTCAACTTATCGATTCGAGGTACTGGTTACCTACACACAATAAGCCGAATGACCCACGCCCGCGGTCGTGAGCATTCTTGCTTATCCTCTCGTGTGTTAAAAATTACCAGTTTTCGAATCGAGATTCAAAGCGAATGCTTCTAATATTTTAATTATAGAAGGTTCGCAAATATATAATTATGAGGTAAATATAATAAAACATTTATTCGATACAAATTTGTATCGAATAAATCTACTCAGTTTCTTAAAGTTTACTTTGTGAAAAAGTATGACGAATTAGATATTGAACTATTAAGTATCCAAGTTGGATGCATTTTGAGATACGAAAGGCTAAGAAGAAAATTATCCCAAGAATCTTTGGGACAAATCATTGGTTCTAACTCAATGATGATAGGTAGAATTGAAAGAGCCGAAAATGCTTGTAGCTGGAAAATTCTACTACTTCTCGCACAACATTTGAATATCGAGTTTTCTGATTTATTAAATCTTCAAAATAAAGATAACATACTTGACATAATAGAGAAAAGTATAGAACTCGAAGAAAAGCTTACACAGGATAAGAAAGACTTCTATAAATTTCTCAAAAAAAGGGTTAACAAGTATAATTAGTATAAAGTATACCTGTCTAGTTTCTCACCTGTAACAAAACTAGTCTTACCCACTATTTTATTACTGGCAACATCATACTCAATTTCAACAAAAAATAAGTCTACAGCATAGAGGGCATAGCGTGTGTTTTCTTCAATTAGAGCATCTATAAATCTACCTTCAGCAAAAACCACATCATACTGCTCGTGGTCTGATAAGAGTTTAAAGTCATAGAGACTTATCTTGCTCATAAAAAGATAATTACTGCTCCAAGAGTTGTTTCAAATGCAAGGGTGTTAAGTTTACGGAGTAGGCTTCTAACTTTTGGTTTAAACCGTATTGTGCTAAGCGTACCCAAACGGAGTCTGTTTCTGTTAAGCCATATTCAAACTTGATCGTTCCTTTTGGGGTAGTGAACGATACAGGTTGTGGTGTTTCTTCATTAAACCTCCCGCGAACTAAATTATAAATCTTTGTAGCGGTATTCCCTTTTTCTTCAAAAGAGAAACTGGCATAGCCTTTTAATTCGGGTTCTAGTTGATTTAAATAAGCTATAGTATAAACGGCTCCTTGTTTAAAGGATTTGGCAAGAACCACATAATCCTCAATAATTTTTGCAATACCTCTATTATTCAAATCTGTTTTGGTCTGACCTTGGCTTAATATGGGGCTAATACTTAATAAAATAAATAAACAGGATATAGATAGTTCTTTAATCATACTACAATTAGTAACGCATTAATATTTAGTAATTTAACAAATTTTTGAATACGTTTTTTAAAATTAGTTTTCTTGGACTCTTTATTTCCTATTCTAGGAATTCGAGAGGGTTTGCCTTTATTTTTATGGTCTACGAGATTCTGTAAACTACTTCTAAGATAAAGGTCTATTTTTATAAATATAAAATGTTAAAATTCAGAAAATAATGAGGTTATATTTTATAACGTAATGTTGATATAACTAGTTCGCAGCTATACAAATAAACTCAAACTAAAAAATAAACTATGGAGCTATTTCTTCAAATATGTGCAGCAATTGGTTCTCTTGCAACATTCGGCGCGTTCCTTATGTTATTCAAAAAAGACAAGAGTAAAGAGGTTCAAATAAATAAGTTGACATCAATAGCTGCTGTTCTCGAAAATCAAGCTGAATCTCTGAACAAACAAAATGATTTATTAAGTCAACAAATTGATATTTTTAGGAATACATCTCTTTTAACAGAACAAAATGACCAGGCCTACCAAGAATTAAAGGAGATTGAGGAAAAGAAGATGAAATTATCTGTAAGACCAAATTTATGGCTAAACGGAGCGACCACTATTGGTATGTCTGGCGAATTAAAAATTTGGCTTAACAATAAAGGAGAGACAGCAATTTTAACTGATTTTAATTTGATTGCAGGCCAAATAGAGTTACATAGTAAACACTTACCCTATGAACTTGAAAAGGGGAAGGAAAGATTTATATTCGGTAGAGCTATAAATGGGAAATCTATAAATGAAGCTACTTACCAAATTGAGGTAAAGTATAAAGATGTTTTAGAGAATAAATTCATTGCAAAAATTGAGGGAAAAGGAGCAAGTGTTAAAATTACAGAGGTGAAACCTGAATAAATACCGCGGCTAATATCTAAGATTCTTTGCGGACGTTACAACCTATCCCGTTGTATAACGTTAACTCTAACGCTCTGGCAAATAAGTAGCGTCTGAGTTAAGGTTGCTGAGAAAAGATGAATTTAGCCTTTAATTTTAAATTCTATGATTATTTATAAAAACGGGTAGATTTACGGGATTCTGTAGACTTCTTTTAATCTAGATGTCTATTTTTATAAATGCAGCTCTAAAGTATTGATATTCTTTAAATTTTGAAGGGATAAGTATATATTTTGTGTGGATATAATAAGTAGCAACTAATTTTTTTTAAAAAAAATTCGACAGTGTATTCAAGCGAAGAAATTTTAAAGCACATAAAGCATTATGAATATGAACTAAATGAAGCATATTATTTACTTGGCTTTCTAAAAAATTATGATGAGGAAATTTCTAAAGAAGTTGAAGTAGTTACGAATAAACTAATAGCAAATATTAAAATAGTTTGCTTTATATCCGCTTGCTTTCTTGATATGGCTACGTCATTAAAAGGACTGATTAATATAGAATCAAACTGGGAACGAAAATATTATTTAAAAAATGGATATGTTGCGATTTATGAATCAATGATCACATTTAATAAGCACCAAAAAAATATTTATAAGCTAATCAAAAATGACTTTCCAGCGTTATTAAAAGAATACAAGATAATTACCAACAACCTAAAAAAAGTAAAAAAAGAACATAACTATGAATTCCTAATATCAACTTTCAGAAATAAAGCAGGAGCTCATTACGATGAGGATTTTGAAACTTATTTTGAGCATTTGAAAAATATAGATAAACCTGAAAGCGTGAAAACTGTTTTAGATTTTTCTAACATTCTAATGTCATTAATTGTATTCTGGAGTGATTTAATTGATGTTTTCAGAAATGAAACACAAGAAAAAATGAAAATAATAACGCGAAAAAGTTAATAGCAACAATGTATCCTATGAAAAGCCTTAGTCCAGTTCTTTAAAATTAGTATTTTATTTTTAATCAATTATAATGTTTATTTTGGTGTGTTGAATCGTTGATAATTCTCAAGTTCTACGCACCCGCCAGTCTGAGATCAGCCTGGGCTCTACAAACTTCTAACCACTTTGGTATTGTATTCAACCACTAAAACTGTGGTAAAGCTTTGTTCGTGTGTGGTAGGACTGGGAAAATGTCTGCACGTAAAGTGGCAGAAGCCTATATGCAAAGTGGGTACTCTAGTTAATGAGTAGCAGTCGTTTCAGGTTGTAAAATGTACTTTATGCTATATATGGTATTAATAGACAGTAGGACAAACCTCTAACTTCTTGATAATTAGCAAAAAAATGTTGATATCCCGCCAATCACTTTGCTAAAGGAATATATTTGTTGTGATATAACGAGTTGGCAACTATATGAAATCACATTTTCTAAGACCAAGTAATAACGAAGAATTTGTTAATGAATTAATTGAATTTTTTAAAGATGAGGGACAATTATTAATCGCCGTAGCATATTTTAATAGTGATTTATTTGCAGAGTTGATTATAGAAAGATTTGAAAAAAAACAACAAACCCTTTTAATTTTAAATACTTCCGATTTAATAAGACCTCAAAACCCTGGAGACTCAGAAATTGCAATTTCAAAAGCTTTGATGAAAGTTATTACCGCTGATACGAGACAAACTTATATAAATATTAAAACTCTCGGTATTAGAAAAAAAGGTAAATACCAAAATATGCATCATAAATTTTTTATTAATAGCAAAAAGCTAATTTTTGGTTCATTTAATCTAACTAATGCTGCAATAAACAAAAATTATGAATCCGTAATTTCAACAAGAAATATAAATCTAAGAAAAGACTTTAGAAGTGAATTCGGTAAACTTTGGAATGACGGAATTGAGCTCTATTCAGGAAGTCGATATAATGCTCTGAGAACTTTAATGTGTCCAATTTGTGAGATAAATGACTACATTGATTTCGAAAGTTTTGGGCCAATATGTACTGTATGTGGTCATAAATTCATAATTAAATAAATACAATTGCAAATATTTAGCGTTCGTGTGTCGATATGGCCCAGAATAACACTATCCTATTAACTGTGTAAGTTAAAAATAACAGGGGTTTGACTTGTTTAAAGTCTGACCCTTTTTTCATAGATCGCCAGTTGGGAAGAAGCCTAAACATCCTTATGGGACAATCAAAAAGATCCGGATGCTTCTGGAAGGTTTTAATCATATCCTGACCAAAAGAGGGATACAAGTTGCTTCTGCAGATTTAAGTCTTATGCTGCTGGCTTACAATCTTAAAAGGTTGTTCAAGCATACAACTCAAGACACCAATAAAACATATCTTCTTGTGCATTTTAAAGCCATTAAAGAACTTAAAAAGGCGCAAACCTCAAGTATATCATCTTAAAACTCAAAATACCTCAAATGCAGTTTTTGTTGGATATCGCAGCTACTTCAGCTACTTTTAAACATAAACAGGCAGTTTTGAGACAGATTGCCGTTGTAGCCAATTAAAGCAAACCAAGAATGACAAAGAATTTATTGAAAATAGTACTACTCACTTTGTTGACTTCTTGCCAATCGAATTCACAGAATAATATGATACCAAAGGAAGAAATCATCGGATTTTTTGACCGAATGAAATCAAACGGAGTTGATACAAATACCAAAATGCTTTACGGCTATTTTTTCACGAACAATGAACCAAAGAAATTAGAAAAAGTAGCGGAAGAATTAAAAACGCAAGGATTTGAATATGTGGACATTTATCCTGACGAAACAAATCAATATTGGTTGCATATGGAAAGAATTGAAATCCACGATTCAGAAAGCCTTTTCAATCTAAACAATGAATTATATACTATCGCTGACAAATTTTCAATTGAATCTTATGACGGATTTGACGTTGGAAACGCAGATAAAACTAAAGGAATTGAAAGAGACACTTATGTTGTGCCTGAAGAGTTTAAATCTAATGATTTTCAACAAAACGGAGTTCCTTTTCTGATAATCGCAAATTCGGCATTTGACAATTTTCCTCACAAGTCCGAATATTCATTTTTCATTAAAATTGTCTGCAAGTATAATATTGACAATACAACAAGAATGCCTAATGAAAAGGACTATAAAGAATTGGACGAATTGGAACTTTTTATAGAAAACAATCTAAACCAAAACGGAATTAAGTCATACTACATTGGTAGAACAACCCACAGCGGAGAAAGAATAATCTATTTTGTCACAAATGAAAAAGACGGTGCGAATGGACTAATGGATTTTTTAAAACAAAATGGAAATAAACGAGATTTTGAATTTCAAATAATTGACGACTCAAAATGGAATTTGTACGAGGAAATAAAAGTAAAATTGAATAAAAAATAACTGGCTACAATAACTAAGCGTTCGTGTGGTCGGTACGACCCAGCATGAACGCCGTGTTGACGGTAAAAATTCTTCTAATTTTATCTGGATATTGAGCATTATGTAAGTCAAGGTATAACATATGCTAAATTATGCTTTTAGAAAAATCCGTTAGTTACAACAAAGTTTACCTTATAGAATTATGAGTGATCATGTTAAAAATCAACACTATGTTCCTAGATTTCTTTTAAAAAATTTCTCAAGCAGAGGGAGAAAATTTATTTGGGCATATGATAAATCGAATACACACCATAAAATAACTGAACGCCCGATCAGAAAGGTTGCTAATGAATTTTACTTCTACGATCAAATAAAGAATGCCAGAGAGGGTAGCTTTGAGTATACCCTTCAATTTGTAGAAAATAATGCAGCTCCAGTATTCGAAAAAATTATCAAGGAAAAAAGTCTCAGAAATTTAAACTCATTAGAAAGGGAAAAAATTGCATTATTTATAGCTGCACAAATTTTCAGAACCAAAGAACATCTTTCTGAAACAGAAAGAATGTCCTCTGAATTTATATCAAAATTAAAAGAAGCATTTAATCAGCCAATAGCCAACCTTAATGCTAAATGGCTTTGGTTTTCTACCTTATCTAAAATACCAATGTATAAGGATGTTTTATTAAAAAAGGTTTGGCATTTAATAGAATCTAAAAACGACTTTTTAATATCCGATAATCCCGCAGTTCGACAAAATTCGACCGTAAAGGCTCCAGAAAGGGGAACATTAGGTTTGGATAGCTATGGTATTGAAATTTACTTACCAATATCACCTTCATTTGTAATAGCTATTTTTTGCGAAAAAATCTTTAGAGAAAAAGGTTACAATGAGCTCTATATACAAGAATTTGAAACTCAGAAAGAAGTTATAGAAAACCTGAATTGGCTACAGGTTATTAATTCAGGTCGGTTTGTCTTCTCATCCACACGAGACTTCAGTTTCGTCGAAGACATTTTTAAAGAGCGTGATTTATTTTAGGGTATGGGCAGCTGCGAACGGTCGCTCATAACGGTCTTTAACTGGTGATTTAATTAATCACAAAATATTAAGGTTAAACACTTTTTATTAGAGTTCGTTGGGCATTTTAATTTTTATAGGATTAACTTATAGCATTCTATTTTACTGGGCTTAACGGTTTATTCCCCTAGAAAAATCGATACCTTTGTAATATGTTTTATAGAAGGAAAATAATCTTAGCATTAATTCAGTTATTAAATGGAGAAGTCGAAAAGACTAGGCTTCAGAAGTTACTATTTCTGTACACTGTAAAAAAGCAAAACCCGGAATATGAGTTTGTTCCTTATAAATATGGTTGTTATTCTTACTCTGTAAAAGCTGACCTGGTAACGATGCTAAAAAAAGACTATTTGTCTGATACTGATAAAGGTTATAAAAAGACAGGCTCAGTAGATTACTTAAGACTTTTAAAAGAGTCGGATAAAAAACGTTTACTCAAAACCATTGGAGATTATGGTAATATGAGTAATGAGAGTCTTATTAAACATACTTACATTAACTTTCCCTACTACGCCATAAATAGTACCATAGCTGAAAAAATGCTCTCTGAAAGCTTTTATGAAAGAATTGAAAAAGCCAGACCTTCTCATAAGGAGCAAACACTTTTTACCATAGGTTATGAAGGTATTTCTTTAGAAAACTATTTGAATAAATTGGTTCAAAATAACATTAGCCTCTTGGTGGATGTACGAAAGAACCCCCTTAGTATGAAATTTGGTTTTAGTAAAACCTTATTAAAAAAATATTGTAATAGTCTCAATATTAACTATATTCACATTCCAGAAGTTGGTATTAAATCTGAGAAAAGACAGTCTTTAGAAAATCAAGAGGATTATGACATACTTTTTGAGCATTATAAAAAAACAACTCTAAAGGAAAGTCCTGAAAGTCAAGAACAGATTTTAAACTTGCTTAATAAATACAACAGAATTGCGTTGACGTGTTTTGAGTCTAACATTTGTCAATGCCATAGATTACCATTAGCTGAATCCCTACACAAGCTTAAAAATGATTTGATTATCAAACACATTTAAGTTATGCCAAAAACTAAGGTCTTAATTACTGTTAAGACTTATCCTGCAATTTCAGGTAAATACGATGAATTAGTATGTACTGCAGGTTTTACTGAAGAGGGCAAATGGATACGTATATATCCCGTGCCATTTCGTAAAAAAGACTATGCTCAGCAATATAAAAAGTACGAGTGGATAGAATTAGATCTCGTAAAGAATACAAGTGATTTCAGACCAGAAAGCTTTCGGCCCTATTCTTTAGAAAGCGAAATAAAAATTTTAAATAGACTAGATACCTCTTATAATTGGCATTTAAGAAAACAAATCGTTTTACAGAATGTCTACACCGATTTATCTAAATTAATTAGCGAAGCTAAGAATAAGAAAATTTGTACTTCACTTGCCGTATTTAAACCCACCAAAATTAAAGATTTCAAAATTACAGAGGTTTCCAGAGTTTGGGATGAAAAGAAACTAGCTAAAATTAAAGCACAAAGAGAACAAGGAAAGCTTTTTGAGCATCCCGAAGACCCTTTTGAAGTAGTAGATAAATTACCTTATAAGTTCGTCTATTCTCTAGAAGATGACCAAGGTAAGGAGAGTAATATGATGATAGAAGACTGGGAAATTGGGGCGCTCTATTGGAACTCACTTAAAAGGTATGAAGGCAACGAGGCAAAAGCTGTAGCCGATGTTAAGAAGAAATACTTTGATGATTTTGCCAAAACCAAAGACTTGTATTTATTCTTAGGGACTTCTCAGGTTCACCACTATGTGTCTCATAATCCATTTATGATAATTGGGACATTTCACCCGAAATTTGAATATCAAACAAGACTTTTTTGATTAAAAACAATTCAGATTAAAGCTAATTCTATTGGTTTAAAGATATATGTAGTAATCCAAACAATTCACTCTCAATTTTCCTTAAAAGAATGATTGAAGAAATTAAAAGAGCCGGTAAGCCATTTGTGTTTAGATATCGCGCAGATAATGATTATACACTAGACGAAATAGAACGATCATATGTTTATTTTCAGAAGCGAGAATTATTAAATGATCCTTTTGATTCTACACCTGATTTAATTGAACTTAAAAAAGTTAATACCAAAAAACTATTGATAGTTTTAGAAAAAATAGCAGGGCGAAAAAAAAGAAATTACATTGAAAAAATACTTAGTCCAAAGAAATTAGAAGAAACTGTAAAGGAATCAATTCCTAAATTTATCAATAAGCACGGGATTGCCTGCTTCTCAATGCTTCCAGGAATAAATATGCCAATGTTGGCAAATTATTCGAATAATCATCAAGGGCTGTATTTACAATATAATTCCCAATTTGACTTAAAGTTTTTTAAGGGTCTGAGACCGATGAATTATCAAAAAAAATTAAAAAAGATTGCAATTGAAATCGCTATAAATGAGAATGATATATTTGAAATATTTTATCTCAAACAATATAACTGGGCTTACGAGCAAGAATTGAGGTTGGTTAAAGATAATTATGGGGAATTCATAATAAACCGAAAAGCTTTAAGAAATATAATATGTGGTTATAACTGTTCTGATAATTATATATTAAGAGTGCTTCGAGCCAATAGATTTAACCAGCATGTTTCTGTTTGGCAAATGGAAAAACCTAATGAACAAAATAGATTAAAATTGAATCTAATTGAATGAATTCAAAAATTTGGTTTGCCTTCCTGTTCCCTTCAGTCTGGTGGCTTATTAAGCTGAGCATATTTGTAAGACAACTAACTTCAAAAGGAAAAGATTTTTTGTACTCTAGAAATCTGACATCTTAGATACCTGCTGGAAACCCGTGGTTTTGAGACTTGGGAAGGTAAGGCGAACTTAGAATTATTCAGTAGAAATTTCCTTTTCAAAAAAGGGAGTCACCTGATGGGAAAAAATATACTCTTCGATCTTTTCGGTCTCAGTTAAATCCACATATTCCACCAAATGACTTTCACTCACATGTTTCCAAGTTTGGTGATTTTTAGGATGCTCTTTTTTACTGGGTTCTTCACCAACTAGAAAGTATTTGCCTTTATTCTTTTCTTTAAAATCAACGGCTTTAGTAAAAGAAATATAACTCGTTAGATCATGTTCTAAATTATAAAGTCTTTTACTAAAATCAATGGTCTGACCAGAAACCACTACCCCATTTTTACCTAAGAAATTAACAGCTACCGGGGTAACCAATTCACTGAAGTCCTTGGATCTGACCGTCACATTAAGGTTTACATTATGCTCTATTTTAGCATAAAGTTTTGTCTTTACTTCATTTAAAATATCCTGCTCTTTGACACCTAAAATTTCTTGAGAATACTGGAAAATAAACTCTTCAAACACTAATTTAAACGTGTCATTGGTAACGTTTAAATCGATGTGCTTGGGTTCTGAGAAATAAACTAAATTATTGGAATAGCTGTTTAAATACGAGAAATACGATGCATTAATCCAAGCTGTTTTATGTTCAAAGTTTAATCCCAGTTCTGATTCATTAACTTCGGGATCAATATCATTTTTCAAATGAGTTAAATAACTTTTGAGATGACCATAGCGTTGCGAAGATAAAAATCCTTTGAGCAGCTGTAGTTTCTCTTCTGAGAATTTGAAAATCTTTACTTGCTCATTGAACATAAATAACCCCACACTGATTTTTTCCTGCAAATCAGCGCTCAAGGGTAGATACAGTATGCTAAAAAAAGATTTCATGAGTGTTCTTAAATGTGCTCTTGGATTAAGGTTCTAAAATGATTTACACAAGCTGTATACCATTCCGCATTAAATAGATTATCCCGAATTAATTTTTCAAAAGTGTCCAAATCAATGTTCCACTCTTTAGGAATATCTTCAAGAAGACCAGACAATTCACCCTCACATTTTGCTATGCAAAGGTAAAATTCTGCTACAATGTTATCAACAATTTGTGACAAATTGTTAATCCTACCAAACATAATTTTATATAAATCAGAATAAATAAGAGATTCATTATAACTGATTAGATTAATTCCATACTTCAAATTATTGGTATTGAAGAGGGCTCCGTGATCAAAAACACTAAAATAAAAATGAGCATGTTCTGTCATGTCTACTAGTAAATTTGAATTACCATGGTGCCTGTCGTCGTTACCTAACCAGATATCAAATAGCGCTATTTTAAGTAAGTCTGTTTTATTTTTAATTTTTCTTCGATAACTGGCTTTTTTAAAGGAGGGCAGCACCGTATTATCAATTACCAAACTATCTTTTATTAAAAGCGAGCCAAAACATGGTTTCTTAAAATAAGCAGGCTGAATTAAATTTTGAGGTGAATCAGGTACATGTTCTTCAGCTACTTCAATGAAGCATATGGGTGGTGTTTTGAGCTCCCAGCATTCCGCAAACTTTGATCCAATAACCTCATTTACTAATACAGATGGGCTTAATCTACCATGCTTACAAACCCACTTTTGAAAATCAGCACACATAACCAGAATAGGCTTGTCCCCGCTATCATAAATACGTTCTGATTGGTATAAGCTGCGATGTCTCTGTATCATTGATCAAGTTCACAGAATAAATATATACAAAAAAATTGCTCCGGCACTTATTTACAGACCATTGCAAAGTTTTCACCTTTTCCTGATTTTTGAGTAACTGCTACTCTATTTAGTCTGTAACGGATGACTTTGGCTAATCAGTAAAATGGATAAATACTTTAAACCAGACTTCAAAGCAAAGTCAGATAACTTGGAGCACATATCCCGATACCGTGCTCGTCTTCTCTAATTAAAAATCTTTTTTTTAATGATATTAAGGTTTAAAACCTAATATTTGAGGAATTCCTTATGCTACCTGACGTTAACCAGAAAGTGGCCACTCAAAGGGTAATGAGACACCTCAAAACATTGCTTGCAACGGTTTCGCAGTGACGGTGCCCGCCGTTTCGTTCAAATTGTGCCAATTGGCCTCAGACTACCGGGCATATACGTTTCAACTGATAGCACCCTAAGCAGCATTACTAACTATATAGAGCCCTGCGATTAAAATATAGCTCTACACCCAATAAGATACTGACTATCAACTATATTTACCTAATCACCCAACTAATTTAAATACTTGAAAATCTTCTGGTTTTGGCAAAGACGAAAGAAAATATTGAATACTATCTAGACCCTAAAAATGATAAAGACTATCTGCAGGATTTACTGTTGAACATTAAAGAGGCTCAGACCGCTGCAAAACAATTAAATTTTAAAATCCTTGAGTCTAAAGATAAAGGCTTTGTCGTAAAGATAGGGGGGCTATTTGCTTATGTATCCTATTATCATATGCCCTGGCGGTATAATGCTATAGACTATTGGAAAGCAATATCCGGAAGCTTAATCAATAAAGTCTTTAAAGCCAAAGTCTATCGTTTACAGGAAGATCCCATATCCATACGCTTAGATGCTAAATCACATACATTTAAAGAAATAGAGCTAAAAGAGCTTAATATATATCGAGGTATCATCTTAAGTAAAAAGAAATCTGGTTTTTTGGTAGATATGGGATCCCATTTTAATTGGAAATACGGTTCCTTTTTGGGGCAAATACACAAGGCATCCTTAGGTGAACCGGCAAAATATGAGCACGCCAGAGTGGGCAATGCGATAGAAACTACGTTTTGGGGCTATACTAAAGGAGGAAGGCTCATACTTGGCGATGACCGGGAGCATACACAATGGCTCACTCCAGAACTTCAAGACTTGGTTGGCACCATTCAACAGGTAAAAGTGATTAAAAGAGCCGATGCTCCGCTTACCTATTCTGTTTTAAATAAGGGTCAGAACTATAAAGCCCATCTACCCATCACAAAGCTTTACTACCCCAACACCAAGACTTCAGTAAAAAAAACAGTGGAGCAATTTAAAGATGGCCAAAGCATCTCATGTCTGGTAGTGAAAATTCAAAGGAGGGCAAAAAACTATTTCGTCTTAAAATTAGTAGTTGACTAAGGGTATTAAGTTCCCCCCGTTTGCGTGCTACCTGTCCCAATGTATATAGGCCTTCCACCGCCTACCTATTCCCTGTTCGTGCGCTGCCTGTCCCAATGCATATGGGGAATTGCATCGCGTACACATCAACAGCTGGCTAATCCAAATAAGCAAACAAATCCTCAACATCCAAGCCGCAATACGCAGCAAACTCGTATACTGTTATAAACTGATGCGGTTCTTTTTTTAGAAATACTCTGATATCTGCCAACAACCTCCGCCCATAGCGTTCACTCTTTCCGGTGATACACTGTACATCTTTGGGAAACACACACAAGCGTCGGGTTTTCATAAGCAGTTCAAGCTGTAATCCTACCACAAACCTCCTTAGAAAAAACCAGAATCTTTCGGTATGACTTTCGTAGTACCGAAAAAATTTAACAGTATAAATGAGCATTTAAAGCAAGAAGGTCACTTCGAGTATTGGATTGAGGCCTCAGCCGAAATGTATCGAGAAGCCTCGTTAACAATAAACTCCCTAACTTCAAAGACTTCTCGATACAAATTAAGTTTTGCTATCGCTCCACTTAATTCACGAAGTGACAATCCGCTGTCAGTTCGTGCCTGTCACACTGAGCTTGTCGAAGTGCATCTCAAAAATTTTCGGGAGAGCACTTTACTCCCTATCGACTACAAGCTAAATCCTAACCCCTAACCAAAGTGACAACCTGTATCAGTTCGTGCGATCCCGATATCGGGACAGGGTATTCTCCCTTTGGCGGCGCCAAAAAAAAACCCTTCCTCCAGACCTAAATCTGAAAAAAGGGTTTAATACATCAAGAAATCACATAAATGCGATTACGATTTAGGATCTTTTGGTTTGAAAAAGCGTTTGTGTAAGTACTTAAAAAGAACTTTTAAAACCAAAGAAACCACAAAGCTCACACAGGCACCCACTCCCGCAAGTATCACCGCTTCAAGCAGCTTGTCGCGTTGCAGGCTGGGAAGGGCTGCGGCCACCATTCCACTCAAGGTGCCCAGTTTTAAAGTTGCAGAGCTACTGTTCATCAGCTTCCTTCCGCTCCGCATCCGGATCTGCGTCTGCAACCACTGCCTGACTCACTGCAGTAACCACACTTCCGGCAACCACCGCATATCCGGCAAGACTCAGCACCACAGCCGGTAAGGTCACAGGTACAGCGAGCAACGCCGCTCCCCCGCTGGCTAGGCTAACCCCTACTGCCCGCAGGATGCGGAAAAACCGCGGGGTGGGTTTTTGATAACGATCTAATAAATTCATGACTGTTATACGTTAAGGTTAAATAAATAGTCTCCTGCCGTTCCACCGCATCGCGGTGTACTACCAGTAAGCGTTCTAGAGCCCTTCGGGAATGCAAGCCCTGCCCAATGCCACTAAGCTCAGAAACCGGTGCGATACACCCCTTCAGTTCGCCCAAAGCGTAATTAGCGGGATGCAGCAAGATCATACTGCGTTGCGGCACCCCAACCAAGAGAAGGTGATTTCCAAACTTCTTAGAAATACGCGGCTGTAGTTCATACCGCCCTTCGGGAATGCAGGATACATTCCTGCGATTCTCACGCCAGGGCAGCTCGATCGTAAAGCACACAAACCTCCCGTTTACAAACAGCGCCCCGTTAGTGCCCCGGGCATAGTAGCTGCGTTGTAGTACCCATTCCATCTTAAGCCGGTTGAGCTACCTGTACCACTGCCATCGCGTTATACGCTCCGTTTTGCAGGGCATACATCGTGCCGTTTACCTCTTGGTAAAACTCAATACTCAGCGCCTGTACTACACTCAGCGTGCTGTCTGCTGTGATACTCACATCCAGATCGGTAGCAGCCATCTCTGTGTTGGTGTAAGGTAAAATCCCTGTAGTCACGGTCTTAAAGAGCGAAGTCTGCGCCTCAAAATCGAGTTCGCTTACCCCACAGCTCAGCTTGTAATGTGTAGCCCCTGCAGGTGCCGCGATCTGCACCTGTGGATTGTAGGCTTCCAGTACCAGCCCCACCGCTCCGGTAGCCCGGTCGTAGCTCACACTAAAGGGTGCAGCAAGCGTAGTGCTTAACGGACTGTTGGCATTAAAGTCAAAGCCGTTTAGAAAAGCCAATTCGCCATCGGTCAGGTTACGTTCCCCGCGCTCAGAAGTAGCATCGGTTTTGATGATCGCCAGCAATTGGGTAGTCAATCGACTCACCACCTTAGGGTCTTTAGCCTGTTGCAACAGCACCTGCATCGAGTTGCGCAGCAGTTTCCCACCTTTCCCGGCACGTCCAAATTCCACCCCGTTCTCCCGGGTACGTTGAAAAGCAGGGTCGGTGGCAATACGCTTGCCATCTACGCCTCCTTTAAAGCGGGCCATATGCCCGTCTGCACTTTTGTAAAAGGCAATATCTCCGATAGTGCCCTTCAACTTGATAATTCCAGCTTGTTTAGCCATAATAAAAAAGATTTAAATTAGGTCACAAAGTAAATAGGCTTATATACTGAAAACCAGCAGCATGGTACATCCGTGCCGATTCTACCGAAAAGGTCACTTTTGGCCGATTCTGCCGGTAAGAAGAGCCTTCCTAATAGCTTTCGCTAGAAAAGTATTAGTATACAATTGTAAGTAGGCTGTATGAGTTTTCAAGGCACATATAAAACAAACTATAATTGGTAGAATCAATAGTAATACCCGAAGGGTTAAACGCAATCAAACTTCACTCGGTTCAGAATAGCTACAGGCAGCTCCGAAGGACAGGAGCGGTAGCGACGCGGAGCTGACAAAGCGGT
>CETR01135340.1_pt1 | contig 15708 bp, 16 predicted proteins | sample 531281 | NCBI WGS metagenome assembly CETR01 (sample SAMEA2622568, study PRJEB7988) | marine metagenome | biome: marine biome (ENVO:00000447); feature: mesopelagic zone (ENVO:00000213); material: "saline water (ENVO:00002010), including plankton (ENVO:xxxxxxxx)" | depth 696 m
GAAATCAAGGTATTTTGCCCGGCAACCATAGCCAATGTCTCCTGCGGATTTGATGTGCTCGGTTTGGCGCTCGACTCCGTGGGCGATGAAATGACGGTTCGCAAAACCTCGGACAAAGGGATTCGAATCTCCAAAATAATTGGACAGGACCTTCCTTTGGAGTCGGAGAAAAATGTCGCTGGGGTAGCTGGTTTGGCCCTATTGGCCAAAAGTGATTACGATGGCGGTTTTGAAATCGAAATCGACAAACGCATAAAGCCCGGTAGTGGAATTGGCAGCAGTGCAGCAAGTTCCACAGGGGCTGTTTGGGCCATGAACGAATTGTTGGGCAAGCCCTTTTCCAACCTGGAACTGGTGGAGTTTGCCATGCAAGGGGAAAAATTGGCCAGCGACGTGGCCCATGCGGATAATGTTGCACCGGCCATTTACGGAGGTTTTACTTTGGTCCGTAGTTATGACCCATTGGACATTATCCCGATTCCGACGCCATCGGAACTGTATGCCACCGTAATCCATCCGCAAATCGAAATCAAGACTTCGGACTCCAGAAAAATTCTGAAAACCACGATTTCCATGCAACAGGGCATCCAACAATGGGGAAATCTGGGCGGATTGGTCGCCGGACTGTTCCAAAATGACTATGAGCTTATCGGACGCTCGTTAGAAGACCATATTGTAGAGCCGATTCGTTCCATTTTAATTCCCGCCTTTGATGACATTAAGATCAATGCTTTGGAAGCAGGTGCTCTGGGAAGTGGGATTTCAGGGTCCGGACCATCAATATTTGCCTTGAGCAAAGGAGAGCAAACTGCAAAACAAGTCGCAGTATCCATGAAAGAAACCTATCAAAATATCGGAGTGGGTTTCGATATCCATATTTCCAAAGTAAATAGCCAAGGCGTAAAGAAAATTGCATAAATCCATGAAATTCTACAGTCTAAACAACCAAAACATACAAGCTTCATTTAAAGATGCGGTCATCGCTGGAATCGCTCCGGACAAGGGACTTTACTTTCCGGAGAGCATCACTCCGCTTCCCACAGATTTTTTTGAACACATTGAAGAGCTTTCCAATCAAGAAATCGCCTTTCAAGCCATTCATCAATTTGTAAGTGAGGACATCCCTGATGAGGCCTTGAAAGAAATCATCGCCAATACCTTGGATTTTGATTTTCCCGTGGTCGACATCGAAGAAAATGTAGCGACCTTGGAACTCTTTCATGGCCCAACAATGGCCTTTAAAGATGTTGGAGCCCGGTTTATGGCCAACTGTCTTGGTTACTTCTCACAAGGAGAAAAGCAGGATGTTACCGTTTTGGTAGCCACTTCTGGAGATACGGGCGGTGCCGTTGCCAATGGCTTTTTAGGGGTTGATGGCGTAAAAGTGGTCATCCTCTACCCTAGTGGAAAAGTAAGCAAGATCCAAGAAAAACAATTGACCACTTTGGGCCAAAATATCGAGGCCATGGAAGTGGATGGCGTATTTGATGACTGCCAACGGATGGTAAAGACCGCTTTTCTGGATACCGAAATCACGAATCATAAAAAATTGACCTCGGCCAACAGTATCAATGTGGCCAGATGGTTGCCACAACTGTTCTACTTTTTGTTCGCCTATAAACAGGCCAAATCAAAAGGTAAGGAAATTGTCTTTTCTGTGCCATCAGGGAATTTTGGAAACATCTGTGCAGGTATGGTGGCCCAGAAACTGGGCATGCCCGTCAAACATTTCGTGGCTTCCACCAATGTAAACGATGTGGTACCCAAATTCATGACAAATGGTGTTTACGAACCCATGCCCTCCATAGCGACCATTTCCAATGCGATGGACGTGGGGGACCCGAGTAATTTTGTCCGTATCAGACATTTGTACCAAGATGATTTGGAAAAGCTACAGGAAAGCCTTTCTTCCCACTCCTTCACTGATGAGAAAACCAAAGCAATCATGAAAGAGGTGCATTCCAGAACAGGATATGTCATGGACCCGCATGGTGCCGTGGGCTATTTGGGATTAAAAGAACATCAAAAATCCCATCCCGATACCTATGGTATTTTCTTGGAAACGGCCCACCCTGTCAAATTTTTGGATGTAGTGGAGGAAACCCTGGACGTTAGCCCAAAGATTCCTCCTCAAATCATAAAGGTCATGGACAAGGACAAGAAATCACATGCCATCACCACTTACGAAGAGCTGAAACAACATCTTCTGAACAATTAATCCAACTTGGGCAGTTGAAAACTGTCCAAGGGGCTGGGTTGCTTCATCACTTCTTCGATTTCCTCTGCCTTCCTTGGTGCCATTCCCGAAAGATTGACAGGCCCATTTTCGGTAATCAAGATGTCATCCTCGATTCGAACGGCAATGCCCCACCATTTTTCATCGCAATCACTATCAGCTGGAATGTAAATACCTGGCTCCACGGTAATCACTTGATTGGGCTTAAACGCTTGATAGGTTCCTGGATCATGTACATCCAGCCCTAAGTAATGGGATGTTCCGTGGGGAAAATACTTTCTTGCTTCTTTTTCTTCTTGGATGATGCCCAAATCCATCAATCCTTTGGCCACCACATCGTACGATGCTTTGTGCGGATCTCTGAACGAAGCCCCAACAACACTGGCTGCAATACCAGCTTCTTGGGCGTTGTACACGATATCATAAATGGCCTTTTGTTCTGGGGAGAACTTTCCATTGGCAGGAATGGTTCGGGTCACGTCAGCGGTATAACCATGGTACTCAGCTCCCAAATCCATCAAAACCAAATCATCTCCAACCTTGGTCTTGTTATTTTCAATATAATGAAGGATGCAACCGTTGTGACCGCCTCCAACAATAGAGGGATAGCCTTCGTACTCGGCCCCATATCTTTTGTAGACATATTCGTGCACTCCCTGAATCTCTGTCTCGGACATATTAGGGTGCATGGCTTTCATTACCTCAATTTGACCGACTGCGGAAATTTCAACCGCCTTTTTCAAAAGCTCCATTTCCTCTGGGGTCTTATCCTGGCGTAATTCGGCCATTACCTTTGGTAAAATACTGGAGTCCAAATTGCTGGAACGTTGGATTACCAATACCTTGTTTTTGATCTCATCCCTTATCTCCTCATTGGTGGCATTTACAAAATCATTTAAAATCTCATCATCCTGCAATTCAGGAAAGCGATTCAAATACCTTTCGATGGTCTGGGCCACTTCTTCACTGTTCTCAGCAGTTACAGTGGATATACTCTTGTACAAATTATTTCTTACGGGATTGTAATCTGATGGATAGTTTGCTTTTACCTTGAAGGTCTTTATCAAATCGAAGAGATCAGCACTCCCCGATTTATCCCTGTAATCATTATGGAAATCCACAAAGGACACATTGTCGAACGATGTGAAGTCCAATGGGAAATTCTCAAATTCACTTCCATTGAAAACCATTTCAAAGCCCAATTGTCCCTTAACTCCTTCTACACCCAAACGTTTTCCTGTCCATTGCTCTGCTCTTGCATTCCGTTCCTGCACGTAAAAAATCTCATCAAAGGTATTTCCAGATGCATCGGTCTGTTCTTCGGAAAAAATGACCAATACAGCATTGGGCTCTTTATATCCTGTCAAATAATAAAAATTAGGGTCTTGGTGGTAAACGTAGTCCACATCATTGGCACGGTTCCGCTCTGCATTGGCAAATAGGACCACTGCAGTGTTGGGCGGCAGCTTTTCCCTTACCGCATCCCTACGGTCCTTGTGGAAATCAGCGGGTAAATAATCGGTTGGCAAATCCTGTGAAGTTGCCTGAAAAGCAATCATCAGGACAACTAATAGGCTTAAGGTTATTTTTGACATGATCATATATTTTGATCAAAATACGAATTTTGGTCAGATTACACATTGTAAGCTGTTGCAATTTTATGCAAATCATAACTCCCCAAACCAAGGGTATCCTTAATTAATTCTATAAATTTGCCCATCCAAAAAACAAACTCAATGAAAAATACTGCACTTACCAGAACGCATGAGGCCCTAGGAGCTAAAATGGTACCTTTTGCGGGTTATAACATGCCCGTTTCCTATGAGGGTGTCAATATTGAACACGAAACCGTTCGAAAGGCGGTTGGCGTTTTCGATGTTTCCCATATGGGCGAATTTTTGATCGAGGGACCAAAAGCTTTGGAACTTATCCAAAAAGTCACTTCCAATGATGCCTCTAAATTGACAGTTGGTAAAGCACAGTATAGTTGTTTGACAAATGAAACAGGTGGTATCGTTGATGATCTGATCATATATCGGGTAAAGGACGAAACCTATCTTTTAGTGGTAAACGCGTCAAACATTGATAAGGATTGGGAGCACATTTCCAAATACAACGCGTCCATTGGTGCGGATATGCGCAATATTTCCGAGGATTACTCCCTTTTGGCCATTCAAGGTCCCAAGGCCATTGAAGCCATGCAATCCATCACTTCCGTGGATTTATCGGCAATTAAATTCTACAACTTTGTTGTAGGCGATTTTGCAGGAATCGAGCATGTCATTATTTCCGCTACGGGCTATACGGGTTCCGGTGGTTTTGAAATCTATTGTAAGAATTCCGAAGTGCAGCAAGTATGGGACAAAGTGTTGGAAGCCGGGGCCGATTTTGGCATTAAACCGATTGGGTTGGCTGCACGGGACACCTTGCGCTTGGAGATGGGCTATTGCCTATATGGAAATGATATCGATGATACTACTTCCCCCCTTGAAGCAGGCTTGGGGTGGATTACCAAATTCAGCAAGGATTTCGTGAACAGTGAAGCTTTGGCCAAACAAAAGGAAGAGGGCCCAAAAAGAAAGTTAATCGCTTTTCAATTAGAGGAAAGAGGCATTCCCAGACAAGGATATCCCATTTTGGATACCGAAGGCAATGAAATTGGAAAAGTGACCTCGGGAACCATGTCGCCATCACTTTCCAAAGGTATCGGACTGGGTTATGTGACCACTGAGTTTTCCAAGGTAGACACTCCCATCCACATTCAAATACGTAAAAACAGCGTTTTGGCAACCGTTGTAAAGCTGCCATTCTACAAAAACAATTAATTGGCCTTTGGATAAAAAAAAGATATTGATATTAGGAGCGAGTGGATTTGTTGGCCATGCCATATACAAGGAACTCTGCTCCTATTTTGATACCTATGGCACCTACTTTTCCAACCGCTCCTTTGCCAATAACAAGCAATTTGTGAGGTATGATCTGGAGGAAGATGATATTTTTCAGATTCTGGAGCAGATAAAACCCGACATCATCATATCATCACTCCGGGGGAACTTTCCTGCACAGATTCAAGCCCATCAACATATAATGGAGTATTTGATGAAGTCAGATGCCAAATTGTACTTTATATCATCAGCCAATGTTTTTGATGCCTATAGCAAGTTTCCATCATACGAACATGACAAAACCCTGTCCTTAAGTGTTTATGGCCGTCTCAAAATAAAAATCGAGAACATGATGATGCGGTTGCCCAAGGAAAAAACAGCCATTTTGAGGGTTCCGATGGTCTTTGGCAACTCCTCGCCCAGAATCAAGGAAATCAAGGAAAACATTGAGAACAACGAACCCATCGAGGTATTCCCCAACCTGATTATAAACGTTACCAATGATGATAGACTTACCCAACAGATACATTACCTCATCAACCGAAACAAAACAGGTATATACCATTTGGGCAGTAGCGATCTTATCCAGCACGAGGAATTCATTAAGGAGGTCATAGAGCATTTAGGAAATTACCATCCCGTTTACAAGCGGGTCTACACCACCAATGAGGACCGATATTTGGCAGCTCTGCCCAAGGACAACATACTTCCAAAGAACCTTCGCATCAGTTGCCAAGAGATTATCGACCATCATCTGCCCGTATAGTTTTCCATTCCCTTTTTAATTGGTTATCTTCTAGGAAAACACATATGTATGAACAAGATGAATACCAATGAAATCGAGGAAGCCCTAAAAAACCTATCAGGTTGGGAGCTAAAAGATAATATGATCGAGAAGTCATTCACCTTTACCGACTTCAAAGAGGCCTTCTCAGTGATGACACATATTGCTTTTGAATGTGAACGACAACAACACCACCCCAATTGGGAAAATGTCTATAATAGCCTTACGATAAAACTCAACACGCATGATGCCGGCGGTGTGACCCAAAAGGATATTGACCTCGCGAATAGCATAGAGGAAATTGTTGGCCAAGGTTGAAGATATTCAACTTGACATAGGGCCATTTTTTGCTAAATTTGCCTTCATCCAGAATTTAAGATAATATGGGAAGAGCGTTCGAATTTAGAAAAGCACGAAAAATGAAGCGTTGGGCGGCTATGTCCAAAGCATTTACCAGAATTGGAAAGGACATTGTAATGGCCGTTAAGGAAGGTGGCCCCGATCCCGATGCCAATTCCAAGCTGCGTGCCGTGATTCAGAATGCCAAGTCCGTGAACATGCCCAAGGACAATATTGAGCGTGCCATTAAGAGGGCTTCGGACAAAAGTCAGGGCGATTACAAAGAAGTACTTTTTGAAGGCTACGCACCCCACGGTATTGCCATTTTGATCGAGACAGCAACGGACAACAATACCAGGACTGTTGCCAATATCCGTAGTTATTTTAATAAGTGCAATGGAAGTCTGGGCACTTCCGGTTCAGTGGAATTCATGTTCGACCATACCTGCAACTTTACCATAAACGGAGAGGGTCTGGACCCTGAGGAACTGGAACTGGAAATGATTGATTTTGGTGCCGAAGAGGTGTTTGTTGATGAAGATGGAATCCATATCTATGCCCCTTTCGAAAATTTTGGAGCCATTCAGAAAGAATTGGAGTCCCGCGAAATCGAAATCATTTCCTCCGGATTTGACCGGATTCCACAAGTGACCAAGGAACTCAATGAAGAAGAGGTTGCCGATGTGGAAAAATTACTGGAAAAAATAGAAGAAGATGACGATGTGCAGAACGTATTCCACAGCATGAAGGAATAAACAATCTTCTTCCCTGATATAGAAAAGGCTTGCTGAACAGCAAGCCTTTTTCCTTGGGCAATGATTTACTTGAATATATTTTTATTCAAATTTTGAAGCATCCAAATTGAAAAACCTAACAGCATTGTTAAAGAAAATATCCCGTTTTTGCTCTTCGGATAGATAATTGGCGCTTTCAATAACCTCAATGGAAGTTTCCAATAGCTCAGGCCAAATCATCAAATCGGTTCCATACATGATTCTTTTGGCAAAACCAGCCTGAACCAATCGCTTTAGATAAGCATGGATTTCCTCCAACGGATACGACCAGATAAAACCAGCCAAATCCACATATACATAAGCATTGGCACCCATGAGCGCTATCATTTGGTCGGCCATTGGGTAACCGGCATGCATTACCCAAATCTTCAATTTTGGATGTCTTGCCAACATATCTTCCAGTAAAAAAGGTTGCCCCAAAGACGCCCTGTACTCGGGCCTATTAATGTTGGCCATGCCATTACCTCCAGTTCCCATGTGTATTCCGACCGGAATTCCCAATTCCTCAGCAACACCAAAATATTCATCCAACGACATATCGCTTGGGGACATGCCTTGATATTGCGGAGCTACCTCTCCCATTACTTTGTAAAAACCTGTGGACAGGGAGTCCCTGAACGCCTCTACAGTCATCTGATCGGCATTGCTAATACCCAAGGACGGGATGATATGGTCAGGAGCAGCTTTATGCCATCTGTGAATTGCGTTGGCATCACCGCTAACTACCATAGTGATGTTCAATTCTTTATTTGCCCTGAGTATGGCCGCATCCATTTCAGCATCGCTCCTAGCTGGTTGCAAGGGCGAAATACAATCAGTGTTCATAAAGGACGGTGGTTCTTGGTTAGGACCACTCCCGGGCATGTCCTTCAAAAACCAGGGGCACATTGGAGAGGCATTCGGATTACCTCCCATGGCATGCACATGTACATCAATAATGGGCAATCTTTTCTTCGATTCTTGTGCATTTGCAGTAAAAACAAAGGAAAATAACAAAAGGCAGCCAAGTGCAGCTTTTCCAATGAATTGTTGGGTTGAATTTTTCATAAGTGGTTTGTTAGTTAATAATGGGTCAATTTAATGGATTTATCTAAATAAAACACTGCCAACACCATTGCAATCAACTGTTCTTACCATTGGAAATCAGTCTTTTTGTGAAATTTTATGGAATTCAAAATGGTCAGGTATTCTTCCTTAATAACTGTATTCGGGAACTTTGCCCTTTACACCTTTATAGAAATCCCTGATTTTCTGGAGGTCACTTTCTTGATTGTCCACTGTGAAAAATGGTTCCCCTATTTTGATTTCCTTTTGGCCAAAATCAAAAGCAACCATCACAATGGGTACTTGGGCCTTTTTGGCAATATGATAAAAACCTGTTCGGAGCTGTTCCACTTTTTTTCTTGTTCCTTCGGGTGCCAAGGCAAGCCGGAATACGTTTCGGGAATTGAAAATTTGGACGATGCTGTCCACTGTATTGGATTTTTTAGATCGATCTACTGGCGCTCCTCCCGTCCACCTGAAAAACCAACCAAAGGGTGGTTTAAAAAGACTCTTTTTGCCAATATAGTTGATTTCCTTGTTGATGACCTTCCGTATCAACAGGCCCATGAAGAAATCCAACCAATGTGTATGCGGTACCACGATGACCACGCATTTATCCAAGTCAGGAAAGCTACCTACGAGTTTCCACCCCAGTAGTTTAAAATAGATGAATTTGGCCAGAGATTGCATTTTTATTGCGAACCTGATAGATGAGGAAGAATCTTATATTTTTTGATACAACGCTTGAAGACGCTCTGGCGTCATTATGGTTTTCCAATCCTTGCCCAAGGCGTTTTCCCATAAAGGCTTCAAACCCAATGAGATATTCACCATAATATCAAAGTCGTTTTGAGTAAGATCGGTACAAATTCCTTTTGGCAATGTTATATTGTGCTTTTCCATCATTTTATTGAAAAGTGCCACTCCATCGGGGTAAAACTCTTCCAAATGTTGAAAAACCAAGCAATTTCCAATACCATGCTTTATACCCAAAAGATAGGAAAGTCCGTAGCTCATGGCGTGTGCCACACCCACTTGGGAATAGGCAATGCTCATTCCTCCATGCCAAGAGGCCATCATTAACTTATCCCTGGATTCTTCTGGAGTTATATCTTCCAAGAACACCTGCTTGCAGAGCTCCATGGCCTTTTCGCCATAGCTTTGGCTAAAGGCGTTCAGATAAGTACCGGTCAAAGACTCCACACAATGTATAAAGCAGTCCATTCCGGTGTAAAACCATTGTTCTTTGGGAACAGTTGTACTAAAATCAGGGTCCAACAGCACCTGATCAAAAGGTGTAAAGTCCGAATTGATGCCCAGTTTTTTTTCCGGTCCTAAAAGTACGGTCGTTCTGGATACCTCGGCTCCGGTTCCACTAATGGTAGGAATCCCGACATGATACAAGGCCGGTTTGTTCACCAAATCCCAACCCTGATAATCCTTCGCCAACCCCTTGTTGTTCAAAAGGATGGAAACGGCCTTGGCCAAATCGAGCAGCGTACCACCGCCAATACCGATTACCCCAGAGGGCAATTCGCTGTATTTTTCCCTGATTTGGGCCACCAGGGCATCCACTTGAGCTGTTTTTGGCTCTTCTTCCGCCGATATAAAAATGACCTCATCGTTGAACATCAACGGTACCTTTGCCAAAAACTCCTCGTTCTCGAAGAAATCGTCCACCAAAAAAATAAATGGCGCCTCCGAACTCTTGCGCATGGGCAACAAAATATCCCCTAGTTGCGAGAAACATCCGGCACCAAAAATTACTCTGGGCACCATGGGAAAGTTCTTGAACGTAGTTTTATGGGTTGAGGTTGTTTCTTGCTTCTTCAAATTATTGTCTGTCTTCATTAGTTGTCCAAATACTTCAAAATATCCTTGAGGCTGTTCAATTTAAGATGGTTGTTCACCTCTTCGTCTTCCGAAACCATCTCATGGGCCCATGTGGTATGAAACGGCACATGCACGGCTTTCGCCCCAATGTTTAAGATAGGCAATACATCCGACTTTAAGGAATTTCCTATCATCAAAAACTCATTGACATCTATATTTAAATGCTCCAACAAATTCTTGTAATTACTTTCTTTCTTATCGCTCAGAACTTCCACATGATGGAAATACTGGGACAATCCGGACTTTTCCAGTTTCCGTTCTTGATCCAATAGATCACCTTTTGTGAGCACGATCAATCGATACTTGCCCATCAATTGGGAGAGGACTTCCTCTACTCCTTCCAATAGTTCCACTGGGTGGGAAATCATCCTTTTGCCGAGGTTCAATATTTCCCCTATGGTCTCTTGCGGGACCTTATTGTTGGAAAGGTCCAAAGCCGATTCTATCATGGAAAGCATAAAACCTTTGATACCATAACCATAGGTCTCCAAATTGTCCATTTCCATTTTGAAGAGCTCTTGGTCTATCTTGTTCTTGGTCTCATAACCTTCCAAAAGCTCAGCGAACTTTTCCTCGGTATCCCTAAAATAGGTTTCGTTGACCCAAAGGGTATCATCCGCATCAAAGCCAATGGTCTTTATGTTAGAGAAATCTACTTCCATACTTTTCTTGCGCGTTCCAAATCTTCAGGGGTATCGATTTCGATGCCCGTGACGTGGGTTTCCACCATTTTTATTTTTTTTCCGTATTCCAAAAAGCGTATCGCCTCAATTTTTTCTTTGGCCTCCAAGGGCAACATCGGTAACTTTTGAAAGTCCATCAGTGCTCGTTTTCTAAACACATAAACCCCTTTATGCTTGTAATAAGTTGCTTCGACTTCCTTGTCACGGGGATAAGGAATCGGGGAACGCGAAAAATAAAGTGCAAAGCCTTGGTTGTCCACAATGACTTTTACCGTGTTGGGGTTTGCTATTTCATCCCAATCGGTAATTGGCGTCATCAGGGAACCAAGATCAATTTCCCTTCCGGTATCATTTTTGAAAACTTGAATGATTTTCCCCAAACTTTCGGCATCGATAAAGGGTTCATCGCCCTGCACATTGATCACCACATCCACATCCATATCCTCAACGGCTTCGGCGATTCTATCACTTCCACTCTCATGGGTTCTTTTGCTCATGATCACCTTGCCATCTATTCCCTGAATCACATCGGAAATTATGGGACTGTCGGTTACCACGTACACCTCATCAAAAAGTCCTGTGTTCACTGCCGCTTCGTAGGTGCGCACAATCACAGGCTTGCCGCCAAGGTCCTGCATTAGTTTTGCCGGAAACCTAGAGGCTTGATAGCGGGCGGGAATCATGGAAATTATCTTCACTTGTCGTTTTTTGGTTGATAAACTTCTATTTGGCCTTGGGCCTGATCTTTCTGTAAATCCTGAATATGATCAGCAATATGATGATGACCAGAATCGCAGCAATGGGCGGGACCAAAATGGATGCCGTGCTCACCGCTACGGCTGCACCTGTCTCCACTGTGGACACCAAAGGATTCGCCAATCCCCCGGTCGTTCCCGTGGAAGCCAACCTTCCTGCGGCATTTGCCCCTTTAATTGCTGTTGCGGTTCCTCCACCTGCGATAATGGCCAAGGACCAGGTCACTACCGGATCTAGATTGGCCGCTGTTGACACGACCACTGCAGTACCCGCGATTCCTGCCAAGGGAAGTGCAATTCCATCCAAGGCATTATCCACCCAAGGAATGAAGTAGGCGAAAATCTCAACGATGGTTGCCACCCCAAGGGTGATCAAGGCAGTGAGACTACCGATCCACTGCCAGTTTTCGTTCAGGTCCCAAACTCCCATATAGGCCGCAAAGCTAAGTGCAAAAAGCGGGAGAAAGACGCGAAAACCTGTGGAGGCCGCCAGTCCTATTCCGAGGAATAAACTTATTATGGTATCCGGTTCAATATTCATGCTGATGTCTAAAATAGGTTTTTCCTAGTCAAGAAAAAAATCATCCTTGAAACCTATCAAATAGAGTTTTCGCTCAGCCCTTGTCACTGCGGTATAGAGCCATCTGAGATAATCCTTGTCCACACCATTGGGCAAGTAGGGCTGTTCCACAAAAACCGTGTCCCACTGACCCCCTTGGGATTTGTGGCAGGTAACGGCATATGAAAACTTGACCTGTAGGGCATTAAAAAAGCGGTTGTTCTTCACGCCCAAAAACTTACGGTACTTGGATTTTTCGTGGGCGTAATCCTTCATTACCTCTTGGTAGAGCTTGTTCCCATCCTCATAGGAAAGTGAAGGCGTTTCAGCGGTAATGGTATCCAATAGCAATACGGTCTCAAAAGGCTTTTGATTGGGATAATCCACCATTTTTACCTTTACCTCGGCAAATTTGAATCCGTATAGTTCTTTAATGGCAAAAAGTTCCAATACCTCTATAATGTCGCCATTGGCAATAAAACCCGCTTCGGAATTGGGTTTCAGCCAGAAATAGTTGTTTTTGACCACCATCATATAATCGCCTACGGAAATTTCGTTGTCCAGAAAAAGGATACGCTCCCTTATATTTTGATTGTAGAGGTTGGCCCTTTTATTGGACCGAACAATGATGGCCGTTTGTTCCTTTCCGTTTTCACTGTAGGACGAATCAATGGCTTCTTGGATTTCGTTGCCATCAATGAGACGGACAATGTCGGTATATCTCTGCAGGTCAAATTTAAAGTCATCGAAAAATTCCGATTGCAATTGCTCTCTAAGGTTGGTGGCATTATGGAGGATTCCGGAATCATCGGATTGCCGCATCACTTCGTCCAATTCCAAACATTCCACTTCCTTATTATAATTTAAGGAAAGACGGTTTTCATCCAAAGCCGGGCTCAACTCCAATTTTACCGGTGGCAACTGGGCGGTATCGCCGATCAAAATCAATTTGCAATTATGGCCCGAGTGGACATAGTACATCAAATCGTCCAAAAGAGACCCGTTTTCAAACAGTTTGGAATCCGAAGGTGCATCAGGAATCATGGAAGCTTCGTCCACAATAAAAACCGTGTTGCGATGCTTGTTCGGGGCCAATACAAATTGGATTCCCCCACCCGATTGCTTCTTTGGAAAATATATCTTTTTATGAATCGTAAAAGCCTTGTTTCCCGAATAAACGGACATTACTTTTGCCGCTCTGCCCGTAGGTGCCATCAAAACGGAACTCATTTTCACTTTCCATAGACTGCTCACCAAAGTGGCCACGAGCGTTGTTTTTCCCGTTCCAGCAAACCCTTTGAGCAGGAACACATCGTCCTTTTTGCCCTCTAAAACAAAGTTAGCCAGCTTATTAAGTGCCAGTCCCTGCTTTACGGTAGGTTGATGGGGAAATTTTTCGGTTAAAATCCTTAAAAATCCAGGTGCGTTAAAATCCTTCATGAGCACTAAATATAGCGGTCTTTTTTAAAGCAAAAAGTTTTCCAATAAAAAAAATATTGTAGATTTGTCTGTAACCACTAAATTAACTTTTGAAAGACAGTATCAGATATGTTAAACTTAATTCTTATTGTTGTATTAATATGCCTTGTGACCATAGGGCTTGTTTTCTTGATCGATAGATTTTTACCTCAAAAAGTAAAGCCAGTTCTTGTAATTTTATTCGGAATCTTGAGTATTTACCTTGGTTATAAAATATACGATTCCATCAATGCCCCTATCAAGTTCAATAAAGTAAGAAATGAAAGATTCACTGCAGTAATCAACAAACTGAAGGACATCAGGGATTCCCAAGAAGCTTACAAAACCGTAAACGGAAAATACGCAGGTAATTTTGAAAGCTTGATCAAATTTATCGATACTGGGAACTATACGATTACCACTCAGCGTGATTCTTCGTTCATGAGATATGACAGAGCTTATCAAATTGATATGCAACAGGACACCATCATCATTGATACTTTGGGGACCGTTAAAGTGAAGGATTCCCTTTTTGGTGCTGATGACCGATACAAATCCATGATGAATGTACCATTCGCTCAGAATAACGAAACTTTTGAAATGAAAGCGGACATTATTGAAAAGAGTGGTTACAATGCTCCTGTTTTTGAGGCCAAAGTAAAGAAAGATGTTGTTCTTTACGACCAGCCAGAAGACTTGCTTGAAAAAGAGAAAGCTTACCAGAGCGTGGAAGAGGTTAATGGAGATGAGATCAAAGTTGGTTCCTTGACCGAAGTTAGCACAAACGGTAACTGGCCACCTATCTACGATAGGAAAAAGAAGAACTAGCTATAGCACAGAACGAATCAAATAGCACTCATAGAAAATTGTCCATTCAAGCTGGCTTGAATGGACTTTCTTTTTGTGTACTGGATACCATTACCAACAAGATCCTTGCCTTTGAACGGGTAAATTTCAAAACACAGCTTACCCCCTACCTGATGCTCAAGGAACTCAAGGAGAAGTTGAGCAAGCAAGGGGAGATTGGCAGAAACTTCTCCGAAGTCCTGGTCATACACAAAAACAATATGTTCAGTTTGGTGCCCAAGCCACTTTTCAACAAAGAAGAACTACCAAACTATTTAAAGTTCAATGCCAAGATCATGGCAAACGACCTTATCGCCTACGATGAGATTCCCAATCAGGAAATCGTAAATGTGTACATCCCGTACACCAATGTAAACAACTACATTTTCGAGCTTTTTGGAGAGTTTGAGTTCAAACATAGCGGCACCGTTCTCATCAACACTTTATTGAATCAAAGTAGAACCACGACCGAATCCATTTGTTACGTTCAAGTATCCGAGCGGGAGATGGAGATGATGGTCATATCCGATAAAAAGCTCCTCTTTTACAATCAGTTCGAGTACAAGAACAAAGAGGATTTCCTTTATTATTTACTTTTCAGTCTGGAACAATTGCAAATCGACCTGGAAAAAGTACAACTCAAGCTTTTCGGTGCCGTGGAAGAGGGTGACCCGATTTACGAACTTTGTTTCAAATACATCAAAAACGTTGCTGTTTTTGTGCCCAGCAACCCTTCCTTTCCTTTGGAACAGTTGGAAAACGAAAGCATCGATTTCTCGATTTTAAGCGCTCTTTAGAATGCGAATCATATCAGGAAAATACAAGGGCAAAAGATTGACTGCCCCAAAAAAGCTTCCCGTACGCCCCACCACGGACATGGCCAAGGAAGCCCTGTTCAATATTCTGAACAATAGGTTCTATTTTGATGAAATCAAAGTACTCGACCTTTTTTCAGGAACAGGGAACATCAGTTATGAGTTTGCATCACGCGGGGTGGAAAACATCACAGCAGTTGATGGTTTTCAAGGATGCGTTCGTTACATTTCAAAAACGGCACAAGAGCTGGGGTTTTCCATCAACACGATCAAATCGGAGGTATTCAAATACTTGCAGGGCAGTGCGGATAAATTCGACCTTATTTTTGCCGACCCGCCCTATGATTTTGAAACCGAACAATTTTTGGAAATCGCCAATCTTGTCTTTGAAAAAGAACTGTTACTGGAAGATGGCGTTTTGATCATAGAGCACTCCGAGCACACTGATCTTTCCGAACATCCAAAATTTTCAGAACAACGGAAATATGGCGGAAGTATTTTCAGTTTTTTTGAAATAGAATAAAAGCAGGCCATAAGCCGGATTCTGTGCATCCCAAATTAATTTTGGGAACTCCTTATCATTTATCTAGACAAATGGTTGCCCAAGTGTTCCAACC
>CETR01029932.1_pt1 | contig 15694 bp, 10 predicted proteins | sample 531281 | NCBI WGS metagenome assembly CETR01 (sample SAMEA2622568, study PRJEB7988) | marine metagenome | biome: marine biome (ENVO:00000447); feature: mesopelagic zone (ENVO:00000213); material: "saline water (ENVO:00002010), including plankton (ENVO:xxxxxxxx)" | depth 696 m
CATGATGTCTCTGCTATGGAGCAGTTAGAACTGTGGAAGAAGTTTGCGCTTCACTACTGCGAACACAAGCCTAGTATGACTTGCTATGTTAAGGAGACAGAATGGCCATCTGTAGGCGCTTGGATTTGGGATAACTTCGATATAGTAAATGGTATTAGTTTCTTGCCAAGTGCTGATGAGGGTCATGTATATCAAGCTGCACCATACGAAGATATAGATAAAGCAACGTTTCAAAAATGGAACAAGGAATATTCTAAGATTGAGTTAACATGGGATAATCTTGTTGAACATACAGACGACACCACAGGTAGTCAAGAGTATGCTTGTGTAGCAGGAGCTTGCGAGATATGAAACTAGTTATGGTTGAGTGGTTCGATACTGTTCAATCGTCTGGTTGGGATACGGCCGATGAGGTTAACATTATGAAAGTTAGCCAAATCGGTTATTTCCTTAACGAGTCAACGTGGTCTGAAGAGGGCGTCTTGAAACTGGCAGATACTGTAGCCGAAGAAAAGTACTACGGTATTACTGCCATACCTAAGGGTTGTGTACACAGGGTTACTTCTTTCTCAGGAAATGTAGACCTTGTAGAAGTATTTTAAGCTGGGACACCCGCCCTTTACTTGCGCAGGGAGCAACGCTTTCTTAGAGCGGGGCCCAGCAGTTATAGATCTGAATACCAACCACTACCACCATATGTATCTCTTTTTGGAGCTGCTCTTTTTGGAGCTCGTTGTTCATTCTGTATTTCTCTGTTTGATCTTTTTGGTGCTGCTCTTTTTGGGGCTGCAACTCGTGCAGGAGCTGGTGCAGGTACTGGTGCTGATAAAAGAGCGCCTGTCCCTCTATCACGTGTAGCAATATTGATAGCCTTCTTAGAAGCTGCGGCTTGAGATGATGTTCCCCAGTTAGATCCAATTAAGCCAGAAATATACTTCTTAGCTACAGAAGCTGTTTCTTCAGCTCCGCCTTTCTTCTCCAAGTTAGGTATCCAGACCTCGCTAGCTCTTCCACTCTCTGCAATACCTTTCCAATATTCTTCACTTGTGTTCGTATAATCTATATCTTTAGGTCCATCATCATCTCCGCCACCACCAGTTGCAGTTGGAGCTGCTGCAGGTGCAGAGGCTGTACCACCTAATGAAACAGCAGTACTAGGTGCTAATGGAGTATCTATTTGTTTCTTCTGACTTGGCATCTGAAATTCTGTATCTTCTGTTTTACCACTCAAATCTGGTACCATGCCAGGAATAGGTTGAGGTGCAAACATTATATTAGATTGGTTACGCATTGCACCGCTGATATCACCTGGACCAAAAGCTTTTTGATTAGCATATTCTTCAGCATTTAATCTTTTCTGTTTACCACCGGTTATAACTCCAGATGTTAAATCAGCTCCAAACTTTTTAGCGTCGGGTGCTCCCGCAGAGGAACCCGCTAGCTGTGCCATTGTAGCTGCTGGAATATCGTAAGCCATTAAATTACCATTTAGCCTTACTTGTACTACGTTTCTTTTTTGGTGGTAAAGCTATCAATTTCTTAGACATAGGTATCATCTGTCTGATCAACCTCTGTGCAGACCCAGGTCTACGATCAAAGCCAGTCTTCATAAGTGCTGACAAGTCTCCACCTATTGGACCGCCAAGCTCTCCCCATATTCTAGCTTCTGGTGAATCCCACCAACCTCTCTTGTAGGGGAAAGATAGATTAAGCAACATAGCTCCAGGTGCACTAAGCAAACCTGTACGATCTACACGACGCACGAATGTTCTGAAGTCTCCACCTGTTACAGTCATATCATCGTCATCTAGATCACCCTTGATAGCGCCGCGTAGAATTTCTGCAAACATAACAGCACCATACATAGCCATTACAGTGGTAACTATCCTGCCTACTTGTTTGGCTTTTTCTACATTATCAACCTTTGTAGCTATATCGTTACCTACAGCTGTCATTAGAGTGTTACCAAACACAGTGAGGAATCTCTTGAACAAGAATATAGGTGCTGTAAGAGGATTCTTAAACGCTTTAGAAGTAGTCGCATCATTAGGTCTTGTAATAACCTGATCCACAAAACGTATAGCTCCAGCATTAAACTCTGCCTCACCAGCTGGTGTACTCAAGTCTATATTCTGTGGCAGCCCAAAGTCAGCCATATCCTTAGAGAATTGCTTGAACAATCTAAGGCGTCTACCCTTCAAATCTTTACCTGCATTCTTCTGTACGAACTTCACACGCTTGGCCATATGCCTCTGGAAGTTACGTAAAGCCATCAATTGCTGCATCTCTGTCAGCGTAGTTAGCAGTGTAGCCTGCATATACGTCTGCATATTGAACACAGCGCGCACTTTCTTGGGTATACGACCAGCTATTGTAGTCCTAGCGCCAGCTCTTAGACCACCTCTTGCGAAGTTAGGGTTAGCATAGCGTGTGGATACAGAGTCGCCCATAGCTTGAATCTCTGCTATACCTAACTCTCTCAACAGCTGTATATCACTTACGACGCCTATACCACCTATATCCTTCGACATCTTGCGCATAGCTGGAAGGTGTTTGTTCAATAAGAGCTTGGATATACCATTCATACCCTTATAACCGGCCCATGATAGCCCCATCATAAGGTCAACGATCCACTTGTCAGCACGCACATCGCCACGCAACATAGGTGTGAACAGTTCTGGCATAGAAGCTAGTGTTACCAATGGTAGTTTAGCTACAACCTCGAAGTTAACTACACGTTGCAGCCATGCTCTAGTCTGCATATTGGCCATATCATAACCGTATTTATTACGTAAGATACGTGCCATATCCCAGATAGACTTTTCAAAAGCTCTGGGATCTATGTAAGTCAGTGATGTATCTGTCTTGTCTAGTTTCAGTACTTTAGCGTTATGAACCTTTATCTGTTCCAAACCTTCCTTGATCTTAGCTCTTAAGATTTCATCATTAACGCCAAAGCGCTTAGAGTATTCTGTACGTTCTACTGCCTTTTGTAAGAAGCGTGGAATGATAGCCTGTAGATCTATCATAACTAGATCTTCATCAATCAGAGATTCTGTGGGCAGAGCATCTAAGTACTCTTGCGCTCTCATGTCCCTGTCTATCTCTTTCTGATCTCTAGTTTGATCTGCTTTAAGATTAGTCCAATCACCTTGTACAAAACCTCCGCTGTTAACAACAACATTAAATAAGTCTTCAACAGTAAGTTCAGAATCTTCTAATATGCTACTACCAGTTGCAGGATCTGTAATAGCCGCTCTGATAGCTCTTAAGAACTTGGCCTTACCCCTACGGGTGGCTAGAAATTCAATATTCCACACGCGTGGCAGTAAGGTATCACCATGACCACGTAAATCTAATGGTTTCTTTAATCCCTTGGTTTCTTCTTGAGCATAGTTATAAACGTCTTGCACTAACTCTCTCAAGAGTTTAGCAGCTTCTCTTATCTCTGCATTATCTATCTCTTCGATACGAATCTTACCAGTCAATACATCTACGAGTATTTTATTCTCTCTTGTCTCTATATCTCCAAGTCTAGCCGTAACCCTTGAAAAGATCTGCGCTAGGCGCGTATAGAACTGCCCAGTCATGATAGAAGTGTCTTGTACTATATCTGTACCATATACTAGTGCTTCAGCCCTCTGTGTAGAGGAGTGAGCTCTCTGGACCTCATCAGCTATCTCATCCGCCGCAGGTATATCTGCTTTAGTTTGACCGAAACGTGAGAGTTTGTTGAAGTCACGTATAGCCTGTACTGGCTTACCCCACAGGTAAGACGTTAGTGTATACCAGAAACTCTTATTGAAGTGCTCTTCGTATGAGTCGCCTTTGGATCGTTTAGCATAACGAGTAACACTAGCATTCACAGTTGCTCTTAATGCTTCATCAGCATTCAAAATCGCATCTTGTTCTTGAGCCCCTTCTAATAATGTTCTATCTACTTTTGCACCTTCCCAAGCAGCGGCTGCTCTTACTGTTGATTCTATAACATCGTTATCTAACGCGCCTTGCTTAGTTGTTTTTAGATACTTTTTTACCTTGCTTATTAGTTCAGCTTTTGAAATCTTAAACTTATTCGTATAATGTGTTATAAATCGCGCAGATTCAGCCTCTTCACTTTTCTTTGGATTCTCCATAAATTCTAACATGTCGCTAAGTGGAGATTGTGAATCTTGTCTTGCTTGATTAACATTATCAGAATCAGCATGTTCTGTGAAGCGAGATTTCATATCATGTACTGGTTTGTATAGTATAGCCAGATTAGAAGAAACGTGTCGATTTATACTAGGTGGACCTACGAAGGTCTCTTTTGTTTCCTTTTTCAATTCTGCTAAAGTATCAAAGCCTTTAAGTGTTTCTATGTCTCTAATGTTAACCAATTCTTTTACATGATCTACAAAATAAAGAGTAGATTTTGCAACTTTATTAAGTGTTGTTGCAATACGCGTTACTTTATTTACGTCAGGATCGTTTATACTTTCTTTTTTTAGTGAACTCCTGTTAATTGGATTACCTGGATTGTAATCTATACCTGCTTTTTTACTCGCTGCTTTAAGGTAAGGATACAATATGTGTCGTTGTTCTACAAACTCTACAGTTCTAGGTACTAAAACAGTTTTCTCATTTTCTCTAGCCATATCAAAATATACGTATTCATCACCTATTGTTTTTCCAAATACTTTATGCTCTTCTAATAAGTCAATAGTCTTCTGTGACATATCCTTTCTGATTTTTCCAGGAACCCAATCTAGCATAAGTGTTTCTACTATATTTATATCTATTGGTAACATTAAACTACGTTTATTATTTAATATTGCCTCAACTTCTTTTCGTTGTTGCAATGGTTTTTTTGTTTCATCACTTGTTATATTATCGATTTCTCCCATAATTATTGGGGATTCTATTGATTGTTGTTCTTCTTCAATCAACTCTGCTTCTGCTTGAGCGTCTTCTTCAAAAGGTTTTTTAAATTTATCACGTATGTCGTAGTATTTATTCTCAAATGTACTACTAAAACCCCTATATTGCTTGCGACTCCATGTATTTTCATCAGGGTTTTCAACAACTTCGCCAGTCTTACTTATTTTTTCATCTAACCACGTGCTCAATTTTTCATCAAACTGTTCTAACGTTAAATTGTTACTTTTTGCATTTTTGTACATCACATCTAACTCGTTTAGAACCTTGGATAAACCTTTACCTTCTCCAGTATATCCATCCTTGTAGTTCTCAAATGCAAATATAAGAAACCTTTGTTGTTGGTTTTGCGTAAGCGCGCCCCAACGTAGTTCTATACTTGGAAAGAGTGATCTTGTCGGTGGAGGAGGTGAAAATTTTGCATACCTAGTACCACTATCAGTATCATCTACTTCAGACCATTCACCCTCCGCTGTAAGCTCCATAAAACCATCAGGCACAGCTTCGCCCTGCATAGTGAAGTTGGTATCTAATAATGAATCAAAGAAATCAGGCTCTACCTGTACATGCTTACGTTTATCTATAGGTGCCCGAGCTTCCTTCATCTCCTTAAGTTCTGCTTTGCGCTGTGCTGGGGTTTGCTCAACCTTAGTTACGCCAACCTTCTCCACCTGTGCTTCACGCTCTGCTGCTAGCTGAGCTTCGTATGCTTCTTGATTCCAACCCTTGATATCCTTCATGAAGGCATCTAATGCATCTCTCTCAAAGGCAGGCATAGCTTCTTTCTCGCGAATCCAACGCAAACGAGCTTCATCATTATCTAATGACTCCATTTCTCGCATTGATGCTACCTGTAACATCTCTGTAGGTGTCACATCTGTACCAGTTATCTCTTCTAGTTCTTGTTCTGTCTTCTCTGTGCGCTTAAGACCACGAACACGTTCAGCACCACGTGCTACTTCTGCACGTTCTCCCATAGCCTTTGTTTCTGCTTCGGTATAGGCCCATGCTTCTAGGTTTGCATAGTCACCTATTCCATAGACAATTTCAGTAGCTCTGCGCTTAGCACCTGGAGGCATCTTACCACCAAGTTGATTACGTAAATCGTTAAGTGCTCTACGTCGTGCTTCTGCTTCTTCTGCAGTAGCTTCACCTACCTCTTCTAATCGATTGATCTCGTCCATTGCAAAAGAATAAGACATCTTCTTTTCCATTGGGTGTGTTTTGCCTCTATCACGATACGAGAGAATGTCAGCAACGGTAATACCCTTACGCTCTGCGTATTTCTTTTGTCGACCCGCGGCTGTTTTAGATACTGTAGGCTGTGCTTGCATCTGCTCTTCAAATGGAGCCATAAACTCCTCAAAGGCATCGACATTATCTATAGCATTCTGTGCTTGTTCTTTAGCTGTGGCTCTATCGCCAGGTTCTATACCACGCGTCTGACCCATTGGACCATACAGGTTTCCAAGACGCTTGATACGTGCTCGTATCTCTGCTTCGTCTGGACGGCCTATGATCTCCTTATATGGACCTCTTGCAAAATCATATCTGACATCGCGATTAAGTTTTTCAGCTTCTGTCATGTCTGCAGCGCGTTTAGCATAGCGCGTTGTAGTATCTTCAAGCGCTTCTATACGTTGATTTACACCTTCCCAAAGTTCTTCTCTAGTGAATGGTGTTTCTGCTGCATACGAAATAATACGATCGTTCAGTGTACCATCTTGTGCAGCTTCTGCAGCTGTAGCATCAGCATCGTAGATACTCATTATTTCATCAATAGTTTCTACGTATAACTCTGCATCCGTCTTTTCTTTAGTTTCAACCCGCTCTCTTGGTGTTGGTGCTTCTACGAAAGGTGCTTCTACGAAAGGTGCCTCTAGTTGAACAGTAGGCTCAATCCTCTCCACACCCCCCATAGTCTTCTCACCTTGTATAAGATCCATTGCCATGTTGTCAAAGCGTTCGTCAGCATTACCCCAATAATCAAAACCTCCCTCTCCAGTAACAGGGTCTCTCTCCATCTCTTCGCGTTGTACTCGAGCATCATTGATATTTTCACGACCATATCTCTTTTCAAGATCCAATAAAACTTCAGCATCAGCATGTGTATCATCGACTTCAAATGTATGGACAGCTTCACTACCTTCATATACCGTAACTTCGTTAGTATTAGGATTATGGGTATACGCAACATCCAAAGCGGTTTCGCCTGGATCTTCTACGCTTGTTGCCCCAGCATAGGGGTCGGTAGCAATAGAGAATTCATATATAGAGCCAGGCAACTGTTCTGTCATGCCTGTATACATTGGAGCTTCTATTGCTTCAGGAGTGGCAGGTTCTAAGATCATTCTAGGATCTGCAGCAATACCAGCTACAGCACCTGCTGCTTGCTGTATAAACTTACGTCGACCTGGATCTGTCGGATCACCCTTGGCGAAGCGTGTGTTACCAAATGTAGACCTCTCTAGACTGGTTGTTTGTTCGTCTAGTATTGTTTCTTGCAACCTACGCTCTGCTCGAGCTGCATCAAGATCTGCTTGGGATGTGTCAGGTGACTTTTCAACACCACCTAAAACCGTTCTTGATGGTGGACTTGGCAGTTCTGCACGCTTAGCAAAACGAGCACCAGTAACGCTAGGGTCTGTTATAACACGAGAATATGGAGCCTTAGCACCAACATCTCCGGTAGCACGCGTACCACCCCTTTCCAAATTTCTTTGTAATCGATCTACAATTTCTGAAGCTTCAGCTGTTGATAAATCTAAATCTACTTCCTCCTTGAACGTCTTCCTAATATGCCTAATATACTTGCCAATTGGAGATTGACCTATTTTTAATCCTTTTTGGCGTTGGCGATTGAGATATGCTAACCATTCATCTACAACTATCCTATCATTAAATGTGCCATCGCTTTCTCGATACACTCGCCCTTCGCCAATTTTCCAAGCTTCTATTGCATCTGCATTCTCTTCTAGCATGCGATTGTAGAACTTATTCTGCTCTACTTCATTCAAACCCAACCCTTGAATAAGCGAGTATAAACCACCATGTTGTCCTATTTCTTCATCAATAAGATACTTCATGCGTTCTTTGACTTCTGCGCGAGAAGGTGCTCTACCTTTATCCTCGGTTAATCTTCTGATAATAACTTCTGGACTAAAGATAGCAGCGCCAGTTCTTTCTGTCTCAAGTGCGACCCTTTTCTCCCAATCCCTGAAACCTCCCTCTTCGTATTTCTCGAATATACCACCTAAGGCACCTGGCTTAGCAAGACTTCGCAATGCCCTAGCATGCTCTTCAGGGCTTAAGGTGTGATCATTTAATTTTTCAATAGTTTCATCAATGATTTCTATTTTAACAGCAGGTTCTCCAGCTGCAACCATCTTTTCTCTTGTTTTTTGTAATATCCTTACAACCTGCTCTGGTTTGCCTTTTGCGATGGCATTATACATATGCGGTAAGGAAAAAGATGCACCTAAAGCTGGACCCATGATAGCGCCCATCTTAGCAGCATGCTGTAACCTAGCTATCATTTCAGCCGGTGTAATTGTTTTACCTTGGTTTCTTATCTCATCTTGTATATAACCAAGTTCTGTTATAACTTCTGAAGCAGCTTCTGCAGGTATACTAGCCAATATAGCCATTGCAGGCTTCTTAATGAGTTTAAACGGGCCCCACAATAATAACTCTGGAACAACTTCGAATATAACGGCTTTCTTAGCTAATTCAAGAGATTCTTCTTCAGATTTACCACCCTTTAGATGCTCCCCGTATGTCTTACCAAACACTGGTGGAGCGAACATAGCTAACGCAGCGGCTGGATTTTTTGTGGTCAGCATAGTAGCTAATGCTGGTCCCATTAATTCAAGCGAGTAACCAAGATCAGTTAGATCACCACGGCTATAAAACGGAACTATAGACGGTTGTTGTCTTTCTTTGGGGGTTAGATGGACGAACTCTTCTCTTTCTTCTTTGGTTGGAAATAGCGTAAATAAGAAGTCCTCACCTACCCTTCTAGTCCTGCCACCTTCATCGCCTGTTATAGCACCAATATCGCCAACACCACCACCGCCTTCTATCCAATTACGTATTGGACCTAATGTCGCTTCTCTTTTGGCTCTTCTGGCGTCGGCTTCAACTGCCATTTGTCTATCAAAACCGCTTGGATCACCTATGCCACCGGGAGCACTTGGAAATTGTGCTTCAAAGCGTCTCTGCCCCAAGTCGCCCATATCTACTTGGTTCATAGGTCCATCGCCATGATCGATAGCGGCCTGTAATCCTTCTGATAACCAATCTTGTGTGGTTGGACCAAAATCTGGTCTTGGAAGACCAGGTTCTTCTACTATATATGGGCGTGCTTGCCGCTCTTCCAATGTTGGTGGTATTGCTTTTTCAAACCAACCTCGTCCCCATTCAGCAAGACCACTGCTTTTTGCACCTTCCCATAGATTCTGTACCGTCGGTATATATGCCTCCCACCCACGATCAGCTTGTCCCTGATTATATAAATCAGTGTAAGTAGGTTTCTGAGGCTGGCCTTGATAGCCTTCGTAATAATCAGATTCAACTGGAGGTTGGTACGTCTGCATATACCAAGTGTATGCTTCCGCATATCCTGGATCATTCCTGCGCTGCATAACCTCGAGCCCATCAAGAATTTCACTCTCTTGAAAGGGATCGTTAATATTGATTTTCATTGAGAGGTTGCTGTTAAACGATCACGTTTGGCTTTATTTTTTGCTCTTGTTTCTTCTATTTGTGCTTGCAACAATTGAGGTATCTCTGGTGGTTGCCAACCTTTTGCATGCTTTTGAGTTCCTTGCCTATAAATTTCATGTAAATCTCTTCTCACATCGTTAGGTGGTTTACCCTCTAAAAGCCATTTTGTTGCTACCTGCTCTAGATTCTTCATCATGGCATTATAAGCATCAACACCCTTTAAATCAAACCATTCTGCATTAGCCAAGAATGTTTCTGTAGATTCTGTACCAGACTCTGGATCGCCCGACCAAAATTTATCTTGTTTATGTTGAAAATCAGAAAGTAATGGCTTACCAAAAACCTTGCCAACTATTGCTTGAGCATCTAGGCTAGCCTTTTCAATTCTTGCTTTTGATGCAGTTGCTTGCTTAGCTGCCAAATCTTCTTTACGCCATTGTTCTTGTCTATCAAATCGTTGTTGCCAATTCGCTTGATTTTGCATTTGATAAGGATTGAGTCCACTCGTAGGATTCTGTAGTTTATTTATACCACCAGCCATAGCTATTAAATCCTGTACTTGAGCATTTGGATTCGATTGTATAGCTGCCATCACTGATTCCATTTGATTCATACCTGGAACAGCAGGTGTAGTAGCATAACCAGTCATCATCTCTGTGTTATCCATATGTGGCCCACCTACCATTTGAGGAGGACCTGCTGGCGTTCCTATTTGCTGTTGCAACAATTGCTGATATCCAGCTTGAGTTGCGTCATACCTATCCTGCTGTTTCTTCTGCTGAGCTAACTTTGCATTAAACAACTGCTGTTGCAGATTCATGTTCTGTATAGAACCATACCCTTGTATAGCGCTCGTTATCGTATCAGCCAAGTAGTTTGGCTTAATATACGGGCGCGTGATTCTAATAGGACTTTGATACTTAGGAATCTGTGTTCTTGAGAAAATAGCCATTATGATATATTCTTCATTGCGTTAATCATTTGCTGATTATTGTATATGTTGTTGACACCCATAAGCATACCTGTCATGTTGAAAGGTGCTGTTATAGGTGCACCGAGAGATACGAGTTGCTCATTCAAATCATCTACATTTGTTGGTTCAAACTCTTCTGCAGCCATCATCTGCGCTATATTCTCACCTGTATTTCGTACGTCATAAACATTCTTCAACCTACTACCAACCATCGCACTGAATACAGGATCTTGAAAAGCATAAGCTTGATTTCTGCCAAGCAATTGGTTTCTATTAGCTACGTTGCCCGCTACTCTAGTTGCTGCTGCTGCAGCTGATGGAGAGTAACCTTCTGCAACAAAACCAGTAGGTACGTTTTCTATATCTGCGACATCTGTCGTTGTATTGTAAAGATCTGCATTAATTTGAGCTTGTGCCTCATGGTCGATAGGATTCACATACTGAGCTATAGTACTCCACAATGCTGGATCACTCTCACCCTTCATGATGTAATCTCTGAGATTAACATCGCCCATATAGCGAGCTGTATCTTCAGTTTGAATCTTAGCTATCTCATCCTGGATACGTATTTGTTCTAATTCTCTAGCTCTACGCTTCTTCTCTGCTTTTTTCTTACTGTTCCAATCCCACAGTGAAGATGCAATAAATGCAATAGTCATCGGATCCATTATGATATGCTCCCAAAGTATGCGCCTGTATCTTGCGATCTCCAATTTGGCATAAAACCTCCATACCCACCACCTGCGTAACCAGATGGTATATTCCAACCTATGTCAGCTATACCACCCCATGATTGTGGTACGCCAGCGCTCAATGTGCCTGCCATACCACTCACTTGTCCAGGCATTAAATTACCTGATAAAGCTTGACTCATTAAACTTGACCTTTTTGCGGCATCTCTCTGTCTTAATGCCTCTGACAAACCTTGTGCATGACGCATGGCATCAGCTAAACTGTTGTTCTTTAGCGTAGAAAGATCTGCTCTCAAATCTATATCAGGTTGTCCGGTGTCTAAACCTTGACGTAACATTTGAAAGTTCAACCTTCTTGCTGCTTTTGTATACGCATCACCTATTCCAGATTCGCTTAGAGCATATGATGCATCTCTTAATCTATCGTATACACCCTGTCTATTGCCAAATAAACCACTAATAGCGCCCATTGCATCTGCAATTCTATCAGCTAGTAATTCAGCTTCTGTTGGTCCAGCCTGTGTATCTGTGCCTCCATTAGTAGTGCCATTAGTAGTGCTATCAACAGGAACAACAGTAGTACCACCAGTAGCTGCTGGTTGAGGTTCTCCGCCTCCCTCTGAAGCTCGTGGATCATCACCTGGGTTTCCTATACCACCATATTGATCCTCATAAGAATCCATATAGTGTCCCCAATCAGCTTCCTCTGCATCAGCGCCAGCATTTCCCATCGCGTCTCCAACCGCATCAGAATAACCTCCCATACCTACACCTTCTGCGTAGAATAATGGTACACCTCTGAAGGTATTCAAAGGACCTTTATCGGGTAATCTTTCGTCGTGTGGAGCAGCAGGATTACTACGTAGATGAGCCATTTCAGGACGCGTTAAGTACGCTAAGTACTCATTCGGTCCACGTGGTTGTCTAACTACTCTTGGAAGGGGTTGAGCCATTACAACTCTCCTAATAATTCATAGTAATACGAGATTCCATTAAACTGAAACTCTGTATTAGCTGCCTGTGTAATCTTAAAACTGCATTCTGTAGTCATTAGTTCAACTGGAATCAATGGACCAGGCCTTGTATCACTAGTTAATGATATAGCAGTAGTTGCTTCACTAGGATAACGAGCGTCCCACCTATGTTGTACATCAGCTGTGCCGTTAAACATAACATCAGAACCTACTATCTGCTTCCATCTTCCAGGTTTCTTAAAAGCTTGATATGAACTAGTTACTTCTAATGGTATTGCCGTAGCTCCATCATCTTGAAAAGAATCTGGATTAAACACATATATATTATCATTCATTCTTATGAACATATACTCGCCATAAGGTGTTATTGCTTGAATAGTGTAAGGTGTTAAATAGCGAGACCAAGCTGTTACTTTAGACATTCTAGCGAAAGTAAAAACAAAGATCTCTTTGTCTATAAAACACATATACTGACCTAAACCATTATAAAATGCCGAACCAGGTTCAAGAGTTGTTGTAGTTCCTACTCGTGTAGAAGCAACTAGTTTAGCATGAACTAACTCATCTATCGGACTCCCTACATCAGTATCTTGTAAGTTACCTGTGTATATCTGTTGCCCTATAGATCTGAAACCAGCATCTGTTAAGAAGAATAAATCATCGCCAACTACCTGTACACAAGTCGGCCACTGAGATCCTACACTACCTAGAGTTGTTTCAATAGAGATATTAGCAGGATCTACGTCTGTGCGCCATATCTGTGTATTATCTGAATTAAATACAACTAAACGACTTTTATAACTACCTAATGCTAATGGTTCAGAGTCACCTACAGACTCTCTACCTGTGGGTAAACCTGCACTACCACCTGCATCACTAGTTTTAGTCCAATCAGTTGGATCACCAGAAGCAGAATAATGTATGGTTCCATCATCTTTTATAGCCCATACTTTCTCAGATACTATTGTGATAGAATTTGTATTAGGACAATTAGAATCAGTAATTACAACATCATTATACCAATGTCTAATTGTTCCACTATCGTATTCTACAACAATATATAACTGATTGTTAAAAACTTGAGCATCCCATACTGTAGCCACTTCGTCTGCTGCATCGTCTGGATTAGGTAATTCATGCCATGTCATAACTGGAGTTACTTTGCCTGTAGTTGCAGCACTAACGCCATACCCACTAAGTGATGGAACACCTGATGGGCCGATATGACTTACTAAGTGTCCAACGCCTGCAAATACAAAGAAACCTTTACAAGTAGAAGGTACAGAAGTAGCTGTTAGTTTATCTAAACCAGGTCTCTTTTTTACAGCAAAACCAGTAGTGATATAAGCATTTTTACACTCGACAAGACGATTAGCATCAGAGACCTGATCAGCCTTCCGAAGATCTATACCGCCTTCAAATCTTTCGAATGTAATAACTTCCATTTACCTTACATGCCTCCGCCGAAGCCACCTTGTTCATCAAATTGATCGTAAGCATTTCGATATGCTAATCGTCGAGGTCTAATATATGGTTCACCACCGCCTTCAGAATTACCAGCATTTATACCTGGATTATATGACCCACTTACACCAGGACCCGGCCAACCGCCAGACTGAGAACCCATAGGCATACCACCCATTGGATAAGGTCCAGATTGCCCTGCTGGTTGTGGGTATCCACCCACTACCGTTGGAAGAAAATTAGCAGTTTCTGGATTATAAATGCTTTGCCATGGTCCAGATAGCGGCGTGGTTCGATTACCTAATCTAGGACCTTGATTACTCATTCGCTGTCCTATAATATTTTGATTATGCGCTACCGCTGCATCTAGTGCGTTATTATCACGCACGTTTTGATTTACTTGATTCATCTCATTTTGAAGGGCTGCTAGAAATCCACCAGGATTTTCATCTGTAGGTGTAACTTGAAGACTTTGACCAGCTGGATATCCATATTGATCAAGTCGAGAAGGTTGACCATGACGTCTACCTTGGCCTGCCCAAATCGCCCGATGCACTTCCATTGGAATAGTTTGACGATTATAACCATAAATAGCGTTCATTACACTTACAGGATCATCCAACCAACCTCCACCAGCTGGAGCACCTTCATAACCACCACCGAATTCACCATATCCCCCATCATCTGTATCTGACCAAGCCATTATCCGCTTCCTCCATAGTTATCGCTATCCTCTGGATCTCCACCACCCCATAAACCGCCACCCCAACCGCCACCACCTAAGCCAACTTGTCCACCTGTGTTATCAGCCCCCCAGAATCCACCAGCACCATATCCCATTGGATTAGCATAATATCCACCTGTATTATAACTTTGTGGATAACCACTATGAGGAACGCCAGGATTCCAACCAGCACCTGGAACCGCACCTTGGCCAGGACGATTTATTCCAGTAGGAGGCATAGCAGCACCTAATCCAGGACCAGGCCAACCAGCGGCTGTAGCCATAGCTTGTGTTATATCCGAATGAGGACTAATACTTGACCATTGTCCAGGTTGTGCGCTAGGAAAACCATAACTTGGTTGATTATCTCCATAATCTTCAGTTGATCTATCTCTACTACCTATTCTAAGTGCCATAATAATCTCCTAAATCATTCCGGCAATTTCAGTGCCGCGTCTTGGTCTAATATAAGGATCACCAGGATCCGCCATGGCAACTCCGCTAAATGGATTAGTGCCGTAACCTGGAAAAAAGTCTTCGTTCATTGTCATTCCTGGACCCATATGAACGTTTTGACCACCTATGTTAGCTATTTCAGATGCTATACCCAAGTGAGCTCCAGAACCCGACATAGGCACGTTCATTTGGCCATTAAAGGATGATGATATCAAACCAGGACTAAGTTCAAAACCAGGACCCATTGCTTGAACGCCCGCAGCTAATTGATCTATATTCATGTTCATAGTAGGTGCTCTCATCTGCTCTGGCATCATCGACATACCCCATTGCATAACATTCTGCATAGGACTTAAACCCATAAAAGCTTTCAAACCATCCACAAAAGATTGCTGTTGTGCAATCTGTGGTCCTAATGGTTGACCTGATGTAAAATTAAACGTAGGATCATTTGACTCATCGCTAGCATCTACTCCACTTTGACTAGATGGTCCGCCACGATATCCACCTATGCCCTGAGCCCCAGCCATACCCTCACCCATAGAAGCTACAGCAGCATCCATAGCATCCGCTGCGATATCAGCTTCAATATCACCTAAATTTTGACCATTCATTCCAAACATAATATTACCTCTTTTTCCTTTCTAAAGGTCCTGGCAATAACCAACCGAGCACCATAGGCACGATCACTACCAATATTAAAAACCAACCTCCCATACTAACAAGGTCACCTAAAAGTGTCCAGAAGTTATCTGGGGCACAACTAGCT
>CETR01016161.1_pt1 | contig 15665 bp, 16 predicted proteins | sample 531281 | NCBI WGS metagenome assembly CETR01 (sample SAMEA2622568, study PRJEB7988) | marine metagenome | biome: marine biome (ENVO:00000447); feature: mesopelagic zone (ENVO:00000213); material: "saline water (ENVO:00002010), including plankton (ENVO:xxxxxxxx)" | depth 696 m
ACGATTTACTTCGTGAGATGCTTGAGTCTGGTATTATTAAATACGGTAAAGACTTTATGCATTCTATGGAAGAAGGCGGTTGGGATCTTTCTAAAGTAGATAAGGCTGCAATGAAGGAGTCTAAAGCTACTTTCGTATTTGGCCAGATGAACGAACCACCTGGAGCACGTGCTCGTGTGGCGCTATCCGGACTTACCATCGCTGAATATTTCCGTGATGGAGCAGGGGATGCGCAAGGTAAAGACGTTCTTTTCTTCGTAGATAACATTTTCCGTTTTACGCAAGCAGGTTCTGAGGTATCGGCACTTTTAGGTCGTATGCCATCTGCGGTAGGTTATCAGCCTACACTTGCAACCGAGATGGGTGCGATGCAGGAGCGTATTACTTCAACTAAAAAAGGATCTATTACTTCGGTACAGGCAGTTTATGTACCTGCGGATGACCTTACTGACCCGGCACCAGCTACAACCTTTGCCCACCTTGATGCTACAACGGTACTTTCACGTAAAATTGCTGAGCTAGGTATTTATCCTGCGGTTGATCCACTTGATTCTACTTCGCGTATTCTTACAGCAGATATTTTAGGAAAAGAACATTATGACTGTGCTCAAAACGTAAAAGAGCTTTTACAGCGCTATAAAGAATTGCAGGATATCATCGCCATCTTAGGTATGGAAGAACTTTCTGAAGAAGATAAGCTTGCGGTAAGTCGTGCACGTCGTGTACAACGTTTCTTATCACAGCCTTTCCATGTAGCAGAGCAGTTTACCGGTATTCCTGGAGTATTGGTTGATATCAAAGAAACCATCAAAGGCTTTAATATGATTATGGACGGTGAGCTTGATCACCTTCCTGAAGCAGCTTTCAACCTTAAAGGTACCATCGAAGAAGCGATTGAGGCCGGAGAGAAAATGCTTGCTGAAGCTTAAAAAGAGATATTGATTTCATTTCCGCGAAGGCGGAAATCTCATCAGTCATTTTAAATAGTTTTCCGCCTGCGCGGAAAAGATAAATGAACATTTTATGCATTTAGAAATTGTAAGTCCTGAAGCAACTTTGTATAGCGGTGAAGCCACTTCGGTTACCGTTCCCGGTACAGATGGAGCTTTTCAGCTTTTAGACAATCACGCTCCTATAGTTTCTCTTTTAAATGAAGGTGTTGTGCGCGTCAAAGGAGCGAAGCTTTCAGATAAAGCAAAAAAATATTTCGCAGGCGGAAAGGAAGCGGATGAAATCACGCTTTCAATCAAATCTGGAACTGTCGAAATGAAGGATAATAAAGTAATTGTTTTGGCCGATTAAAGCTGAAATATTTCAAAATAAAAAAAGCGCTTAATTCTAATGAACTAAGCGCTTTTTTTATTTTAGACCTTATGGAAGCGAAAGATGTAAAAATAATCAAGCAGTATGATAGGCATTTAATCATAAAGATCATTGCTGCTCTTTTATTTACCATAGGCTTTGCTCTGGTGTATTTTGCATTTTTAATAAACTTTGAAATGGATATCGATTGGACGAGAGATAAACAGGTAGCCAAATGGGGAAAGGGTATGTCGGGTTTTCTATTTTTCAGTGTAATTGCCTTTGGATTAGGAATAAATCTTATGAAGCGAAAGCTGATCATTTTTGATCTTTCAAAAAAGCGATATAAAAGTGAGTTTTACATAGGACCTTTTCATTGGGGTAATTGGTATAGTTTTTCAGATTTAAAACGAATCGGAATATTTAAAAACACAAAAGACATTTTTGAGTTAAATATTTGGTTTACCAATAAACGTTACGTTCAATTTGAAAAATTTCACGATTATGAGGATGCCCTGGCAGAAGCGCGTTATGTCGCGGAAATTCTGGAACTTGAGATACTAGATGCCTCCGATCCCAGAAATCCGGTACTCTTAGAGTAACTGATTTACACGATTATAAAATTGACTCGTACTATTTTTTTGCCAGCCAGGCATCCCGGGCTTTTACAACTTCTTTTTTAGCTTTTTTATCAATACTAATGGTATAATTAGGATCTGCAGCCAGACGTACGGTAGTCTCCAATTCATTCCCAAAACGGGTAAATTTGACTTCCAGCATATCATCTATATTCTTTCCGTTAAGCAACTGGTTAAAAGCTTCAATTGAAGTCATTTCAATGCCGTCAATAGCTGTAATGACATCTCCTTTGTCAAGCTCGGCTTCGTAAGCCGGACTTCCTTTAAACGTGTTCCTGCTGATTTCCAGACCTGATGCGGTCTCTTTAAAGGAGGCCCCAAAATAGGGCTTCATAGTATCCTGTTCCAGCTTTAGGCCAACTGAGGCCAGCAGGTTTTCATAATCTGGCATCTTGCTGTCGTAGATATACTTTTCAAAGAAGTTTTGGGCGAAATCTTTTCCGGCATAATCAGCAAGCGTGGTTTCAATATCAGCAACCGTATAGGAAACTTCAGTTTTACCGAAATGCTTCCACATCAATTGCATAAAATCATCCAGATTCAGACCTTTTTCGCGTAAGCTTAAATCTAAAGCAAGACCCAAAACGCTTCCGTAGGAATAATACGAGATAAACATATTCTCGCGGTTTACGGGATCAACCGAAGTTGCAGCATCTACAAAAGGCGCCTGATTGCTCATCTCAATAGGATTGAAATACTGCAGTGCCGGTGAATTCCACACATAATTAAAGGTGCCGTTGAGACTTTTGACGTAGTCTTCAGCGCTAATGATTCCGGCACGTTCTAAGATTAGGTTGGTGTAATAACTGGTAAATCCTTCGGCAAACCAAAGACTGTTGCTCATATTGGCTTTATCAAAATGAAAAGGCTCTAAATCTGCGGGGCGAATGCGCTCCACATTCCAGCTGTGAAAATATTCGTGTGAGACGGTACCGATATTGCCCTTCATTCCGCCATTGGCGAGCGTTTCGGTATCGGTAAGAATGGTGCTGTTGCGGTGTTCCATCCCATCCCCGGAAACATTGGGCATATAACAGGCGAGAAACGTATAGGTGCCGTAATCGTATTTGGGTAATTCGCCATAAACGGCTTTTTCCTGCAAGACAATTTCTTTAACCTTATCCCAGTATTCATCAAACTCAGCTTCGGTACCCGGATCGTGCAATATAAACTTTATCGTCTGACCGTCTACGTCAAATTCGCGCTCTTTGTAGTCGCTTATTTCGGTCGGGCTGTCCATAAAATAGTACAGGTTTGGGGCGTAAAAAGTATTTCCTTCCTCGTATTTGAGTTGGGTGGCGACCTTCCAACCCAAATCTTTCCGTGCATCAAAAGTTATTTCGATAGGACGTTCCTGTAAGTCTTTAGCATAGATAAAAGTCGCAGGCATATTCAGATGCGCGTGCGTTTGATCAATCTGAGAATAGGTGCCTCCGCCCCGATTGGCAAAGAGCATGTATTCTATATTTATTGTGCCATCTGTATTGGTGATGATCCAACTATACGGGTTGTCTCGTTCTACCTCAAGCGGTTCTCCGGCTCCGTTGGTTGCCTTAAAACCGTAAACGTTTTTGGCAAACTCGTGAATGGCGTAACGACCCGGCGAGGACCTGCTCATTTCAACGCGTAATGTTTTTGATTTAATATCCGGAAATGTTGCTTTTACTACCGTCTCGTGGTGCACGGCATTATCAAAAGAAATTTCATAGGTATTGGTCTGAGCCTGAAGCGAAAGGCTTACAAGTAGGAAAGCAATCCAAAGTTTCATAAATAATAAGGTGTTTAAAAAGTAAAGATAAGGATATCACGCTACTTAAAAATCCTTAATTACGTTCCCCTCCGTGGGAGGGGTCAGGGGAGGAAAAGGCTAAAATATCTCCCGGCTGACAGTCTAGTGCCTTACAAATCGCTTCCAGCGTTGAAAAGCGTACGGCTTTGGCTTTACCTGATTTCAGGATCGAAAGATTGGCTTCGGTAATGCCTACGATTTCCGCCAGCTCTTTGCTTTTCATATTGCGGTCTGTCAATACCTGATCTAAGTTGATGATGATGGGCATAGTTAGACGGTTAAATCGTTTTCTTCTTTTAAAGCCAAGGCTTTTCTAAACGCATCACTGAGTAATAGAAATAGGACCCCCACAATCAGCAGAAACAAGAGCAAATTAAAATTAGACGAACCAAAAGTGATACTGAATCTTCCCGAGTTTGTTAGTATAGCATTCACGCTAACAAAAAGAAACGAACCCAGGGCGCAAGCGGTAAAAAAGCGTCCGGCTTTGCGTGTGCATAAAACCACTTCTTTAGAGAACAGCTTTCCCTTTAGCAGCAGTCCAGCGAATTTGCGCAGCTGATAAAATCCGAAGAAGAACAGTAGAAACAATGCGAAAAATGCAAGGGTAAAGAGCAAGGCTTTCCCTCCAAAACCGCTTTCGGTAAAGGGGATATTTACATTAATGATGCTTTGCTCGGGAAAAATCAGGATGTACAAAATAGTTCCGGGAAAAAAGACCACAATAGGAATCATCAGAAAGAAAGCCAGGTCAATAAGCAGCTTAAAGAGTTTGTTGAGATTCATAGCTCTAGTGATGAATTACGCCAATAACAACCTGATCTGCAATAAAAGCCATGATTGTAAAGAGAATTACAACTGAAGCGGCTACAATAAATAATACATTTTTAGTTTTCATACGTTTAAATATTATCGTTTTACGATAACAAATATAGTTTAATTATTGAAAAACAATAATTTTTAGTGAAATATTTTTCATTTGCATCTTTCGAAGAGGTCTGGGTAGGATGTATCTTTGTGGGATGCTGCCCAAAAAATTACAGGACAAACTCGATACGCGTAAAGAGAATTACGCCCTGCGCGAATTAGGTTCCCCTCCACTGGATGGGTTAGGGGAGGTCATTGATTTTTCTTCAAACGATTACCTGGGTTTTTCTAAAAACGAGACCGTTTTTCTTCGTGCCAGCGAAATCTTAGAAGAACAAAACCTGAAACATAATGGAGCTACCGGTTCGCGTTTGCTTTCGGGGAATCACAAAATTTACGATCTGACCGAAGAGTATATCGCAAAAATACACGGAGTTGAAGCGGCTTTGATTTTTAACTCGGGTTATGATGCGAATGTGGGTTTTTTCAGCTGTGTGCCTCAGCGGGGTGATGTGATTTTGTATGATGAATTTATACACGCTAGCATTCGTGATGGGATTCAGATGAGCCATGCAAAGGCCTATAAATTCAAGCATAACGATTTGGAAGATCTGGTGTCGAAATTGTCACATCGAGCGCAGTCGAGAAGTCAAGTAAGTACAGATCAAAGCGAAATTTACGTAGTCACCGAATCGGTGTTTTCTATGGATGGTGATAGTCCCGATCTTAAAGCCATGAGCGATTTATGCGAAAATTACGGGGCCTATTTTGTAGTTGATGAGGCCCACGCCCTCGGTGTGTTTGGTTCAGGGCTGCTTGATGAACTGGCTCTTGGTCCTCAAGTTTTCGCCAGGTTGGTGACTTTTGGGAAAGCCATGGGCTGTCACGGAGCCGCTATTTTGGGCTCTTACCAACTCAAGTCTTATCTGATTAATTTCGCCCGCAGCTTGATTTATACAACGGGTTTGCCGCCGCATAGTGTAGCAACCATCTTAGCTTCTTATAAACAGCTTACAAATGTCACCCCGAGCGCAGTAGAGGGGCTTTCCGACGAAGTGAAAAAGCTTAATGAAATTATTCAATTTTTCCGTAAAGAAATCAAAATTAAAAAGCTTCAGCCGTATTTTATTGCCAGCGATTCAGCGATTCAATCGGCAATAATTTCCGGAAATGAGCGGGTTAAAGCCATTTCGCGGAAGCTTATAGAAAGCGGTTTTGATGTCAAAGCAATTCTTTCGCCCACGGTGCCTGCGGGACAGGAGCGCTTGCGGTTTTGCTTGCACAGTTACAATACGCAGAGCGAAATAAAAAGCGTTCTGGAGCTTCTGGAAGAATTCTTAGAAAACTTGTCTGCTGAGAAGGAGAAGTGAAGTCTTGGCATTGTACTTTTGCAGCTAAGAAATGGCTACAAGGGAGAATTGCATACCAGCCGAAATGATAATTAGACATTAAACCTGCCTGCCGGCAGGCAAGTCTGACCTCTAAAAACAATACAGATACCTGATGAAATCGGAACTCAAAGTGATCGCGCGATTTACCTATTCTGCTGAAGCGCAAATTATAAAGGGCAGATTGGAGGCAGACGGGATTGAATCTTTTCTAAAAGACGAATATACTATTGATACCGACCCGTTAATCAGCAATGCAATAGGTGGGGTGAAGCTTGCAGTCTGGGATGAAGATGTGTTGCGGGCAAAGAAAATTTTAGATAGTGTTGAAGAATTTTCTGTAGACGATGCGGGAGAACCCTTGCATTGCCCGCGCTGCGACAGTACACACGTAAAATATTATACCACGGTAAACAGTTTTAAAGCCTTTGCTTCGTTTTTGGTGACGGCTCTTGTTTCCGTTTTACCCTTTTATACCAAATACGAATACCGTTGCGAAAACTGTAAAAATCAATTCAATCTCCATGAGTAAGAACACCTATTTTATTACCGGAATTTCTACAGAAGTGGGCAAAACCGTGGCTTCGGCAATTGTGACGGAAGCTCTGGAAGCCGATTACTGGAAACCCATACAGGCAGGTGATTTGGGGCATTCAGACACGCATAAGGTCAGGAGTTTGGTATCAAACACCAGGACACAGTTTCATCCCAATGCTTTCAGTTTAAATACGCCTATGAGTCCGCATGCAGCGGCAGATATTGACGGAGTTACTATTAAAGCTTCAGAAATAAAGCGACCCAAAACCAAAAATAATCTGGTGATTGAAGGAGCTGGGGGTTTATTGGTTCCTATAAATGATGCGGAAACGATATTAGATTTGATTGCACCGGAAGATCGGGTAATTATAGTCTCACGGCATTATCTGGGCAGTATCAATCATACCCTGCTCACGGTGGACAAACTGAAACAGGCTGGAAAAACGATATTTGGAATTTTGTTTAGTGGCGATGAGCACCCCACAACCGAAGCTGTTATTGAAAAAATGAGCGGCGTTCCTGTTTTAGGCCGAATTGATGAAGAACCTTACTTTGATAAAATGGTAGTCAAAGAATATGCAGAGCTGTTGAAGGAAATTCTTAGTAAACAATAAGCAGTCAAGCCAATTTTAAACTTTAAATTTTGAATTTAACCGAACGCGACAAAAAACACATTTGGCATCCGCTTACCCAGCATAAGCTGCACCCTGAAGCAAAGCCCATTATTAAAGCAAAAGGCGCGTTGTTATACGATGAGGCAGGCAAAGATTATGTAGATGCAATTTCCTCATGGTATACGGCGATGTACGGGCATTGCAACGATTTTATTACCGAACGTGCTCATAAGCAAATGCAGCAGCTGGATCAGATTATTTTTAGTGGTTTTACCCACGAGCCCGCGGTAGAATTGTCTGAAAAATTGATGGCCATTCTTCCTGATAATCAGCAGAAGTTGATGTTTAACGACAACGGCTCTACGGCAACCGAAATCGGGATTAAAATGGCGTTGCAATACCATCACAATAAGGGCGAGAACCGAAAAACTCTTCTCGCTTTTGAAGAGGGTTTTCACGGTGATACATTGGGTGCAATGTCCGTAAGTGGCTTATCGGTTTATAACGGGCCGTTTGAGGAATTTTTTATAGATGTTAAACGCATTCCATTGCCTAACGGCGAAAACATTGAAGAGGTTTTAAAAACTATTGAAGACGTCCATAAGGCGAGTCCGCTTGCGGGTTTTATCTATGAGCCACTTGTTCAGGGCGCCGCCGGAATGAAAATGTATCAGGCACAACATCTTGAACCGATTTTACAAAAATGCAAAGAGCTTGGGATAATCACAGTGGCTGACGAGGTGATGACCGGCTTTGGCAAAACCGGAAGCTTTTTTGCGTCAGATCATATCTCTATTAAACCTGATGTGATGTGTCTGTCCAAAGCGCTTACTGCCGGGCTTGTTCCTATGGGAATTACTACCTGCACGCAGGAGATTTACGATGCGTTTTATGATGATGATATTGGTAAGGGCTTGTTTCACGCGCATACGTATTCGGCAAATCCCATCGCCTGCGCTACGGCTATTGCCGGGATTGACTTGTTGCAATCTGAAGAAATTCAGCAAAATATTAAAACGATTCAAAGCTGGCATCAGGAATTTTCAAACGAAATCAAGGATCATTCTAAAGTTAAAACCACCCGTCAACAAGGGGTTATTTTTGCGTTGGAGCTCGATATTGCGATGGAGCGTTACGGCGATCTTCGGTATAGAATTTATGAGTTTTGTATGGCGGAAGGCGTGTATTTACGGCCTCTGGGTGCGACCATTTATATTTTGGCACCATACATTACCACGCGCGACCAGATGGAACGGGTGTATGCGGCGATCAGGAAAGTATTGGATGCGTTTTGATGTACTGTTCACAAGTTCAGTTTTTTATGGCATAAATCGTGATTAAAAATACCCCTAAATCCGTTTTATGAAAAAACTACTACTCTTCAGTCTTTTTATCTTCAGCTTTTATTCCTGCAAAAAAGATCAGTCTAAAGTCGAACTTACCAATCTGCTCAGTGAACTTGGTGATGAAAAGCAAAAATTCACTATTTCTTCAGATTCCATCACTGAAATCACAGGCGAGTACGGCACACGTATACTCGTAAATCCGGCTGATTTGGTTTTGGAAAATGGCCGTTCTGCTAGGGGCAAAATTAGATTAGAACTTACCGAATTAACCACTAAAGAAGCTTTGATAAGGCACAACGCTCAGACCCGTTCTGGTGATGACTGGCTTATTTCTGGTGGTGCGTATAATATTCAGTTGTTTGGTGATTCCGGTGAAGAATTGAAACTTCGTGAAGGCAAAAGTCTGGAAGTTCAATTCCCAAAATTTGCTGATGAACCGATGCAGCTTTTTTCAGGTACCAGGAATGAAGAAACTATGATGAATTGGGAGTTGAAGGATGAAGTTCTTCAAGAACAAACTTTTAACGGGGTATTAGTTGAGAGAAGATTAGTCATTGATGAAGAAAGTACCAGAGCATATAGGGTTGATACTGCGAGGGAAATTGAATCGAGGAGAGATTTAGGGAAAATTTCTACAATTCAACTGGAGGAGTATAAAAATTCTAATAAAACAGATTCAATCTTTTTTCAGAATGATACTGTTTATATTCTTGAAAAGACAATTTTTGATTTTTTGGAAGGTACTATGGATTGTCTTGGTGATCGCGAGAAAAACAACTTATGGCGAACGGAAAAAATACTGTATGAAAACATTCAGCTAGCAAAACTAGGCTGGATTAATGTAGATCGTCTGTATCCCGATATTGAAGAACGCATTGAATTGCAGATCAGTAATGGCGATCAGTTTACATTACTTTACGTCATTGATGAGTCAAACAATACGGTTTTAAATTTGTATGCTTATGAGGGTTATAAAATTTCCTTACCAAAAGGCAGGCAATTTAAGCTATTGGGATTTTTTCTGGAAGATGAGCAACTATTTGCAGCAAAGAAAGCGATACGACTTATTGAAGATCGCAAGCTAGAGCTAAAAATGAAAGCTATTGATCTGGAAGATATTGACAAATACCTTAATTAGCGCCTTCCTCAATCTCATTATCCCGAAGATCAATAGTTTCTCCGGTTTCATCAACATAAATTTCAAAAACTTCGTAAACGCGATTATCATCTTCTCCCGAACTTTTGACATTTAAAGTAGCGCTGCTCTTGGGGCCACTTATAGGCAAAGTAACTTCGCTGGTTTTATGTCCGTTGTTTATTTTAACCGAATAACTGCCGATACCGTCTTCTTCAATAGGTTCGCCCAATGCTTCAATAACTTGCGGATTGGTCTGTGCCATTAAAAGGATTTCGTCAGCGCCCGTACTTGACTTTACAGAGCTGAAAAACCCAAAAATCGCCGTTCCTAAGAGTAAAATTCCGCCAATAATAATCGTAAAGCAGCCGCCTAAAGGCACTACCCATTTCCAGTTTCGGGACCACCAGCTGCGTGGTTCAGTTTCCAGTTCGTTCATAAGTGTTTGGTTTTTTGATTGGCACCGCCAATGGGTTTAATACCCTGAGGCTTGTCTTTAAATTGAAAATAATTCCTCTTGGACTTGCCCCGAGGTCCATACTGATACTGCTAAACTAATGGTTTTAATTGAAAAAGTACTTTTTCAATGCGCTCCGATGTGTAAATGCTATTTTTGCATCAAATTTTTTATGTGATGCAACCTATTGCAATTACCGGTTCCGCTTCTATTTCTGCCGCTGGCGAAAATGCTCTGACTCCAAGATCAGGCAAGCATTTCCTGACTTTTGATGAGCAGCTTGATGCCTGGGTGGGGAAACTTCCGGAAGTATTGAAAACGCAAATTGAAGAGATACGCGACGAAAATCGCAATTACAACGCTTTGGATGCTTCGGTACTCTATGCGATGTATGTTTCACGAGCAGCAGCACAGCAAGCGGGTTGGCAAAAAGGAGCTGCTTTTGGGATTAATATCGGTTCGTCACGGGGAGCAACCCAACTTTTCGAGCAGTATTATGATGCCTTTTCTAAAACCGGAAAGGCCGAAACTCTGGCTTCGCCAACCACTACGCTCGGTAATATTTCATCCTGGGTCGCGCAGGACTTACAAAATGACGGTCCTGATATCTCCCACTCTATTACCTGCTCAACGGCTTTGCATGCATTGCTTAATGGGGTCGCCTGGCTACAGGCCGGGATGTGTGATAAATTTCTCGTTGGCGGGAGCGAGGCGGCCTTAACGCTCTTTACGATTGCGCAGATGAAAGCGCTAAAAACCTACAGCCGTGCCGGAGAAAATACAGATTTCCCCTGTTTGGCTTTTGATTTGAAAAAGAACGAAAATACCATGGTTTTGGGTGAAGGTGCGGCTTCTATTTGTTTGGAAAAAGGGAAGCACGAGAATGCTTTAGCCTATATAATCGGCGTAGGTTATGCTACCGAACCTTTAAAACACGCAGTTTCGGTTTCTGCGGAAGCGACCTGCTTTCAAAAATCGATGCGCATGGCTGTTGAGAGCGCGTTTGGGAGTGAGGATGAGATTTCCGCCTTCGCGGAAATGCAAAAAAATAGTCAGATTCCGACCTTCTCGGAAATGACGAAAAATGTAGATGCGGTTGTGATGCACGCCCCGGGAACCATATTAGGTGATACTTCTGAATATAAAGCGATTAAAAAAATATTTGGTAAAAATCTTCCGTTATTAACAACAAATAAATGGAAAATAGGCCACACCTTCGGTGCCAGCGGACTTTTGAGTTTAGATACTGCAATTCAGATGCTTCAGACCCAGGAATGGGAGGAAACGCCATTTTTTTCGCCGCAGGCTAAACCGAAAGAATTAAAAAACATACTGGTAAATGCGGTAGGTTTTGGAGGAAATGCTGTGAGTATTTTAGTGAGTAGGGCTTAGTTTTTCAACTTTATAAAAATCAGATTTAGTATTTTTGAACCATCTCCTGCCGGCCGGAAAAGTTGCTATGGCTTTTTAAGGCACTAAAGATTTAAAAACAGACCCATGAAACACAATTGGACTCGCGAGGAAATCCTCGATATTTATAACAAACCCTTGATGGAACTGCTTTATGAAGCGGCAACGGTGCATCGCCAACATCACGATCCCAATACGGTACAGGTTTCCACGTTGTTGTCTATTAAAACCGGAGGTTGTCCTGAAGATTGTGGCTATTGTCCCCAGGCAGCGCGCTACCATACCGATATTGAAGGTAATGATTTGATGGGCGTACAGCAGGTAAAAGCGCAGGCTTTACGTGCAAAAGCAGCCGGAAGTTCACGGGTGTGTATGGGTGCCGCCTGGAGAAATGTAAAAGACGGGGAAGAATTTGATCAGGTTTTGGAGATGGTGCGTACCATCAACAAACTGGATATGGAAGTTTGCTGTACCTTGGGTATGATTACCGAAAATCAGGCGCAACGCCTTGCTGAAGCCGGTTTATATGCCTACAATCATAACTTAGATACGTCTGAAGATTATTATAAAGATGTGATTTCTACGCGTGCTTTTCAGGACCGTCTGGATACAATAGGAAACGTGCGTAAAACCAATGTTACCGTGTGTAGCGGTGGTATTATTGGTATGGGTGAAAAGGTTGAAGACCGCGCTGGAATGCTGGTTGCGCTGGCTACTTTAGATCCACAACCTGAGAGTGTGCCTATCAACGCTTTAGTTGCTGTTGAAGGCACCCCGATGGAAGATATAGAGCCCATTTCGATTTGGGAAATGGTGCGTATGGTAGCTACCACCCGTATTGTAATGCCACAAACGCAAGTACGACTAAGTGCTGGTCGTACACAAATGAGCAGAGAAGGGCAGGCGATGTGCTTTTTTGCAGGTGCAAACTCCATTTTTGCGGGAGACAAGTTATTGACTACTCCTAATCCTGATGTAAATGAGGATATGGAAATGTTTAAACTGCTGGGCTTAAATCCGCAGGCGCCATTTGTTAAAAAAGCACAGCCTGAAACGGTAGAAGCGGCTGAATCAAAACATTTGCCTAAAGGCGAAAAACCAAAATGGTCAAGACCCGGGCATACCATTCCACGGAATGAGGAGGCGAAAGCCAAAGCAAAGGCCTAATTTAATTTTATAGCATACTTGAAACTTACCGAAATACATAGGGTAAAAACCATCACCAAAGCAGATTTTGTAAAACATTATCTCAAGCCACAACGTCCGGTTGTGATTGAAAATCTTATCGAGGATTGGCCGGCTTACGAGAAGTGGCATTTAGAGTACATCAAAGAAGTTGCCGGTGATAAAGAAGTGCCATTGTATGATGACAGACCGGTAACGCACGAGGATGGTTTTAACCAGGCGCACGCTAAAATGAAAATGGCAGATTATATCGATTTGCTAAAACGGGAGCCTACCAATTACCGTATTTTCCTGTATAATATTATGAAGGAAGTGCCTTCATTAAAGAAGGATTTAAAATTTCCGAAGATTGGATTGCGGCTTATAAAGCAAATCCCAATGGTGTTCTTTGGGGGTGAAAACTCCAAAGTTTTTATGCACCACGATATCGACTGGGCAAATATTTTGCATTTTCATTTTCACGGAAAAAAGCAGTGCATTCTTTTTCCTCCTGATCAGACTGAAAACCTCTACAAAGTACCGCACTCGCTGATTACCCGTGAGGATATTGACTTTGATCATCCCGATTACAAGAAATTCCCTGTGTTGAAAAAAGCCGAAGGCTTTATCTGCGAACTCAACCACGGCGAGACGCTTTATATGCCTGAAGGATACTGGCATTATATGAAGTATATAACGCCTGGTTTTAGTATGAGCCTGCGTGCATTACCCCGAAAGCCAAAGCATCTTTTACAGGCCGTTTATAACGTTTTTATCATGCGTCATTTTGATAACCTGATGCGCCGCCGTAAAGGACAGGCGTGGATTGATGAGAAAAACGAGCGAGCCATTGCTGAAACTCACGAAAAGCATGGACTTGCAAGCTAAGGAATCAACTCCTTCGCTTTTTCATAAATCCAATCTCCGGGCCAGCCTCTGTAAGCCAGATAATCGGCTAATTTTTTGCGCTTTTTGTATTTGTCTTTTTCGGTGAGTTGATCCAAACGTTTTTGAGCAAGTTTATCAAAAGTATTGCGGTACTCGTTTTCAGGGATTTCGGTTAAGGCTTTATTGATGAGATACGTACCTATTTCGCGTTGCTTCAATTCCTGTTTGATTCGGTTTTTACCCCATTTTTTATGACGAAATTTTCCACGCGCAAAACTTCGGGCAAAGCGCTCCTCGTCTAAAAATTTGTGCTGCAGTAAATGATAGATAATCTCATCCGCAGCTTCCGGGATCATGCGCATTTCGTATAACTTATTCCGCACTTCCTGGTGACAACGATCCTGATAGGCGCAGTACTTTTCCAGCTTTCGCTTTGCTTCTTCTACGGTATAGGTTTTTACGGAGTGTTGATTCAAAATTCAAGGTTTAAAATTCAAATTTACTGTCTTTTTAATCCACCACAGACTGATCTAATTGAAAGCTTGTATTTTTTCTCCCTTTGGGAGAAATGCCCGTCAGGGCAATGGGGGGGCAATAAAAAACCCCCACCGTTTGCACGATGGGGGTTGTTTCAGTTTATCTAATTTCTTTCCCGTCTTTATCTGTAAAGCGGTACTCGAGATACGTGTAAGCATCTCTGGGCATTATTTTAACCCATTTTTTGTGTTCTATAAACCATTTAGAACGTACTGAAGGGAAGCCTTTTGTCAGGAAGGCCGCTATAAAGGGATGCGTGTGTAACGTGATCTTTTTATAGTCTTTTTTGAATAGTTTGATCAAATCTGCCTGTATGCGATTGACAACACTTATAGGAGCCTCAATCTCACCATCACCATTAGGATCTTTTTCCCGGGTTTTGATGTTCATCTCAGGGCGCACGCGCTGGCGTGTGATCTGGATGAGACCAAATTTACTTGGGGGTAGGATTTTATGTTTGGCGCGGTCGTCGCTCATCTCATCGCGAAGATGATTGAAGAGCTTCTTACGATTTTCGGCTTTACCCATATCGATAAAGTCTATCACAATGATACCACCCATATCCCGCAGACGCAATTGTCTGGCGATCTCGGTGGCGGCGATTAAATTGACCTCGAGGGCCGTTTCTTCCTGGCTTTTGGCCTTGTTAGACCTGTTACCACTGTTTACATCAATGACGTGGAGTGCTTCGGTATGTTCAATAACCAAATACGCACCGCGGCTCATCGAAACAGTCTTGCCAAATGAAGTCTTTATTTGACGCTCAATCCCATGTTTTTCATAGATGGGAACCGAATTTTGATAGAGTTTTACGATATTTTCTTTATTAGGTGCAATCTCTTGCAGGTATTCTTTGATTTGATAATACAATGTCTCATCATCCACGCAAATATTGGTGTACGAGTCGTTAAAAAGGTCTCTTAACATAGAAGAGGCCCGGTTCATCTCGCCCAGTACTTTACTGGGAAGGTGAGCATTGTGTAATTTTTTACACATGGCGGTCCAACGGTCCACCAGGTTTTGTAGATCTTTGTCTAGTTCTGCAACCAGTTTTCCTTCAGCTACAGTGCGTACGATTACCCCAAATCCTTTGGGACGTATGCTCTGCATAAGGCGTTTAAGCCTGGCTTTTTCTTCGCGCGATTCGATTTTTTGTGAGATCGAAATTCGGTCTGAAAAAGGAACAAGAACCACATATCTTCCGGCAATAGAAAGCTCACTGCTTATTCTGGGGCCTTTGGTAGAAATAGGTTCTTTTACTACTTGCACAAGGATAGATTGATTGGATTTTAAAGCATCTGCTATTTTTCCGTTTTTATCGATATCCTTATCTGCAGGAAATTTTTTTAAGGAATAATCCTTGAGTTTACCTGTGCTTACACGTTTTACAAATTTCAAGAGGGTGGGAAGTTGAGGCCCGAGATCGTGATAGTGTAAAAACCCATCTTTCTCATAACCTACGTTGACAAACGCAGCGTTAAGACCTGAAACCGTCTTGCGTATTTTGGCAATAAAAATATCACCTACGCTAAACTGGTTATCTTCTTCATCCTTATGTAATTCTATTAGTTTACCATCTTTTAAAAGGGCAAA
>CETR01127958.1_pt1 | contig 15562 bp, 14 predicted proteins | sample 531281 | NCBI WGS metagenome assembly CETR01 (sample SAMEA2622568, study PRJEB7988) | marine metagenome | biome: marine biome (ENVO:00000447); feature: mesopelagic zone (ENVO:00000213); material: "saline water (ENVO:00002010), including plankton (ENVO:xxxxxxxx)" | depth 696 m
CCTCCACTGTTTCTTCTGTTGAACATTGAACTCCAAATTAAGCTATGTCCAATCATTGTAAGTATAGCTGGTAAAAATGACGCTACCATCATAACTTGCACGTCTTTATTTTTTAGATGACCTATTTCATGTCCAATTATAGCTTCTATCTCTTCAAGTTCAATATTCGGAATGTCAAATAATCCTTGTGTTATAGAGATTCTGTTTCCATATTTTGGTGAACCATATGCAAATGCATTTGGTATTGCAATCTTTGAATACATAATTTTTGGCACTTTCATATTTGTACTCTTACAAATTCTATCTACTGTATCGTAAACCCATTGTCCATCAACATTTCTTATTTTATCTGTTTTTTTTAATTCTTTAACTTTGTACATCTTTTCTACCATTTTTGGTCCATAGATCCACTGAAAAATATGAAAAATACCCACCAAACCAACTATCAACCAGATATTATATGTTCCTCCTAACATCAATAGAATTATTGAAAAAATTAATGTTGATAACGCAATTAATAATCCCATCGTACCTAAGATGGTAAGTTGAAGTTTCAATAAGCGCATGATAGCTAATACTTAGTCTAATGTTCTATATATTTTCATTCTTGTAGTCCATATCTGGATGCAAATGAACCTAATATCATCAATGATAATGAAAATACTGTCAAGACTTGAAAATCAAAAATTACATTACTTGTTATTTCTCCAGTAATAAATAATGTTCTTGTCAGATCTGCTGAATATGTTATTGGATTTAGTCTTGCAATGGTTTGTAACCAGTCTGGCATAAAGGAAATTGGAAACAATGCTCCACTTGCAAACAATAATGGCAGATTTACAAGGTTTGCTATTGCTATCAGAGTCTCCCATTTTTTCATTCTTAATGCTATTGCAACAAATATACATGAAAATCCTGCAGCAAGCATAAACAATGCTGTAAATATTAACAAAACAATTTTGATGTTAAAATCAGCTAGAACTAATCCAGTTGGTATTATTAGAGCTATGATGAATACCAAAGAACATTGGATTAACGCTTTGATTACTGTTGAAAAAACTTTTGCAAAATATATAGAACTTCTGGGAATTGGAGCGACTAGTAATTTATCAAGAAATCCAAATCTCCTGTCCCAAATGACTGACCCTCCACTAAACGCTGAAGAGAATAGTATTAATGTCGATAAAACTCCTCCTGTTAGGTACGTCAAATAGTTTGGTGCACCTTGAAATGTTTGTTCTAGAATTAAGTTACTTGCACTAGCAAAGAACGCAGCTAGAGATTCAGCTATTTCTGGCGGTATATTTTCTGGTACAATAAAATTATCTATTGAAACAAGTTTTGTAGGATTAAATGAATTACCAAATAATGTTATCCATACTATTGGTTGAATAAGTGCTGAAAAAATTAATGCAGGTACTTTATACCATTTTTCCAACTCTCTTTTAACTAATATCCATGTTTCTGTGATCATCTATTTCTCCTCGTCAAATATCGTGTAAAATTATCTGTATTAGTCGATTCTGCATCTCGCAATGATTTTCCTGTATATTTTAGAAACACTTCATCTAAGGACGGTCTAGTGAGTGACGCTCTTTTTACAATAATTCCTTTGGAACTACATACCTCGAGTATTATTGGAAGAGCAATATCGCCTTTCTCGACCTCTATACGAATATTTTGTTCATTTATATCTACATTTTTTACAATACTTTGTTTTTCCAGTTCTTTTTTTATATTATTAACTTTATCCACCATTATTTCAATTATATCTCCTCCTAATTTTTCCTTTAATTCTGATGGAGAATTTTCTACTAATATCTTTCCCTGGTCAATAATTCCAATCCTGTCACACAAAAAGTCTGCTTCTTCCAAATAATGTGTTGTAATAAATATTGTCAGTCCTTTTTCTTTATTGAGATTTTTTAAATATTTCCAAATTACAGAACGCGTTTGTATATCTAATCCTAATGTCGGTTCATCTAAGAATAATATTTTTGGTTCATGTACCAATCCGATAATTAATTCCAATCTCTTTCTCATACCTCCTGAATAAGTATTTACTTCACGGTCTGCTGCATCAGTAAGCCCAACTAAATTAAGCAAGTCTTTTGCTCTTTCTTTTGCAATTTTATCTGGAACATGATACAATTTTGCCGAAATCATTAGATTTGTAATTCCTTTCAAATCATCGTCTAGTGTTAGTGCTTGTGGAACAATTCCTATAGAACTTCTAACTGCATCTGACTCTTTTTCTACATCAAAAGAAGCTACACTTACTTCTCCTTTTGTTGGTTTTAATAATGTAGTTAGAACTTTGATTGTTGTTGTTTTACCTGCTCCATTTGGACCTAAAAATCCAAAAATTTCACCTTCTTTAACAGTAAAACTTACTTCATTAATCGCGATAATATTTTTATTAAAGATTTTACTTAGATTTTTTACACGTATGACTTCCAATTACAATTTCTTGATGTTATGTTAATAAATAATCTTTCTGTCTTTTTATACTAATGCATAGTAAATTTATTATTCTTGGTTCAGGTATTTCTGGTATTAGTACTGCGTATTTTCTAAATAAAGCTGGATATGAATCTATTATTTTAGATATAAATAATCCCTTACATGGGCCCGGTTCTACTATTCGTTCTGCTGGTATAATATCTCACTTTTTTCCATTTGCTGAAGAAATCCGTATTGTTCAAAACAGCCTAAGATTCTATGAAGACATTCTTCATTCATCTTCGGAGAAGATTTCCTATAATAAATCAGGTCTGCTTGCTATCTACACTAAATCAGATGAACAAAGATTATCTGATTTTACAACTGCCATGGCATCTACCAATGTTAATTATCGCTATCTTGACAAACCTGAATTAAAGAAACTTTATCCTATGATTTCTATATCCTCTGATGAACTTGCTATTATTTCTGAAGATAGTGGATATTTTGACATTAATCGTCTATTCAATATTATTTTTAATTACATTCAAACTCAAAATATTCGTATATTTACAGGTGTTCAAATCAAGAATGTTCAAAATAATGGTTCTTTTCGATTTCATACCAATCATGGAGACTTCACATCCGACAAAGTGATTATTGCAGGTGGTGCTTGGTCTGATAATATTGCAAACCTCTTTAATTGTAATATTAAATTTGATACTTATTATACACAAGCTGCAATTTTATCAATTTCTCAACAATTTCATAAATACATTTCATCTTTACCCATATTATATAGATTGAATAATGGTCTTTATGGAAGACCTTTCTCATCTTCTTCATTTTTATTTGGAGATGGAACTACGAAATATTTAGATACTCTAAACAATTTTAAATTTAGAACCGATGAATCATTTCATAAAGACATCTTAAACCAGGCAACTAAATTATTTCCACATAAATCAATTAATTCCATTCAAAGAAGCTGGTCTGGGTTGTATACCTCTAGTCAAGATTCTAGACCCATTATTGGTGAACTAACTGATGATTTGTTCTTTTTGGGGTGCTTTAATGGATTAGGAATAATGCTTGCTCCTGGATGTTCTCAATTACTTGTTGATTATATTCTTAAAAATAAGTTACCTGATGATTATTTTTCCTTCAATATTGAAAGATTTAACAATAAAAATATATGACTAATTGTGTGTGGTTATAATATTAATATGACAAAAATTATTCAAGATCTATATGTAACTGAGTTGAATATCTCTAATGTTTCTAATGCGCCTTTTATAATTAATGCTGTTGGAACTTATCCAAATCAGTTCACTGTAAATGAAGAGATCCTTAATTCTTGGAATATTGAACCTAATAATACAATAATTGGCAAGAACTTGATATTGACTTTAGAACCTGTGGATATAAAAGACGCTCAGACGAATTATCTTCAAATTGATCATCTTGAAAAAATAATTCGTAGACGTTATAGATATCTTCCAGATCCATCATTTATTGAAGAAATTGAATTTATCTTGACATGTAGTTCACCAAGAATGAGTTCTGAACCAAATCCTTGTCCTAATTATAAAATTAAATTGTCAATAAAGGAATCTGAATATTCTGATTTGTATACTTTATCTGCTGCAACGGTTTTTAATATTAATTGTCATCTTAAGTAATATATCCTCTTGTTTTAGACTCAGCTTCATTATTTACTTTAGTCTCTAAACTATTTTGTATTTGTTTTAATCGTTTTTCTTCTCTATTTAATGCACGTAGATCTGGTTTAAAACCAGTTATTTTCGATAATACTTGTATCAGTTCTTTAGCTGCTAATACATCTGGAAATTCTCCTTGTGTTTCACTGTATATACCAAAACCATTCATTCCACAATTTTTTGATAGAGAAAATAAAATTCCATTCATTCCCAAAATGTTGTTGTTTTTCATATTCTTAATTCCAAAGTTTCCTAAATCTTTCAATAATGACTCTGATACTGTTGTACCATATACTTTTGGCGGATTTGAAGAATTTGATGTAACAAACCCTCCAATCGTGTATACTGTTTTACAACCCAAGCCTTTTGCAAAATTAAGTACTGCATTTGATATGATATGTTGACCTTCAGCTGTCTCTGCTTGTACGTCTCCTGTGAAAATTAATAAATTTTGTTTCCCTTTTTTATAAAAAAATTCAAATTTTAATGGATCAATTGTTCCATCTTCATTTACAATTGTTTGTGCTGGTAAATGAGATGAATACATATCAGCAAATTTTATTGCCTTTATTCCCTTTGCAAAATGATAACATCCAATTTTTCCAACAAATCCAGAATCTGGTAATCCACAAATTAATAACGGGTCTTTCAACTTTACCTTTGTTCTCATTACTATTTCTACGTCTTTCACAGTATTACTGCATGACATCACAACAAATAACCTTGTCTTACATGTTTATGTGATTGTAATTTTGATTTTTACCCATAGCATAAATTCAAATATTAGTAATGTCCAAATTTCTTATTGATTTATCTACTAAAGATGTAAGAAAAGCCAAGGAGGCTCTTTCTACTGTTATAAAGGAAACTCCTCTTGATTACTCAAATACACTTTCAATGCTTACCGGGTCAGATGTTTATCTAAAACTTGAAAATCTTCAAAAGACCGGCTCGTTTAAGGTACGAGGTGCTTATTGGAAGATGCTGAATGTTAACAAATCTACGCCTAGTAGTGTTATTGCTGCATCAGCTGGTAATCATGGTCAGGGAACTGCATATGCTGCATCTCAACTTGATATTCCTTGTACTATTGTTATGCCAGAAAATGCATCTACAGCTAAGGTTGCTGCCACCTCAGGTTACGGAGCATCTATTTTGTTATCTGGATTGAATTATGATCAATCGTACTCTGCTGCTCAATCAATTGCTCAAAAAACTTCTGCAACTATGATACATCCTTTCGACGATCCATATGTTATTGCAGGTCAAGGAACAATTGGATTGGAAATTATTGAATCTCTAGAAAATGTTGATGTAATTATTGCAGCTATTGGAGGTGGTGGACTGATTAGTGGTTTGTGTGTGGCATTAAAAGAGAAATATCCTGATATTAAAATCATTGGCGTTCAGTCTTCTAATTCTGCCTCTATGATCGAATCAAAGAAAAACCGAAAACTTACTACTGTTCCTAATCGTTTTACTATCGCAGATGGTATTGATGTTAAGACACCTGGAAAGTTAACATTTGAAATTGTAAAAAAATACGTTGATAAAATGATTACCGTTACTGATGTAGAAATTGCCGAAGCAATGTTTCTTTTACTTGAAAGAGGAAGAATTGTTTCAGAGCCTGCAGGAGCTGCCCCAGTGGCTGGTTTATTATCTGGTAAATTATCCTTGAAAGGTAAACGTGTTGTTCCTATTGTTTGTGGTGGTAATGTTGATATGTCGTTGATGAATAAACTGGTTACACGTGGTTTAATTAGTGCAGGCCGAATCGTTAGACTGATTATTGGTCTTAAAGATACACCTGGTGCGTTAAAAGAAGTTCTTGATGTTATAGGTTCTAGGAATGCAAATATTCTTGATGTTCAAGTTGATAGATTCCATAGAAAAATTGGTTTAGGTCCTGTTGAAGTATTAATTGCTATGGAAACTAAAAGTAGTGAAAATACCAAAGAAATGTTAAAGTCTCTTAAACAACAAGGTTTTACGTATAGAATAGTTGAATAAATTATATTTCAATTAATTCTCGAGAGACTTTTGTTATTATTTCTGGTTTACCTTTCTTAACAATAACATCATCTTCTATTCTTACACCACCAATTTTTGGTAAATATATTCCTGGTTCTATGGTGAATGCCATACCTTCTTCCAATATAATTTCTGATTTTTTACTAATTGATGCACCATCATGAACATTTAAACCAATACTGTGTCCCGTTGAATGTATAAACCGACCTTTGTATTTTGTAGAATTTATAAAATCTTCTACAGCATTATGTACTACATTTGCCTTTACACCAGAACGAATTTTTGACAATCCTATTTCACTTGCTTGTTGCACCGTTTCATAAATTTCTTTGATTTCTTTGTTTATTTTACCAAAAAAAACAGTTCGTGTAATGTCTGAACAATATCTATTATATTTTGCACCATAATCACACAGGACTAGATTATTTCTTTTTAGTTTGTAATTTTGTGGTGAATAATGTGGTTCAGCACTATGCTTTCCAAATGCTACAATTGTTTGAAAAGATGGACTGGACGCTCCTTGTTTCTCTAAATTATAATTAATTATTGACGATAATTGATTCTCAGTAATTCCATTATCTAATGAATCGAGTATTATGGGATGAACATTACTTGCTATTTTTGCACTTTTTCTTAATGTCTTTATCTCTTTTTCATCTTTTATACATCTTGCTTTGGCAATTGCTTTACTTACATCTACTCTCTTAATGTTTTTTAAAATCATTCTAATCCAAAGATAATTTGTATACGACAGTTCATTCAAATTCATTCCTAAAACTCTAACGTTTTTCAATTTTTTTTGCAGTAATTTCTTATATTGAATTCCATTTTCAAAGGTAATTACTTCAATATTTGGTGTTTTTAATGCACTTTGTTCTTCTAATTTTGATGTAAATACGCATAATTTTCCAGTCGGGTATGCGATTACTGAACATCCTTCAAATAATCCTGAACGTATTCCACTTAAATAAAAAAATGTAGAATCTAGTTGTCCTTCTATTCCATTTTTAATTAATATTGCATCAGGTTTTACTTTCATGAAGTTTGTAAACGAAAAAACTTTTTTCACTCTTGCTGTAATTACTTCACTCATGTGTGTATTCATATATTGTATATTATAAATTAACTATGTTATTTCTAGATTAATTATGCACGGAACAATAGACCTTCTTTATGGAAAATCCAACTTGCCAAAGAGATCATAATAATTGAAACAATCAAAGTCGATGTTACAGTTACAAGTAGATGTAATGCATTAAAATTATTCACTAAAATTTCTTGTATGACTAATGTTACATTTAATATTGGTATAAAAAATGGAATGATTCCTACGTCTTCTATCGAAATTCCATATGATCCAAATGATAAAATTACTATTATAAATAACATTGGAGTGAGGTAGTTATTTGCTTCTTTGAAACTCTTTGCAAAACTCGCTATTGCCATTCCTAAAGATGCAATCATGATTGCCATTAACGATAATATAACAAAAACAATAATTGATGTCTGTAACGTCAAATATATTTGCATTTGTTGAATAGATAGAGTCGATAAATAGCTTACAGAACCTGATAGACTTAACATGATAAATCCTATGGAAACTAAAGTTGTAGTTAAAACCGCTAAAAATTTTCCTGTTATCAAATCCCGTCTGTTAGTTGATGTTACCAATAGTGCTTCCAGTGTATGTCTCTCTTTTTCTCCTACAGTCAAATCTATTGCTGCATTCATTCCTCCTGTTGCAACTATTATTGCTAATAATGGAGGTAAGATCAATGAAAGTAGATAACCAGAAACTTCATCCTCAGTAGCTACATCTGACGCATAAACTTGTATAGGCCTTAATATTTGTGGATCGATCTCCCTATTTAGCAACCTTTCATCAACAGTGTTTTTACTGTAGGCACTAAGAAATTGCAATACTTTTGAATACGCTACATTAGACGTCCTACTTGACGCATCAAAATATATTGTTATGTTTACTATTTGTTCATTTAATATTCTGTTATCAAAATCTTCAGGTATCTCTATTCCAACTGCGATTGTTCCATTTCTAATTGCTTCATCAATTGGTCTGTTTATTTCTATTACTTTTAATGATCGACTTCCATCAATTAATTTTGTAAATCTTTCAGACGATTCAGAATTAATTATTGCAATGTACTGTGTTTGTTCTACTATTTGCTGTTCAGTACTAGAAAATAATACTGGTATCCCAAACGTCATCAATGGAATTAATAATATTGGAATTATAACAGTTGCAACAAGAGTTCGTCTATCCCTTAGTATGTCTTTCATCTCTTTTTTATATACTGCTTTGATATGTTTTATTCCCAAGATTTTTCATCCTTTACTATTGAAATAAATGCATTTTCAAGTGATTCGTATTCTTTTTGAATTTTTTTTATCGAATTGGTCATTAATATTTTTCCATCATGTATTATTGATATTCTATCACAAATTTCCTCTGTTTCATACATTGAATGTGAAGAGTACAATATTGTTCTTCCATCCTCTTTACATTGTTTCACAAAATCAAGTACTGCACGTGAAGATATTACATCCAAACCTGAAGTTGGCTCATCAAAAATAAAAACTTGTGGTTCATGAATTATTGCTCTTGCAATTGCAACTTTCTGTTTATTTCCTCTAGATAATTTAGAACAACGTTTATCTGCATATTCAGTAAGAGATAATTTCTCCAAAATTACGTCGATTTTATCATTTATTTGATTTTCCTCTATGTCATTTAATATTCCAAAATATCTTATTACTTCTCTCGCTGTTAGTCTATCATACAATCCTACTTCTGTGGGTAAAAATCCTATATTTTTTCGTACTTCAGACGAATCATTTTTTGAATTAAAACCATTTACCAATATTTCTCCTTTTGTTGGTTGAAATACTGTTGAAACCATTCTCTGTGTGGTTGTTTTTCCTGCTCCATTGAGTCCTAATAATCCAAAAATCTCGCCTTTTTTTACTTCAATATTAACACTATCTATTGCCTTGAATTTTCCGAACCATTTAGAAACATTTTGTATTGATATCAATTATAATTAAATAAGTTTAGTTCTATAAAATAATTGATATGATAGATAGATCTGTTCTACAAAATATTGTTAAAAATTATGATACTAGCGATGTTTCAGTTGCTACAATTGGTAGTCATTCTGCACTTGATATTATGGACGGTGCAAAATCTGAAAATTTTCATACATTGGTGATTTGTCAAAAAGGAAGAGAACAAACTTATAATCATTATAACAGAATTATTGATGATATAATAACCCTGCCAAAATTCTCTGATATGCTTAATGACGAAGTTCAACAAACTCTTATTTCCAATAATTCTATCTTCATTCCTCATCGTTCATTTACTGCATATCTTGATTATGATTCTATTGAAAATAATCTAAAGGTTCCAATTTTTGGGAATAGAGAAATGTTACGCACTGAAGAACGTAATGTTGAAAAAAATCAGTATTATCTTTTAGAAAAAGCTAATATTAAATATCCAAAATTATTTGATAAACCTGAAGATATAGATCGTCTAGTTATTGTCAAAGTTATGGAATCAACAAGAAATATTGAACGTGCATTCTTTACAGCATCTACTTATGAAGAATTTCAAGAAAAAGCTGAAAAACGAATTAATCAAGGTATTATTTCTGCTGAAGATTTAGCAGATGCGCGTATTGAAGAATTTGTTTTGGGAACTTATTTTAATTTTAATTTCTTTTATTCTATCTTGAATGATAGAGTAGAATTTCTTGGTATTGATCGTCGTTTACAAACGAATTTGAATGACTTTACTTCTTTACCTGCAAAACAACAACTCGAAATTGATATTGAATTACAGAATATTGAAGTTGGACATATGCCTGCTACAATACGGGAATCTTTCTTAGAAAAGGTATTTGAACTTGGAAACAAATTTGTTGAATCCACAAAAAAAGAATTTCATCCAGGTATTATTGGTCCATTTGCATTACAAAGTGCAATAACTAAAGATTTTGAATTAGTTGTCTTCGATGTTTCCCCTCGTGTACCTGGAAGCCCAGTTTTAATGATGAGTCCATATACACATTACTATCACGGAGAATCCTTTGGCACAGGTAAGAGAATCTCTATGGAAATATCTGATGCTATAAATGAAAATAGATTGGAAGAGATAGTTACATGACAAGTATTGCAACTCTAGGTTCTCACTGTTCTTTACAAGTTCTCAAAGGTGCCAAAGATGAAGGATTCAAAACAGTGTTGGTTACAAAAAAATCTCGTGAAAAATTTTATCGTCGATTTAATTTTATTGATGAATATATAGTAGTTGAAGATTTTCAGGAAATTATAAATGACGATATTGAAAAAAAATTATCTGACCACGATTCAATTCTAATTCCTCATGGCACACTAATTTCTGAGGTTGGAATTGACAATATTGAAAAACTGAATGTTCCTATTTTTGGTAACAAACACATTTTACGCTGGGAGGCAGATCGTGATCTTAAAACACGTTTAATGGAAACATCAGGTATTAGAACACCTAAAATCTTTAATTCTCCTGAAGAAATTGATTGTTTAACAATTTCTAAACTCTCTGGAGCAAGAGGTGGTTCTGGATATTTTCTTGCTCGAAATCAAGAAGATTACTTTACCAGTGTGAAAAAATTTAAAAAACTTGGTTTAATGACTGAAGAAGACACAATACAAATTCAAGAGTATATTATTGGCGTTCCTGTCTATTTTCAATATTTTTATTCAGAACTTAACAAGGAATTAGAACTTTTTGGAATTGATAAACGATATGAAACTAATGTTGATAGTCTGGGTAGAATTCCTAGTGATGATCAATCTGCACTTAAATTATCTCCAACTTATATTGTTGTAGGAAATATCCCATTAGTTCTGCGAGAATCTTTACTTGTTGAAGTTTATGATATCGGCGAAAATTTTGTATCCACAAGTCGAGACTTAGTTCCACCAGGAATGCCTGGACCATTTTGTATGGAAGGTGTTTATGATTCAAATGGTAAATTTGTTGCTTTTGAATTTTCTGCACGAATCGTTGCTGGAACAAATATTTTTACAACAGGTTCTCCATATTCTTATCTAACTCATGGGAGTAATATGAGTATGGGTAGAAGAATTGCTTTAGAAATAAAAACTGGAATTCAGAATAGTACGCTTGATCAATTATTAACTTAAGAAAATCTACTATAAGCTTCTTCTAATAATGAATGTAATTTCTTTTTCCATATAGGAAAACCATCTGGAGATTCTGGATAATTTCTGTTATGTTCTACGAGTTGATTACTTTTATTTGCCGTATAGCGTAATTCTTTTGCCAAACTCCAATGTGTGATTATTTTTAAAAACATAATTGGGTTTAGCATATCTACTTTGTCAAAGCTGGGATGCTCTCTCGACGTAATTTTTTCTACATCATCTGCAGATAGAAAATTTTTCATTCCATAACTTATTTTTTCATTTAATACAATTTGTAGGAACCTTCTAAGTATTTCAAAACTAGCCATTTGATATCCATAGTTTCTAACATATTCAGTATTGTAGTTCCATAGATTCTTTTGACTATAATCTTCTGCGTGCAATGCGTTTGCAATTGTTTTCCCTGCAATTACACTTGCAAATATTCCTGGGCCTATGCCTCCTGCGTCTATTGGTCTTGGTAACCAAGCTGCATCTCCCACTATCACATAACCATTTTCTACCATGCAGTCATTCTGTCTTCTAACAGGAACCTGCCAATTTCCTCGTAAATTTCCCGCATCATCTTTATCTGATGATAATCTATGGTTTTTAATTGCTGGATTTGCCTCGATATAACTGTCAATTAAACTTTGAAGGTTGTCATTTTTTCCCAATCTCTTATTTCGTGAAATAAGTCGTTTTTTCTGAACTCCTAACCCGATATTGATTTTATTATCTGCTTTTGGGAATACCCATGCATAACCTCCAGGAGCTAAATCTTGATCCAGATGTATTATGCAATATTCTTCATCAAAATATGATTTATCAACTTCTCCTTTATCGAATTCTAAGATATATCTTCCAGTAGATTCCATATCGTTTTCTCTATCAATTTGTTTTTCCATAAATGAATTATCAACAGGGAGGTTCTGACGTAACTTTGATGCGGAACCTGTTGCATCTACAACAATTTTTGCTGTTATTTTGCTTTTTATATTATCTTTTTTAATAATTTCAACACCATTAATGTATCCATTTTCTGATAATAGTTTATTTGCTTCTGTTTCAAATGAAAATTCAACACCAAATTTTTTTGCATCTTCTACTTGTCTTAAACCCAATATTTTACGATTAAGTACATAACCTTCACCGTCAAACGAAACTTTAGTTTCTCTGTCAGGTGCAAAAGCTAATACTCCTTTGACTTTGTGTTCTAATTCAGGATATTTATAAGATATTCCAACTTCTTTCTCATAGAAATCTATACTTCGTTTACTTACCGCATCACCACATGTCCATCCAGAAATATTCTTTCTTGCAGGTGTAATTTCTTCATTTCTATCAAGCACCAAAATTTTCATATTTTGATTGGTAAATTTTGCAATTGTCGTGGCCGTGATCAAACCTGTCATGCCGCCTCCTGCAACAATTACATCATAATCTATTTCCATTTATTAGTCGACTTATCTTAATAGACACGGTTACTTAAATTTCACGTTTTACCGAAATTTGTGATAATTATATATTATATTATGCACTGATTTCCTTTAGTCGTATAATTTGTCGTACGGTTCCTTCGTATTCAAATTCTTCTAGTAGTAATATGCCTGTTGTTTGATCGAAGTATCTTCTCACGATACCTCCTTCCCCAATTGATTCTGCTACAATTGCATTAATAATATCTCCATTCTGTTCAAATTCTGTAAACCCTATAATTTTAAAAACGAATATTTCTGGCCCTAATCCTATTTCTTCATATGCCGGAAATATATAATTACCAATTAGAACATTATTTCTTATTATAAATTCATATGATTTCCCAATAATATTGGAACTTCTTTGAAAATTATTATCAAATGACGTTGTAGACGCATCTTTGATAATTAAACATCCTAGATCTACTACTCTCCATCTTATTAATTCCCAATCCGCTCCTGGAAAACGCCTACTTTCAGTAATGTTTGCACTGTTTCCCATAATCTCTGATATCTGAAACTTCCAATCAAAATTATCATGCTCATAAATCACAAATGAACCCTTTCTAGTATTTACTTCTCGTTGTATTAATTCGATCGAATATTTGTTAAATTCAATGTTCGTTTCAATTACAGTGATAATATTAATTATTTGTTGATCTACAACTTCGTTATTTTTGTATGTAGTACTTTCTTCAGTAATTTGTAATAAAATTCCTGTATTTTTTTCATAGTATGATTTTACCAAGCTTTCTGTTTTGTTATTTTGATTTTCTAGCGTTGACATTCCTGTTACAATTATTGTATCAATTTTCTTACCATCGAATAGCATAGAATCTTCATCTGATATTTTAAGTTCAATGTCACCAAGATTTGTAACTGTGTCACCGATCTTATAGTGTACCGGTAACCAGAATAATGGAACACTTCCAGTAATTCCGTCATCAGGACCTGAAATTATTGCTCGTGATTCTAAATCTGCAATAAACCACGTAGAATTAATATTTGTGATAGTCAAAGTTATATTTACCTCGTTTTCGTATGTTTCTGAGAATATTACTGATAGCTTTTCTAGTCCAATGATATCGTAAATAATATAGTCATTTATTTGTGGAACAAAATTAGATTTTGAGCAGGTAAACACCTCTGACATTATTTCTACATCAGGGGGTTTCTCTGCATTGACTTGATTAATATTTTCATTTATGACATTGGGTTCTGCTTCTGGATCTTTTTCAATATTTGGTATTATTTGTGTAGAATTACGTAAATAAGATTGGTTTGGACCTGCTTTACTTTCTGAAACATCATCTTTTATCGGTTGCAATAATGGTACTTCATTATTAATTTCAACATTTTCTTCTTGAAATAAGGTTGATTGAGAAAAGAAATACACTGCAAATATTCCTAAGATTAAAAATACTATGATAATAATTTGTGTTTCTTTCATTTAATTACTCAGGATAGGAAGGCATTTTATATAAAATATTAATGGGGTGAGTGGGATTTGAACCCACGACCATTAACTCCCGAAGCTAACATCCTGACCAACCTGGACGACCACCCCAATAAAATTATTAATTAAATAATAGATATGGATTAATCTAAAATGAATAATTCAAATATGTGAAAATATCTCTAATTATGTATATTAGGACTTGATTAAATTGTTTGAAGAAACAGTACAAAAAGATGCAGAAGAAACAAACGCTGAATCCGTGATTGAAGAAGAATCTATTCAGCCTGAAGATGAAAATACAGAAAAGGATCTAAAAAAAATTAAAATTAAAAAATTAAACAAAAACAGAGATAATAAATTTCCTCGAGAAGACCGAAATGAAGATGTAACTCGAGAAGGGATTAATCCTCGTCAATTTTCTGAAGCTTGGACTACCTGTAGTAGGTGTAGGGATCAAATTCTATCATTTGGGAAATCTACCCATTTTATAGACGGATATCAATATTGTAGTAATTGCTATAATTCTGTTAAAAATGATTATATAATTCACGATACCGAGTAATTAATTATTCTTTACGTTGGGAATCTACATAATATTTATTAGTTGAAAAAAAAATTTTGTAATATTTAACATTGGAAAACACGGAAAAATATATTTTAGGAATAGATTTAGGAACCACAAATTCTGCTGCGGCAGTTTATAAAGACGATGAAATTGTAGTTATTAAAAGTCAAGATAACAAAATGTCTGACTCTGTGGAAAAAATGTTTCCATCTATTGTCTATATTAATAAAAAATCTGATGAGATTCTAGTAGGAATAGAAGCGAAAAAAAAGTATGTAACCAATCCTCAAAATACAATTCTTGAGATAAAAAGAAAGATGGGAACCAAGGAAACAGTAGAAGTTGATGGTGAGAAATATACACCAGAGCAAATTTCTTCATACATACTTAAAAAAATAAAAACTGAATCGGAGGTTTTCTTAAATGAAAAAGAAATAAAAGATGCAATAATAACAGTTCCAGCATATTTTAACGATGCGCAAAGACAATCAACAATAGATGCTGGTAGATTGGCAGGATTAAACGTAATACGAATTGTTAACGAGCCAACTGCGGCGTGTTTAGCTTATGGGTTAGACAAGATTACTCATAAAGATAAAATGAATATTATGGTCTTTACGTTTGGTGGAGGAACGCACGATGTAACTACGATGTT
>CETR01021084.1_pt1 | contig 15490 bp, 15 predicted proteins | sample 531281 | NCBI WGS metagenome assembly CETR01 (sample SAMEA2622568, study PRJEB7988) | marine metagenome | biome: marine biome (ENVO:00000447); feature: mesopelagic zone (ENVO:00000213); material: "saline water (ENVO:00002010), including plankton (ENVO:xxxxxxxx)" | depth 696 m
TAATATGGACAACCCAGATACTTTATTTTAAAATTTTGAGTGTTTAGAGCTGAACACGCTCTGCCTGCTCTTTTGCATTTTTCAATTGTCTTTCAGAAGGTTTTTTTGGTTGTTGTTCGGCTGCTTTTTCGGGTTCAAAACTAAATTTTGCATAAGTTGGTAAATGATCAGAATTTATGTCTTCACCCAACTTCAAAGAAATTAGTCTAAACTCTTTGGAACAAAAAATATGGTCTAAAGGCCACCTAAATATGAGGCTATTCGCATTATAAGTATTATAGACACCCCTGCCTTTTCGGATATCCAATAATTCACCTACGTTTTGGAATAGGGAGGTAGTGTTTGACCAGGCCACATCATTAAAATCACCCATCACTAATACTGGAAACGTGGATGTTCTACTTAAATTGGCAATTTTCATCATTTCAGAATCCCTATCGGTAGAAAGAGGATTGTGCTGAGGCATTGGAGGTGTGGGGTGGATGCTATATAACTGGATGGTATCTTTTGAAGGAAGAAGCATTTTTGTGTGAATTGAAGGGATCCCTTTATCAACCAAAAACTTTACTTGTGGATTAATCAATTTATACTTTGAGTACATTAACATACCATATGTATTGGCCTGCGGCGCTTCTACTTTGTACTTATAATTATCGTTTAAATGTTCTACTACATAATCTCTCCAGTTTGTGTCTGTCTCCACTAAAAGAATAACATCTGGTTTTTTCTCTTTTATATCTGCTATCAGCAATTCACGCTTCTTATTTGATTGAAGTACGTTGGCTGTATAAATCGAAATAGGAGCTTTGGGATTTATTTCTTCACTTGTATAAATATCCTTTTCGGCAAAAGGGGTATAAGGATAAATCTTTATTAACTGAACTACTAAACATGCCGAAATGATAACGGTAAAAAGATAATCATTAATTCGTTTTACCTCAAACCTCATAAAGAAAACTACAAGTGCCACGAAGGTTAGTATAGTAAGCTGTATATGTGGAAAATCGAATATGCGAATCCACCAATAATCTACTGCCACGAAGGGAAAAATAGTTAAGGCTACAGCCAACATTCCAAAAATGTACAGATAGGTCTTAAAGTCTTTTAAATCCAAAAGGTTTTTGCATTAAAGATACTTTTAATTTTCAAAAGTTGGCCTATTGACGCCAGATGAAATATCCTTACCTGTTGGCAATTCAAAAATTTCAAGATCAAAATAAGGAATGGCGGCCAGGAGATGGTCAAAAATATCAGCCTGAATATGTTCATAATTTACCCAAGTCTTGTCTTTGCTAAAACAAAATATTTCAATCGGGATGCCTTTATCGGTAGGTGCCAAGTGCCTAACCATTAAAAAAAGGTTTTTATTGATGGCAGAGTTTTCATTTAAAAGTGCATCGGCATAATATCTGAAAACGCCAAGGTTAGTTTGGTTTCTGCCGTTTATTAATAGCTCTTTATTAATTTCGTTCTTCTCATTGTAGCGGTCAACATCTTTTTGGCGATGCTCCAAATAAGGCTTGATCAATTGAATTTTTTTCAATCGCTCCACATCTTCTACTGAAAGAAATTTTATGGAAGTTTGTTTTATATATATGGAGCGCTTAATTCTTCTGCCGTCGCTTTCCTGCATTCCGCGCCAGTTTTGAAAAGAATCGGCAATCAAACTATAGGTAGGGATTGTAGTATAGGTGTTGTCCCAGTTTTGTACGCGAACGGTTGCAAGGTTTATTTCGGTTACATATCCATCTGCCCCAAATTTGCTGAACGTGATCCAATCACCAATACGAACAATATCATTCACGGAAACTTGAATACTTGCCACAAAGCCTAAAATGGTATCTTTAAAAATTAAAAGAATTACTGCTGAAGCCGCACCAAGAGTGGTAAGACTAACAACTGAAAACCCAGTAAGAAGCTGGATAATCCAAAAGATTCCAATTCCCCAAGCAAAAATCATCATTACCTGAACATAGCTCTCCATGGGCTTGTCGCGATAACGCTCGTTTTCTTCAAGATAATTTCGTGTTGTACGTAAAATACTCCTGAAAATATAGACACAGAGAAAGACCAGATACACCTGAGTTGCAATTAACAGCAGGTTTGTCATAAATGGTGATTCAATAAAAATGATAGGAATGAGGTACCAAATAATCCCCAGTGGTAGGGTATGGGCTATGAATCTCGGAAAATTGCTTTTTACCAAATAGTCGTCAAAGGTGGTTTTTGTTTTATTGCTAAAAGCCTTGAAAGTTTCAATAATAAACTTTCTGAATATAACGTCAAGAATCAATACTACTGTTAAAACAATAATACAGTTTAAAAGAACATTCAAAAAAATGGCCCATTCAACAGCCATACCTTCGCTAACGAGGTAATTCTGAAAAAGACAACTATAATCCTGAATTGTTTCTTTATTCATTATAAATATTTACGTTCCACATAAAAAGGGCCGAAAGGTAACACGGAGCACATTACCACAATAAATAAATCTGTAATGGACCATTTCAGCTTTTTATACATATACAGAGCACCCCCAACGTAGAGCACAAATAGCACTCCGTGCGCCATTCCTACTACTTGCACCATTTGCGGCATATGCCAAATGTATTTTAGGGGCATTGCAATTCCCAAAAGAACCAAAAAAGAGATAGCCTCTAATGTGCTTATTAATTTAAATGATTTTACTGAAAGATCCACAGCTTTTATTTTTTTGCAAAGATACATGTTGCAGCTCGTTCCGCTATACTTTAAGATTATTTTATGGGAAGATTTATTTAGTGAATAATTGTTATCTTTAAAAGAAAAAATAGATGCTCCCACTTTTACAATCGCCGGGCGAAACAATCCAAAATTCATTACAGAACTATTACGAAGAATTCCTAAAAATCCTTCCGCGTATTGCTTTGGCTATTTTGGTTATCATATTAGGGGTTTTACTTGCACAATTGTTGACCAACTTCTATAAAAGACGATTCCAGCAAAAATCTGAAGATCCACTAATGGCAAAGTTTTTGGCCCAAGCGGTTAAAATCATTTTAATTATAATTGCCATTATGATTGCCTTGCGCGTTGCAGGACTCGATGGCATAGCCACAGGAGTATTAACGGCCGTGGGCGGGGGCGCCATTATTTTGGGATTTGCCTTTCAGGATATTGGAAAAAACTTTTTGGCGGGGGTGATTCTTGCTTTTAATAGGCCATTTAATATTAATGATACTATCAAAATAGACAATATATTCGGAAAGGTGAGGGCCTTAAGCTTTCGGTATTCCCATATAAAAACATTTGATGGCCGCGATATATATATCCCTAATAGTGACGTGCTAACCAAACCGGTTGAAAATTATACCGCCGATGGTTTTTTTAGGGTTGATTTCACCGTTGGAATTGGTTATGAAGATAATATTGAAGCAGCCAAAAGAGTAATTCAGGAGGTCTTGGATAAGAACAAAGAAATAATTCGTGATGAAACCCATGAAAATTTTGTGATTGAAGATGAACTTGCCGCAAGTACCGTAAACCTAAAAGTATTCTTTTGGGTAGACACTGTTGACTATAGAAGAGCTTCACGGGTATTGCGAGGTATGATAATAAAACAGGTAAAAGAGGCATTGGCCAATGCCGATTTCAATTTACCATCTGATGTGATCGAGTTAAAATTATATAAGAATACACCTGAAATTCCCTTTAAAATAAGTGGAAACGCAGAAAAAAACCTTCCCGATAAATAATAAATATTAATCGCAGGGTAGGGGAATGTTTAATGTTTTGTAACCCCAATTTCTTTTATAGCTAAAGTGCCACCATTCCGTGCGGATAGTATTGAAGCCGAACTGGCGCATGCCTTCAATAAGCAGTTTCCGATTGGCGAGTATTTCTTTTGAAAAATTATAATTATCAATATGTGCTTCTCTTCCAAAATAATCGTAGTCGCTGCCCATTTCCACATAGCAGCCTTCTAAGGTTTCTAAAGTAATATCTACCGCCGCAGCTTTATTGTGAATGGAACCATTACCATAGGGGTTGCCCACATAGGTGGGTCGCGGCACCTTTGCCCACATTCTTTTCTGAACATCCAACGGTCGGTAGCAATCGTAGATTTTAATACGGTAGCCTTTTTCACAAAAATATTGGTTGGCCCGCAATAGAGCTTCAGCTACTTCTGGGCGGAGTAGGCATTCACTACAGTCATAAAGTGTTTCGCCTACAAAATTATTGGGGGTAGCGTAGCGTATTTCGTAAACGAATTCTGTAGAAAGGTCTTTAAGATTTACCAAAGGTTCCTGAGGTTTTTTTTTAGGAAAACCGAAGAAAAGGAAGCTAAAAAACACTATTGGCAAAAATTTCATCTTTCAAATTTAAGCAGAATTTAATAACATTCGCTTTCGCTATTTGTAACTTTGGGGAAAACAACAAATTATGATTGATTTAGGAAACAAATCCGCTCTGATTACAGGCGGCACAAAGGGAATAGGCTATGGTATTGCCGAAGCTTTGCTGAAAGAAGGCATTAATGTAGCTATTACCGGAAGAACAAAAGCAACGGCTGAGGAAGCTGCCAAGCAATTAAATTCCCACGGGAACGATAGGGCACAGGCCATAGGCCTAGAAGCTGATGTCCGGAACTATGATAGCCAACAAAAAGCTGTTAAAGAGACTGTTGATCAATTTGGAAAAGTTGATATTGTTATTGCAAATGCAGGACTGGGGCATTTTGGCTCTGTGGAAGATATTTCCATTGAGCAGTGGCAAGAAACCATTGAAACCAATCTTTCGGGTCCATTCTATTCCCTGAAAGCGAGTGTTGAACAATTGAAAAAAAACAGAGGATATTTTATAACTATCTCAAGTTTGGCTGGTACTAACTTCTTTAAGGGGGGAAGCGCTTATAACGCAAGTAAATTTGGCTTAACAGGTTTTACACAAGCCGTAATGCTAGATTTGCGTGATAAGGGTATAAAAGTGAGTACAATTATGCCTGGTTCGGTATCAACACATTTTAACGGAAATGAGCCAGATGAAGATGATGCTTGGAAGATACAGATTGAAGATATTGGTAAACTGGTGGTAGATTTACTAAAAATGAACCCTCGCACATTACCAAGCAAAATTGAAGTTAGGCCATCAATGCCACCATCATAACGAGCAGTTTATATAGAATAAATATTTAAAAAGGCGGTTCATCAATGCAATGAACCGCCTTTTTAAATATATACTGTTTAAGTATTTAGTTGGCAGAAAGAAGCGCCAAGAATTTATCAAGGTTTGGGAGGATTACAATACGTGTTCTTCTATTAGTAGCACGGCCTTCCTTGGTTTCATTTTCAGTTAGAGGGTGAAAACTACTACGTCCAGCTGCAATCAATTTTTCAGGAGCAACACCGTAATCATCTTGTAGGATGCGGATAACAGCAGTGGATCGGTCTACGCTCAATTCCCAGTTATCTTTAATGTAAGCTCCAGGCTTTACTGTCTGGCTATCGGTATGGCCTTCAACCATTACTTCAAGAGCTGGCTCGCTATTAATTACATTTGCAAGACGCTCCAATAATGGATTCGCCTTTTTGTTAACACGGGCGCTTCCTGAATTGAACAATAACTTGTCTGAAATGGTAATCATTACCACAGTCTCGTCAATATCAATTTTGATATCGTCCTCTTCACCTTCACCAGCTAAACTGTTGTCAAGATTCTTTTTAAGATTGTGAGAAACTATAAGATTCATAGAATCCTTAAGAGTCTTTGCCTGTGCCAATTCTTGGGGATCTACGTTGGCAAGGGCTTTTCTCATGTTTTCCTTATCATTTTCTGAAACCACGACACCTTCAATTTGTTGAAGACGGTTGTTATTACTGTCAGTCAATGATTGGATTTTTGAATTGTAGTTAGCTACGCGCTCTTCAATCTTGGCGTATTTGGCTTCAATTTCTTCTTTTTCAAGCTGGGTTTTAGCTAGGGTAGAACGCGTGTCGTTATACTGGTTCTCCAATTCTACATACTTCTTTTTTGATACACATGAGGTAGCAAAAATTGCTGTTGCCAGCATGGTTAGTGCAATAGCTTTTTTCATAATACTAAGTTTTTAAAGGTTTGTATTGCAAATATAACCGTGTACCCCTCAAAAAAATTAGTTAATGGATGCTATTGTTTTGTTAAAAGCAGGTTGGTAGAAACACAGCCCTCTATTTTTCAGCACTTTACCGGTTATTTCACGTAGGGTAAGTTCTATTTTTAGCAAGTGTTTAAAGCAATTATTATAACAATAGAAACACATGATAGAAAAATATCTTTTATCATTCTTAAAATGATAAGCGCCCTGATTAAGGGCGCTTATGAATAACAATTTTGAGTCTAACTATTTAGTGACATGGGCTGTGCAGAATTTTAGAAAACATCAAAAACGAAGCCCAGCAACCAATATAGTATTAGGAATACAACAATGGTACCTATACATCCGCATTTGCCGCCGCCTATTTTCTTGGCGCCCCAACCGGCTAGAAATATTCTCAGTAATTTTTTCATAGCAAATACTTTTAAACAAATTATGTTTATAAATGGTAACTATTCGTCTTTATTTGGTGCTATTTGCAATTTATTTTTTCCGAAATCCAATGTACGTATAGGGAACGGAATATTGATTCCTGCTTCATCAAAATTCTTTTTGATTAGCATAATTGCTTTGTGCTTTGCTTCCAGTTTTGGCTTGGGCTTTGTGCTGGATATCCAAAACCGGGTAACGAAATTGATAGAACTATCGCCAAACTCAGTAAAAAAGAATTCTACGCCCTCGTTTTCTTTTTGGTCGAAATTTTCAGAAATAATTTTGGTCACCAAGTCTTCCACTTTTTGAAGGTTACTTTCATAGCCCACACCACAGCTTACATCTATTCGCGATCGGTCTGATAGAGAATAATTGGTAAAGGGGTTTTCTATAAAAATTGAATTGGGTATAATTACATATTCATTGTCCGTCTGCCGAAGTGTAATATTCCGAAGATTTATTTCATCTACATAACCACTTTTGTCTTGGGCCTCAATAAAATCGCCAATACGTACTTTTGGCAAAAAGGAAAGCATCAACCCAGAAAATGTATTGCTTAAAGTGCCCTGTAGGGCCAAGCCTATTGCAAGACCTACTACGCCCGCTCCAGCCAATACTGAGGTAAGTACTTTATCCAGCTGCATTACGCCAAGGGCTATAAAGAAACCAATAATTAAAACTATTGCGTACATAATGCGCGAAAGCATCTGTTTTATGGATTCTTCGGTAATCTTGCGAAATAATACTCTATAAGAAAATTTACGAATGCCCTTAGCAATAAAGTAGAAAACTACCATTACTAAAATGGCTACGGCAAAGTTGGGAAGTTTAAGTATTATAGCATCAAGCCATCCATCAAGCTTGTCCCATAGATTAGAAATTGAATCATTTATTGAAAATTTTTGTGACATAATATATATTTAAAAAAGAGTAGAAAGCATAAATGTACCTAAAACCCATAAAACTATGGAAAGTATGCCTCCAATTATTAAAAAATGTTTGAATTTATAAATACCCATTCCATAGATAAGGGTATTGGTTTGGTAGCCCATAGGGGTGAAAAAACTAAAATTGGCGCCAAATAGAACTGCAAGAATAAATGGCTTCATTGTTAGATCTAGACCTACCGACACAGCTATAGCTATAGGTGTCATAATAATTGCTGTGGCATTGTTACTTACCACGCTGCTCATTAGCATAGTTATTAAAAATATAAGACCAATAATTACAATATGGGACTGACCGCTAAGAATATCCAATAAATGATCAGAAATCCATTTATCTGCGCCCGTGTTGTTCATGGCAATGCCTAATGGAATCATTCCAGCCAATAAAAAAATTACTTGCCAGTTGACACGGTGATATACATCGTTTAATTCAAGACATCGTGTTAATAGTAATAGACTTACCCCTGTAATTGCACTTATTAAAATTGATAAAATTCCACTTGCGGCCAAACCCACCACAAGGATTAGAATAGCAAATGACAACATTCTTTTTTGGTTGTTCACGATAGGCTTTGTTTTGTGTTCTCTAAGAATTGCCACATTTTCCATTTCATAAAGTTGGCTTATTTCGTTTTTTGGAACTTCCACCAACAATCTATCTCCAGGTTTTAAGGATATTTGTTCAATATCCTTTCTCACCAAACGTTCTTTGGTATTACGTATATTCCGTCGCTTCTTAATAGCAATGGGCAAGGCGCTTTGAAAGGTCTGTTTTCTGAGTTGTTTTAATGTTTTTCCAATCAAAATAGAACCTGGCAAAATTAACAGTTCCACAAACCCAAGATCGTTTTGTTTTTTTAAGTTTTCAGCTTCATCCTCATTTTCTATTGTCTGTCTTTTTTTGTCACTTTCCTGGGTTTTATGAACGCTTAAACCTTCTGCTTCGTTTAGTTTTGCCAAATTTTCTAAGTCGCACATAAGCAAAAGTTTATCATTTGCTTTTAATGTTATGTACCTTCCGGGGGCGTTGGTTATCTGCTTACGTCTTGTAAGTTTGAGAATGGAAATTTCAGGATTGGCAAATAGAAAAGTGTCTTCAATTTTTTTATCTATTAAATTTGAATCTTTATTGATTACAACAGTAGTCACATAATTTTCTAAATCATAAATGTCACGTAAATTTTCTTTAGAATCTTTCGGCAACCATCGTGAAGCTATGGTAACAATTATTATCCCGACAAGCAGAAAAATCAATCCAAAGAATGAAAATTCAAAAAAACTAAATCTTTCGGCTCCCAAATCGCGAGCTACGGAATTAACAATAAGATTGGTGGAAGTTCCCATTAACGTACAGCTGCCTCCCAAAATTCCTGCAAATGAAATAGGCAGGAGTAATTTGGATTGAGGTACGTTAAACCGCTTGGCCAATTCTGAAATGATCTTAATGAATACAATAACTACAGCGGTAGTGTTTATAAAAGCTGAAATTCCACCCGTAATAAACATAAAAACAGGCAATAATAGAACGAGTGGAAGCACGTGAAGGTTTTTTAAATAACGTGCTAGTGAAGCTATAACACCGTTATCTTCCAGTGCTAATGCAATGATCATTAAAGAAAGGACGGTAATTGTAGCTGTATTTGAAAACCCCGAAATAGCTTCTTCTGGCTTTACCAAACCTGTTAGCGCAAGGGAAGCAATAACAAACATCGCAATCTTGTCTACTGAAAAAACTTCAAAAGCGAAGAGAATGATGGTAACTAACAGAATAGAAAAAACGAGGATTATTTCTGTGGTCATTGGTTTGTATGGTTAGTCTTATAAAGATAACCGCAGAAATAAAACTCGTTCCTAAGAATTTCATAAAATATTGGCATTGCCAATATTTTTAACATTTATATCTAGCCTAAATATTTTTTCAAAATATGGCTTTTTGAAGTCTGTCGTAATCTTCTAATAGCTTTTTCGCGTATTTGACGTACGCGCTCGCGACTTAAATCAAAAGTATCACCAATTTCCTGTAACGTCATTGGCGGTTGTCCGCAGAGTCCAAAATTAAGTTTTACCACATCAGCCTCGCGTGGCGCTAAAGTATCCAATGCACGATTTATCTCTATGCGGAGTGACTCATGCAATAAACTTTTATCTGGATTTGGGCTTTCTCCTGAACTTAGTACGTCGTACAAATTATTATCATTCTCACCTTCTTGAAATGGGGCATCCATGGAGAGACTTCTTGTAGAATTTTTAAGCGAACTTTTCACTTTTGATTCACTAAAATCAAGTTCCTTGGCAATTTCAGCAGCAGTGGGTACGCGCTGGAATTTCTGTTCAAGGTGAATGGAAGCCTTTTTGATTTTATTTATATCGCCAATTTTGTTCAACGGTAAACGAACAACACGCGATTGTTCTGCAATAGCTTGCAAAATGGCCTGGCGAATCCACCAAACGGCGTATGATATAAATTTAAAACCACGGGTTTCATCAAACCTTTTAGCGGCTTTTACCAAGCCTACATTCCCTTCATTAATAAGGTCAGGAAGACTAAGACCTTGGTTTTGGTATTGTTTCGCCACGGAAATCACAAATCTTAAATTTGCTCTGCTCAATTTGTTAAGCGCAGCTTGATCTCCTTCACGAATACGCTGTGCCAACTCTACTTCCTCTTCAGCTGTTATTAAATCAATTTTACTAACATCCTGTAAATAACTGTTTAAAGATTTGGTTTCTCGGTTGGTTACCTGCTTCGTGATTTTAAGTTGTCTCATATATTCTCTCTGTTTTTAATAATAACACGGCATAGTAAGACATTTTGGGGTAATTTCCAAATAGTTAACAGAAGTTGTTAAAATTTCTGTATGAAATATTTTTTGCATATTTTAAAACAAAAATTCTATGACACTTAACAAAACACTTTTACTCGGCCTACTTTTTTGGGGAACTATACTATATGCTCAAAAACCCACAGAGGTTCCAAAGCCAAGTGAAAAGCCAATAGACTTATCAAATCCGGCAGATGTAATAATATATATAGTACTTCCGCTGTGTGCCATTTTGTTATTTTTTATTTGGAGAGGAAAACGAAAAAACCCGAAAAAATAAATTTTAAACTTTAAATTAATTATGACCAGCGGAATACTATTTTTGGTGCAATTGTTGTTTACAACACTCAAAACTTGGTGTTATGATTAAAAAAATCTTTTTTCTCACAGCTATTCTTATGGGCGGGGTTTCTTTTGCCCAGATAGATCTGCCCAATAGTTCGGCTCGTTTTGATGCTACAGACACAAATTTAAACAGTTCAACTGGCTTTGAAATCCCTGCGGTTAAGGCACCGTCGCTTTCCAAAACAAAAAATCCGAACACCCCTGATAATTCTAATATAGGAAAAGAAGAAGAAAAACTGATAGATATGCAAAATGGCGATGGTTTACTAGAATATTCAGGAACCAATAGAGCCCCAAAATACTTCACAAAAGATAAAGAGGAAAAGCCTGAATTCGGAAAAGACCAATATTTGGGTGATTTCAAGACCACTGCCAAAAAAGCCACTTTTATGTATCGGGACCATGAATTTGTGGATGGTGATATGATCCGCATTTATGTAAATGGTGAAATAGCTATACCGCAAGCCAGACTAGAAGGCAGTTTTAGGGGATTTGACCTTCCATTACAGGATGGTTTTAATAAAATAGATTTTGAAGCATTGAACCAAGGCTCTTCAGGTCCAAATACTGCGCAATTAAATATTTATGATGAAATAGGAAACCTTTTGGCTTCCTATGAGTGGAATCTGCTTACTGGCAATAAAGCTACCGCAATTATAGTTAAGCAATAATTTTATTAGACACAATTCAATTACTACCGTTAAATTTCCCTTAATATGTAAAAAATATCTTTGCATATTCTTCAGTTTTCATTGAAAGCTTACTAATTTTAATAAAAATTTAATTTTCAATGAATGTTTCTGAACAAATCCTTCAAATTTTAAAAGAAATTGGTATAAAACAAATTTGGGGCGTCACTGGGGATGCCCTAAATACTTTTACCAATGCCATTAGAGCAAATGATGATATAAAGTGGATTGGAGTGCGGCACGAGGAAAACGGTGCTTTTGCAGCGTGTGCAGAGGCACAAATGACTGATAATTTAGCTGTATGTGCGGGTACTGTTGGACCTGGAACCTTGCATTTGATCAACGGTTTATATAATGCAAAAAAAGAACGAGTACCTGTCCTTGCCATTAGTGGACAGGTGGCGCAGGTTAACTTAGGAACCAATTATTTTCAGGAAGTAGGTTTGACCAAAATTTTTGAGGACGTATGTGCTTATCAAGCTGTAATACGTTCCGCGGAAGAGGCGCCACGCATTGTTTTGAGGGCTATTCAAATTGCCCTCGAGCAGCGTGCTGTCGTTCGGGTAGAAATTCCAGTAGATATAGCTAGTCAGGAAGCAAAAGGAAGCCACTATAGACATCCTGTGTTCAAAGGAAATGCTACTCTCATTCCTGCGGATGCTGACATCAATCAAATGGCGAAGGTTTTAAACGAATCAGAAAAAATAACCATTTTGGCAGGAGCCGGATGTAAAGAGGCTCGGGATGAGGTTTTAGCACTTTCTGAAATGCTTAAAGCACCTATAGTCCATACCTTACGCTCATCTGATATCATACATAATGATGACAAGAATGTAGTTGGCTTAACGGGTTTAATAGGCAATCCATCGGGCTATCACGCTGTAATGAAGGCTGATGTTTTATTAATGTTAGGTACAGATTTTCCTTATAGCAACTTTCTTCCAGAGGATGCCAAGGTAATTCAAGTGGACAAACGCATAGAGAATGTTGGCAACCGGATAAAAGTAGATGTGGGTGTTCAAGGTGATTGCCTTGCCACGCTTCAAAAACTGAGTCCTAAAATTGTGCCAAAGGATGATTCTGAATTTTTAGATGAATTGGTTTCCAATTTTAAAAAGTGGAAAAAGCAAAAAGCCGAAAGCAGTAGCTTAGAAAATGATGAAGAGCCGTTGCATCCACAACTATTTATGAGCATTCTTAATAAAAAAGCATCTAATGACGCTTGCTTTACTGTGGATGTAGGTGAGAGCGCTATTTGGGTATCGCACCATTTAACCCTTTCGGGAAGAAGAAAATTGATTGGTTCTTTCAACCATGGTAGCATGGCAGTAGGTTTCCCCGCTGCTATGGGCATTCAATCAGTAAATCCAGAAAGGCAAGTTTGGGCTATAGTAGGCGATGGGGCATTTGGTATGTGTATGAATGATTTTATCACTGCCGTTCGTTATAATTGGCCTGTGAAAATTTTGGTCTATAATAACAGTCAGCTTGGTTTTGTGAAGATAGAAATGGAAGAGGCTGGCTATGCAATGGCAGATGAAGCTTTGGGACTGCAAAATCCAAATTTTGCCGAATATGCCAAACTTTGCGGAGGAGATGGAATACGGGTGGAAAAAGCTTCAGATATTGAAAGGGCCATAGAGCTGGCAATCGCTTCACCAAAACCTTTTATTATTGATGCTGTTACAAATCCTGGTGAACTCTCACTGCCACCCAATATTACCTTAGAAGAAGCGTGGGGCTTTGGAAAATCCAAAGTGAAGGAAATATTACTCTCCGTTAAAGGTGATAAGAATCAAAAAAACAATTTAATGGACGAGATAAAGGCATTTTTTCACAGTTCCAAATAATTTTATTTTTTAATAATGAGAGAAGCCATAAAATTTACGTTCATAGCCTTGGGAATAATCGCAATTATTACGTGTACGGCCATTTGGCCCGTATACGGTTTCTCTTTCTTGGCAGTACTAATTTTTGGAATAGGCATTTATGATTTATTTCAAAAGAAACACACCATTCTGAGAAATTTTCCAGTATTGGGGCATATGCGATATCTGTTGGAAATGATAGGCCCCGAAATACATCAATACTTTGTAGAGACCGATACAGACGGAAAACCTATCGATAGAAATCATCGCACCTATATTTACGAACGGGCTAAACTTCAGAATGAGACCCATCCTTTTGGTACTGAGCTAAATGTGGAGCAGGAGAACTATAAGTGGATGAAGCACAGCATTTATCCCTCAAAGCTTCTTGAGGAACCTCCACGCGTTCTAGTAGGTGGGCCATCTTGCAAACAGCCATATAGTGCTAGTATTTTTAATATTTCTGCCATGAGTTATGGGGCTTTGAGCAAAAATGCGATTATGGCATTGAATCTTGGAGCAAAAGCCGGTAACTTTTTTCACGATACGGGCGAAGGTGGTATTTCAGAATATCATTTAAAAGGTGGCGATTTGGTTTACGAAGTGGGTACAGGCTATTTCGGCTGCAGAACGGAAGACGGTAAATTTTCACCTGAAAAATTTAGAGAGAAAGCAGCAATTCCTGCTGTCAAAATGATTGAAATTAAAATCAGCCAAGGAGCAAAGCCTGGACACGGAGGTGTGCTTCCAGCGGTAAAGAATAATGAAGAAATTGCAAAAATTAGGGGCGTAAAACCACAAACAACAGTGCTTTCGCCACCTGGGCATAGTGCTTTTGATGATGCGGAAGGATTGCTTAAATTTATTCAGGAAATGCGCGATTTGAGTGACGGTAAACCTATCGGTTTCAAATTGTGCATTGGTAGTAAAGAAGAGTTCTTGGAAATTTGTGAAAAAATGGTTGAAACCGGTATTAAACCAGACTTTATAACCGTAGACGGATCGGAGGGAGGTACTGGGGCAGCACCCATAGATTTTTCAAATTATGTGGGCATGCCTTGGGAAAAGGCATTGGTTTTTGTGGTGGATTCTTTGCGAGGATATAATTTAAAAAAAGACATAAAAGTAATCACGGCAACCAAAATTTTTACATCTTTTGATATTTTTAAGGCATTGTCCATTGGTGCAGACATTTGCAATTCTGCAAGGGGAATGATGCTGGCACTTGGTTGTATTCAGGCCTTGCGGTGTGACAGAAATACTTGTCCCACGGGAGTTGCAACCAACAACCCTAGCCTAATGCGGGGTTTGGTAGTTTCCGAAAAGTGGAAACGCGTAAAGAATTATCAAGGTGAAACCGTAAAGGAATTTTTAGAACTTTTTGCGGCTGCTGGCTGTAATAAGCTTTCAGACTTAAATAGAAGTTATATCTTTAAGCAAGTGGAAACCAACATTAAAAGTTATTCTGAAATATATCCACCAGTAAAGGAGGGACAATTGTTACAATGAATGAAAACAACTAACAAGTAAATAGAAATGAAAAAGGTATTAATAGCTTTAGACTACAACCCAAATTCAGAAAAAGTTGTAAGCAAAGGAAAAGAGCTTGCACAGTTAATGGACGCTGAAATCTGTTTACTGCATGTGCTCGCTGATGTACGTTATTACGGAATGCAATATGAACCATTTATGGGTTACGAGGGCTATGCTTTTCCCGTAGATTTTAGAATACAGGAAGAATTTGTAAAAGTAGCACAGGATTATCTTGATAAAACCGCCACGCATATAGGAAAAGAAAATATCACCACCCATTTAGCAGAAGGTGATACCGCAAAAAGTATTTTAGAGTATGCCCAAGAATGGCAGGCAGATATAATTGTTATGGGAACCCATAGCCATGGAACATTGGAAAAAATATTTCTCGGAACTGTAGCATCCAGTGTGTTGGAACATACAAAGATCCCAATTTACATGGTGCCAACCGGGAAATGATATAAATTATAGAGGTTTATCTTGCTCAAGATTTTCGTTATCCTCTCCACCTTGGCTGAATAATTTGTTCTCTTCATCACGAAGTCCATTTCCGTTTGCCTTTTTTGCTTGCTCGCGGCCTGGCACATCCAAATCTTTTCCTGCAAAATCTACTTGTTGTTTGCGATCACGAAGTTGCTGATCATCGCCGCCATCATCGTGAATGTTTTTTTGTGACAGCATATCCTTATCATGTTCAGTCACATTTGGATTATAAGGAAGTTTTTCATTTTCTTTATTATTT
>CETR01027441.1_pt1 | contig 15404 bp, 14 predicted proteins | sample 531281 | NCBI WGS metagenome assembly CETR01 (sample SAMEA2622568, study PRJEB7988) | marine metagenome | biome: marine biome (ENVO:00000447); feature: mesopelagic zone (ENVO:00000213); material: "saline water (ENVO:00002010), including plankton (ENVO:xxxxxxxx)" | depth 696 m
CCACGGATGACAAACGCATCACCTGCCTTGATCTTTATTTTACCTGTCAGTGGAGCATTGTCCCGCGATACGGCCAATAATTGTACTCCAGCCTGGCGAAGGTAATGTCCCAAGTTAATGGTCTTGCCCACAAATACCGACTTTGGGGTAATGATCATCTCCGCCATGCCCACCTCTTGATTGATCAGCTCTTTTTTGAGCATATCTTTTTCAGGTTTCAGTGGAATTACCCCCAAATGGAATTTCAGCACCAATTTATCCACATCCTCAGGTTCCCCCTTCACGGTTATGATATCGTGATAGCGCATCTCCGTATCCAAACTGGGCATTTCCACAAATTGTGGAATTCTATGTAGCTTGTTGGGATGTCTGCGTTTAAGACGCATGACGGATACCTTGTGCTCGCTCTCAAAATTCCAATCCCCTATCTTGGTATTGATCAGTTGCGACATGGAACGGATACGCAATCGGTAAAGGTTATCTCCGATACTGTAATTCTCTATCCATTTGTGCATTTCCTGATCAATGGCCATAGGCTTATTGTTGGTCCTGTGGCTTGGAAGCAACCTATAACCTACATATCTAAAATAGAGTACGGAAATAATCAGTAGCGGAAGTCCTATCAAACCAAATTCAAAGAACGAAAAACCAGTAAAACCATTCTCCACCAACGCATTGCTGACAATAATATTAGGTGGTGTACCCGTCAAAGTCAACAGTCCACCTGTATTGGACCCAAAGGCTACGGGAATCAACAATTTTGATGGCAAGGTACCTGCGTTCCATGCAGCGGTTACCGTTACTGGAAGCAATGCCGCTACCGTACCTGTATTGCTCACAAATCCTGACAACAAACTGGATCCCAAAGTAACAATGACCAATAAACGTGATATGTTCCTTCGAGCCCATTTCACAAAGAATTGACCTGCCATTGCGGTCCAACCCGTCCTGGAGAGCCCTTCGCCGATAATGAAAAGAGCGGCAATCATGATCACTGTTGGGTTACTGAAACCCGCCAAGGTCTCGCTCAAGTCCAAAATCCCAGTAAGAAAGAGCGATAACATCGCCATGAGGGCTACGACATCGGGAGGGAATTTTCCCCAAACAAACAATAAAATCGTAATACCTAAAATAATAAGCAGTGGCAGCATGCTTTAAAAGGTCAAAAGGTTAGTCCAGAGCCAATACCGGTATCTCGGAGTGCAGGGTCAACAGTTTTGTCAATCTACCTTCCGAAGGGATACTTTTTTCGGTATGGTTGCGGGGCAATATGGTTAAGAGGTCTATGTTCTTTTCTTTGATGTAATCCAGGATGCCTTGCTCCACATCTTCATTCTTACTGAAGGTATGGTCGGCATAAAAATGCTCCAAATAGTATTCCAAGAGATTCTCGTTGGATTCCTTAATGGCCTGTTCATCATACACCGAATCCTTGTAAATGGTCAGCACATGGACACGGGCATCAAAAGTTCTGGCTACGTCCAATAGGGTTCCCAAAACCGCTTTGTCATCAATCTTTTCGCCTCCCATTACCAAGGCAATGTTCTTGGGATTTTTTGTGCTTGTTCCATAAGGAATGGATATTACGGGGCAATTGGCCTCCAACACCAATTGTGAGGTGTTCGTAATGGCCTCATCGGTAACTTTATCGCCCATGGTTCCCATCATGATCAAATCGGCCTTGCTCTTTTCCTGTGCGGCAAGTATGGTACTGATCACTTCCCCGGTTTCTGTCTTGAATTCCGGAGCAACCTTCAATCTCACACCAAAGGAATCCATTAGTTTGGAGAAATCCTTCCCTAACTTTTCATTATCGGAGTCACTGATGGGCATCTTACTTACATAAAGACCCAGAATACCAATGGATTTGTCTGTGCCCACAAAATTGACCACATACTCCAAAGCGTTGACGGATGCCTCGGAAAAATCAAATGGAATTAATATTTTATTTAAACTGCTCATACCTATAAAATTTATTGATTTCAATTCTTATTTCAAAAGTAGAATCGACCCATGACCTAAAACATGACAGAAATCAGGGTTTTCAACTTTTCTCCTTGATATTACCAAAAAATCAGCCACCATAAAAGTCTGGACGGTTATTTTATTGCTACCATAATGGTTATATTTAAAAACCCTAAAACAACGCGACTTTAAATATGGATTTAGTAATAGGAATTGACATAGGAGGAACCAAAACCAAGATCGGTTTGGTGGATGAACATGGCGAATGCTACGAAAAAACCTTTTTCAGGACCAAGGAATATCCCAACCTGGATAATTATCTGGATAAAATAAAATCCACTGTTGATGAGCTTTTGGAAAATTTTGGAGAGGGAGCCAACGTAATCGGATGTGGTATTGGCGCCCCAAATGCCTCCAGTAAAAACGGCACCATTGAAAGCGCCAGTAATTTGGCATGGAAAGGGAGTGTTCCCTTGGTAAAATTGCTCAAACAACGATTGGACATGCCCATAAGAATAATGAACGATGCCAGCGCTGCGGCATTGGGCGAAATGCTCTTTGGCGGGGCAAAGGACATGACCGATTTTATCGTAATAACCTTGGGAACCGGTTTTGGTGCAGGAATCGTGGCCAATGGCCAACTCATAGATGGATATGATGGCTTTGCGGGAGAGCTCGGCCATGTGGACATGACCATTGGCGACGGCAGGTTGACGGGACTCGGTGTCAAGGGCGGTTTGGAAGCCTATGTTTCCGCCACTGGGTTAAAGCGAACCGTAATGTACATGCAAAGCAAATATCTTGTTGACAGTAGGTTTAGGGACATTGCCTATAACGACCTCCATGGTGAGGACATTACCCAAGCGGCCGAAGAAGGAGACGAAATCGCACTGAAAGCCTTCGACTATACGGCCCGTATAATGGCTCAGGCCTTGGCCAATTTTACCGCATTTACCCAACCCGAAGCATTTGTTTTAATGGGCGGGCTTACCAATAGCGGTAAATGGATCATGACACCTTTGGAAAAATACTTCAACGGTTTCCTATTGGATGTGTACAAGGGCAAGGTAAAACTACTACATTCCAGTATGGAGGGAAAAACAGCCGCCATTTGTGGAGCTGCCGCCCTTATTTGGGAGACCAAAAAGAAAAAATAGCCCAAAACAGCGCATTTTTCATCAAAAAAACGTCATCTATGACAACTGTCATACTATGACATTGATTTTAATGGAAACCTTTGTACTCCAACAATCAAAAACCATAGATTATGGAGTTTACAAAGTATTGTTCAGGACTGCTTTGTTCCATAGTACTCACTGCCCTTTTAGCCCAACCCCTTCATGCCCAAAATTCAGAGGAAAATGACTATGGGTCTTGGTTGGTGCTTTGTGGTACCGCAAAAATACATGAAGATTGGAGCATCCCCGCCGTAGGAATCATTCGCCATCACCACATGCTGGATAAATATGGTTTTTTCTTTTTCAGGACAGGGGCCTCGTACAACATAAGCAAAGTTTCCACTTTTACAGGAGGGTTTGCTCTGCTCAACTCCAACTCTTATCTGGGGCCCAATGATGTGGTCAACACCAATCAACTTTGGCTATATGGGGAGTACTCCTTAAAATCCAAGTTCAACGACAACTCCTTGGCACATCGTGTTCGTTTTGAAAACAGACGGCTCATTCATACAGAAGACCCCAAAGTGAACAACAGGATCAGATACCGACTCCAATATGTCCGACCTATATATAAGGACATCTATTTTAAGGCCTTTGATGAACTCTTCCTTAATTTGGAAGGCAAGGCATATAGTCAAAATAGAATCTTTGTGGGTGTTGGCCGTCAAATCACACCAAACTTTAAAGCGGATATCGGATATTTCAACCGAATGTTCAGAAATTACAGGGAAGACATGGTCAGATTGAGTTTATCCTTCACTATTGACCTTACCAAAAACGACTTGGCGCTTCAAACCAACAAATAGCTAAGCCTCTCAAAACAAGGATATTCCGTTCTTCCCGAAAACCTGATTATTATCATATTTTCTGATATGGAAGAGGACTACCTTTAACATAGTTAAATAGTAGAAGTCATGAAACCAAAAAAGAACCCAAACGCAGAAATTGGACGCAACAGCAGTCTTTATTTCATGATAGGATTAACTTCCGTTTTGTTCATAACATGGCAATCCTTTGAAGTTAAGTTCTATGAGGAGGACACCAAAGTTTCAGAAGTTGTACAGGTAACAGATGAGCTTAAGGAAGATGTACCCATTACAGAAATGATCAGAACCACTCCACCCCCACCCCCACCATCCGCACCTAACGTGATAGAGATCGTGGAAGATGTGGAAGATGTGAAAGAGACCATCATTGAAAGTACCGAGAGTAGCCAAGAGACCTTTATCGAAGATGCCGTGGTGCGTATCGAGGATGTGGACGTGGAAGAAGTGGAAGAGGATATTGTAGTGCCCTTTGCCATAATCGAATATGTACCTGTTTTCCCAGGATGTGAAAGTTTAGAGACCCAAGCGGAACGCAAGGCTTGCTTTAACGAAAAAGTACAAGAGCACATTAAAGCCAATTTCAATTATCCTGCATCTGCCTTGGAAATGGGAATTACCGGACGAGTTTATGTACAATTTGTGATTGATTCAAACGGTCGCGTTACAGGAATACAAAAAAGAGGTCCTGACAAACTTTTGGAAAAAGAAGCTGAACGAATCATCGCTTCCTTGCCCAAAGTAAAACCCGGCCAGCAACGTGGTAAAGCCGTAAGTGTGAAGTACAGCATACCGATAAACTTTATCATGCAGAACTAAAAACACTGAACATAACCAAAAAAGGTCCAAGTAAATTCAACTTGGACCTTTTTTATTGATTGAACCAAAGCGCATTGGTATACTCATTGGATTTTGATGCCCGCTCCCTGTTCTTGGCCATTAAATGGGTTCTATCAGATCTTCTGGCACGATACCCCAACAAGTGAAGAAAGGATTTGGCAAAAAAGCGAGCAATCCGTTGATCTACGACCAAAGTGTCTTTTTTACCATCGGCCCATTCCACACCAGGTAATTTTACGAGAATATGGTCAACCTTGACCCTTCTTAATTCTTTGGACAACCATAACCAAATCTTAGGTATGGGCCTAATAAAGTAGAACCCCTCATTACCTTGCTTTTGGTATAAAGGCATAAATATTTGCCGTCTCTTGGTCGTTTTCAATTCCACACCATCCACAAGGGCCAAACTTACCCCCTTTGGCACTTTTTGAAAATTGGAAAAGCCCGGAAACATTTCAAAATCATTTTCAGGGCCTATATAATGCTGATGATAGATTTCATAGAACCTATATGAATCATTCGACGTATTGGAAATTTTCTCCCTAAGCAATTCCTTTTCCTTTTCAGTAACATCCAGGGATTGTGTCAAGGCCAAGGAATACCGTATAAAATCAACACTGTTCCTTATGGCCTTTTCATCATCATGCTGGCCGCTTTCAAAACCAAGTGAAACATATCCAAGCTCGTTGATATAGCTCAACAATGCCCCCTTCAGGTACTCCTCTATCCCTAAAATTATGGGCAATGGATAGTTGGAACCGTATTTGCGGTTCAGTAGACTATCATTCAAGATCATAAAGGGTGTGGTATCGCTTGATGTGGTATGTAGGTCCAAAAAATAAAAAGGGGGATTGCTGTTTTCAAGGATATCCTGTATCAAAAGGTAAAGCTGACTCAGTTCATTTTCCTCTTCATGATGGATTTTCTTTTTTTCAATAATGTCCTCAATACGGTCGGGGAACCAAATCCTGTTCAAATCCTCCTGCTGAAAACGCTGATGGGTTTCCAAAGCTCCCAAATTCCCCGAAATGGCATAAATCTCGCCTTTTACACTCAGTTTTTTGGACCTTATTTCATCAAACACCTGTCTTAGGGCGAACACCCCTGCCGGTTCATTACCGTGAATACCTCCAAAGAACACCATTGTTGGTCCTTCCTCGGTTCCGACGATATGGTCTATGACTCTATCGATCTTTACGGTTTCTTCCAATGCAATACTATGAACTAGGGACATGGTTATAGATCTTTTTTACTGATGATTCCCACAATATGGGTATCCACACAGACCGGCAAACACCCTATTTGGTTTTCTTCCATCATTTTTTTTGCTGCTTCTATTTCTGTTCTGGGTGTTACACTTATCACATTCTTTACCATGATATCGGACACTCTGGCCTCCTTTTTGTCCAGCTGCTCAAACCTTTCGATATGGCTCCATGTAAGCAGTCCTGCCAATTCCCCCTTTCCATTTTCCACGGGCAGATGGTGTATATTGTTCCATTTCATGATGGCCAATGCCAAGTTTGCATAATCATCCCCATATAGTTTCAAAAGCTTTGTGGACATGATTTGACCGACCCTGTGAAAGGACTCCTTTGTCTCCGTCATCTTATCGATAGGTTTCCATTGGTGCACAGGTTTCTTGGTCTGTTGGTTTTTGTACATGGATCGTGTCAATTGCACAATGGCACTGTCCAACTTCATTTGTTTTCTCAACTCCCTGAAATTATGGATTTGCCATTCCGCACCTGTGCCTCCTTTTGTACGCTCCTCGATAACCCCCAGTAATCTTCTGATATCCTTCTCGTCAATATTGAATTTGCGGAGTCCTCCGTATGCAATGGGCAAGAGTTCTTCCCTCACTATTCTTTTTGCTGTCGTGGCCTTTCCCATCCACGAGAACATGGCATGCCTACCACTGGTTGCCGCTCTTAAAAAATTGAGTTTGGCCGTTCTGAAATCCATCAAGCTGGGGATATCATCATACTTTTTGGGTCTTCCTGCCATAAGTCCGACCCAAAAGGCAAAGTTGGCCATTTCATCCAGTATGGTGGGACCTGCTGGAATATATCTGTTCTCAATACGCAGGTGCGGCTTGCCATTGCCGACCCCGTAACAAGGACGGTTCCAGCGGTACACCGTGCTGTTGAACAAGCTCAGGGCCTCCAGTTTTGGTATCTTACCTTGTTGGAGCAGGTCCAGAGAATTATTTTGAATGGGCTTGGTCAATAGAATACGATGTGTGGAAATATCCTGTTTAAAAATATCGGTCACGGAATTTTTATGCCATCGTTGGCCAAACCCGACCCTGGCCACTTCTTCCCTCAAGGCCTTGGTCCAAATACGGGTATCCAAACTTTGCTGGAACAGGGCGATCCGTGTTTCCCTCCAAAGTTCTTTGCCCAGAAGCAGGGGGGAATTGCAACAGACTCCCAAAACAGGCCCGGAAATCGCCTGGGCCCAATTGTAGCTCTTCATGAAATCTTCGGGATGTATTTGCAGATGCAACTGAAAACTGGTATTGCAGGCTTCAAAAAGCACGGAATCGTGATGGAGGGACAATTCATCGGCCCCCTTGATCCTTACGGTAAAATCATTGCCCCGCCAAGCTTTCAACACTTCATTGATTCTGTAATATCTAGGAATCGGGGTCATATAGTCCATTCCCAGTTCGTCCTTGCTGATGGTGGGGAGGATACCTGTCAAAAGCACCTTGGTGTTGTGTTTGGACGCTGTCTTTTTCACCTTGTCCACCAATCCCGTCAACTGTCCTTCGACCACACTGAAACAATCCTTCTCCAATTTGAAAGGGTCCAGGTTGGCCTCGATATTGTAGGTTGCGAATTCGGTGGTATAATGGCCATCGTCCAAATCTTTTATGATATCCAACGAATTGGAGGATGGCCTATAGTCGTTTTTTATCAAGCACATTTCCTGTTCAGCGCCAATACGTACTACATCGTCCTCGATCAATCCATTTTGGATCATGTTCTCCAAAGCTTGGATATCGTCAATCAACTGCTGTACGAACACTTTTCGTTCCTCTTCGTCAAACGCACTTTTTTTGATATGCTCTCCCATTGGAATTAAATTAACGGTCAACCTTAATCCTTAAAGATACGGTCTTATGAAGGTGAAAAACATGATACCTATCAGGCGAAAACCTTCATTTTTCGATATTGCACATACACGGACTGACAATTATCATGTTTTTTGCAAACCATCAAAAGTAATTTTGAACTATAATGTAATGGTATGCAGCTTATGTGCGAATTAGTTCAAAAATACAATGTTCCAGGCCCTCGATACACGAGTTACCCAACGGTGCCCTATTGGGACATTGAAAGTTTTTCAGGAAAAAAATGGAAATCCAGTGTGCTCAAAGCATTCGGCGAAAGCCCCGATGAGGGAGTCAGCGTGTACATACACCTGCCCTTTTGCGAGAGCATGTGCACCTTTTGTGGATGCCACAAACGCATCACAAAACGGCACGAAGTGGAAGGACCTTATATTTCAGCGGTTTTAAAGGAGTGGGAATTGTACGTCGACCTAATGGAATCTAAACCCGTTATAAAAGAACTCCATCTGGGCGGCGGAACCCCAACCTTCTTTTCTCCAGAAAACCTGAAAATGCTGATCAACGGTATCGTACGTCTCAGCAAAAAGACGGATGATATAGAGTTTAGTTTTGAAGGACACCCCAACAACACCACAAAAGAGCATTTACAAGCGCTCTATGATGTTGGTTTTAGAAGGGTGTGTTTTGGGGTACAGGATTACAACTTGACCGTACAGCGGGCCATAAACAGAATCCAGCCCTTTGAAAATGTAAAAAACGTTACGGAATGGGCCAGGGAAATCGGATACACTTCGATAGGGCACGATATCATTTATGGTTTGCCGTTCCAAAACCTTGACAACGTAAAGGAAACCGTCAACAAGACCAATGCCATAAAACCGGACAGAATAGCTTTTTACAGTTACGCCCACGTCCCATGGCTGAAGGGAAATGGTCAAAGGGGCTATAAAGATGGGGATCTCCCTTCCTCCGAAGAGAAGAAAGCACAGTACGAAACAGGCAAGAAAATGCTCACGGAATTCGGCTATAAGGATGTTGGCATGGACCACTTTGCCTTACCGACCGATAGTTTGTACAAAGCTTTGGAAAATGGTACCCTACACCGAAATTTTATGGGCTACACCCCCTCCAAGACAAAGTTGATGGTTGGTCTGGGGGCCTCCAGTATCAGTGATAGTTGGTATGGATTTGCCCAAAACGTGAAGAATGTGGAAGAATATCAAAATTTGGTTTCACATGGAGTTATCCCTATTTTTAGGGGGCATATTTTAAATGAGGAAGATGAAATATTGAGAAGTCATATCCTTAATATCATGTGCCAGTTCGAGACCACATGGAATGTTGATGAAGAAGAGGTCGTCGATTTTGACACTATTATGGCCAACCTATCCGAACTGGAAGTGGATGGACTGGTCGAAATCAACAACAAAAATCTTAAGGTCACTGACAAAGGAAGGCCTTTTGTAAGAAACATCAGTATGGCCTTTGACCTTAAAATGCACAGAAAGAAACCAAATACCCGAATATTTTCCATGACCGTTTAACCTAAAAAAGCAATAAAATGAAAAGTATAATCGTACCGGTTGATTTTTCCAATCAATCTGAAAAAGCCCTAAAAGTGGCCGCTTCCTTAGCCAAGCAACAAAAAGCTGAGCTATATGTGCTCCATATGTTGGAGTTGTCCCCTGCCATTATGGGGGAATCAGGATATATTTCCCAAGAACAGGTGGTTCACCTCATCAAATTGGGCGAACAACGTTTTTCCGACTTTTTGGACAAACCCTATTTAAAGGAAATCAAGGTTACGCCCGTGATCAAACACTATAAGGTGTTCAGTGAGGTGGCCGAAGTCGCCGAAAAGCACAAGGCAGACCTGATCGTTATGGGATCCAATGGTGCCGATGGCCTTCAGGAAATCTTTATCGGATCCAACACCGAAAGAGTGGTTAGAACTTCCGATGTTCCCGTTTTGGTCATCAAAGGCAATGAAGCTGAGGATTTTGTGCCAAAAGAATTCGTGTTTGCCTGTGATTTTGAAAAGGAAAGTGTGCCTGTACTTAAGAAGGCCAAAGAAATGGCCGGATTATTGGGTTCCACACTGCACTTGGTCTACATCAACACCCCAGGAGATGAATTCATGAGCACTGATGATGCCAACGCCAAAATATCCGCGTTTTTGAACGAGGCCAAAGAAGGTATGGAGGTTGAGATCTATAACGACTATACCGTTGAAAAAGGTGTCATCAACTACAGCAACAATATAGGTGCGGACCTTATCGGTATTCCTACGCATGGCAGAAGAGGTTTATCACACTTCTTTATGGGAAGTATTGGCGAGGATATCGCCAATCATTCCGAAGCTCCGGTAATTACCTTCAAAATTTAATGGATTGCATTTTTGATTGGTTTCATGTAATTCAAATAAAAGGGGACAATTTTAAAATTGCCCCCTTTTTTATTGCTTTTCTCTTCAGACTTAACCATGGAATCGTTCGTAAGCCGCTTTTTCCAATTCTTCCCTGTGATCGGGATGCGCAATGGAAATAAGTGCTTTGGCACGTTGTTGAAGATTCTTTCCAAAAAGATTTACCACACCAAATTCAGTGGCCACGTAGTGCATGTGTGCACGGGTCGTGGTAACACCTGCCCCTTGTTTCAAAAACGGCGTTATCTTGGACACCCCTTTTTTGGTAGTGGCGGACATGGCAATAATGGGCTTCCCTCCTTTGGAAAGTGAAGCTCCCCGCATAAAGTCCATTTGGCCTCCTACCCCGGAGAATTGGTATCCCCCAATGGTATCGGCACATACTTGCCCGGTAAGATCAATCTCTATGGCACTGTTGATTGCAGTTGCTTTGGGGTTTCTTCGGATTCTTGCCGTATCGTTGGTATAACCGGAGTCCCTGAAATCACATATGGGGTTGTCGTCAATGAAATCATATAATTTTTGGGAGCCTACTGCAAAGCAGCTCACGATTTTACCTCGCTTTACCTCCTTTTCCTTACCGTTGATCACACCGCTTTCCAAAAGGGGCAATACCCCATCGGAAAACATCTCTGTATGGATTCCAAGGTTTTTATGGTTTCCTAGATTGGACAATACCGCGTTGGGTATGTTTCCGATTCCCATCTGCAACGTAGCTCCATCATCGATAAGGGATGCCACGTGCCTGCCTATCTCATGTTCCACTTCCGATGGTTCGGTAGGAAGATGTGCATGAATCGGCCTATCCACTTCGGTAGCGAATACGATCTCATCTACATGAACAATGCCCGTACCGTGGGTTCTGGGCACCTGTGGGTTGATCTGTGCCACAATTTTCTTGGCCGTTCTGATTGCTGGCAATGCCACATCCACCGAAACCCCAAGGGAACAATAACCATGTTTGTCCGGTGGTGACACCTGTACAAAGGCCACATCCAATGGAAGGTACTCATCTGCGAACAGCCATGGTATCTCACTTAAAAAAACAGGGATATAGTCTCCCATATACGTGTTTACAAAGGTTCTTACGTTGCCCCCCACAAAACATGCATTCAGGGTAAAGGCATCACAATAAGGAGCCCTTGTATATTTTGCATCCCCTTCGGTGTGGATGGAAATTATCTCAACATCCTTCAACTCATTGTGACGCTCACAGAGGGCATCGATCAATTCATTGGGGGTCATTGCGGCTCCTTGGAAAAAGACCCGGTCTCCTGATTTTACAATTCCTACCGCTTCTTCCGCTGACGTTATTTTCATTATGGATTAGATTTTTTAGGGTTGATGGCACTCTATGGTCGCCGATACTGTATCTGTTGGGGCCGCTTTTGGGGAAACATACGGTATTCCCAGTCCAAGCCCACGTACAATAAACAAAATACCTATGATGACCACAAATACCGGTATCATTTTTTGTATTCTAGATTTTATGGGAGCACTGAACATCCCCTTGGAATATACCACCAAGGACATTAGCGGGACTGTTCCCAGACCAAAGATCATCATATATAGACCTCCTTCCAAAGGACTTCCCATGGCCAAGGCTCCCAAAAGGGCCATATAAACCAATCCACAGGGCAGAAAGCCGTTCAAAAAACCAATGGTCAAAAAGGTATCGGGTGTCTTTTTCTTGAGTTCGGCCCCGAGTTTTGATTTTACCTTCCCGATAATGGAGTAAACGGGCGACAACAACTTGTGTCCGTTCAGGTATTTACCTGGAATCAGTACCAATATGATCATGAGCGCACCAATGCCGATGGAAAGCTTCTGTTGGATACCGAACAAGGACAATCCCTTTCCCAAAAGCCCAAAAAGAACCCCTATGACGCCATAGGCCAACAGCCTGCCAAAGTGGTAAATGGACAACTGCGCGGTCTTCTTAACTTGGTTGGTCTGGTCCAAAGGCAGCATAAAGGCTATTGGCCCGCACATGCCCAAGCAGTGCAAGCTTCCCAAAAGCCCCAAAACCAACGCAGAGGTCAACATGATCAGTACACCAATTTTTCTTTATGCAAAAAGGAGTTACCTTCGTATTCCCAGTTTATGGAAATGTCCCAGCGACCGTCCACCAAGCGATTGTCAGGTATGAGCAAATGTGTATTGGACAAACTTATAGGAAAGTTGGTATCCAAGTGCTTGTTAGACGGTCTGTATAGGGACACTGTTCCACTTATTTTTTTGGGGTCGAAACGCTCTGGAAAATAGATCATCAATCCCTCATCCGTTTTTTCAACGGTAAGGTTGGCATTCATTTCCGTAGCGGTTTTGGAGGCATCTATCTCCTGTTGATAGGATAATTCCTTTTTATAATATTCCTCCGTTACCAAATCGTGATTGGCACTATCGTCGGTGCTCATCCTAATCACAAAGTATAGGATAAAGCCTATGAATCCTATGAACGCCAACACGATTCCCGTTCCCCAATTAATTTTCATCTCTGTCTTTTTTAATTATAGCTCCTCGGCGCCAAAAACTGGGTCACCGTGGTTTCTATGAGTTTATCCCCACTATAAACCCCTATCTCCAATTTGTCTTTGTCCCCGTTCAATGCCGAAGCATTTATTTCGATGAACAAAGTCCCTTCTGCAAGCTCCTCTGCGGGGACCGTGAAGCTATCCTGTGACACCATTTTGATCTCACCCTTGTGCGACATCAGTTCAAAAGATACATTTTCGATATCCTTTGTGGTCTTGTTCACCAATTTATAGGTGTACACATTACTGATGATATTGTTCTCCTTGCGCTCGTACAACTGCCCTGGTAAGCGCAATACGTTCGCCTCGACCTCGTTCCTCATGAACAACATTCCGACCAACACACCGATCAGAACAACAAGTACTGCTGTGTACCCCTTCATCCTTGCGGTAAACTTGAACTTGTTCTTATTGGTTATCTCATCTTCACTGGCATATCGAATCAACCCTTTAGGTTTGTCGATACTCTCCATGATGTGATCGCACTCATCGATGCAAGCGGTACAGTTCACACATTCCAATTGTGTTCCGTTACGGATGTCTATTCCCGTGGGACATACATTCACACATTGCAGACAATCAATACAGTCACCATGTCCGAGCGCTTCCCGGTCCTCGTTCTTTCGGAACTTTTTACGTCCATTTTCTCCTTCACCACGTTCATGATCGTAGGCCACAACTATGGATTTATCATCCAGGAGCACCCCTTGCAATCGTCCATAAGGGCAAGCAATGATACATACCTGCTCCCTGAACCATGCAAAGATGAAATAGAACACCCCGGTAAAAATCAGCAACGGAATCATGGTGCTCAAGTGCTCCATTGGGCCATCGGTGATGTAAGCGATCAATTGATCACTACCAATTAAGTACGCCAAGAAAACATTGGCAATGAAAAAGGAAATAATGAAGAAAACAAACCACTTCAATACTCTTTTTCGAATCTTTTTACCCGTCCATGGTGCTTTGGCCAATCGCATTTGAGCTCCCCGATCGCCATCGATCCAATATTCGATGCGGCGGAAGACCATTTCCAAAAAAATGGTCTGGGGACACATCCATCCACAGAAAATACGACCGTAAGCGACCGTAAACAGTGCGATGAAAATCACTCCGATGATCATGGACACCACCACCAAGTGAAAATCCTGAGGCCAAAAGGGAAGTCCAAAAATATTGAACCGCCGATCGAGCACGTTGAACATTAAGAATTGGTGTCCGTTGATTTTAACAAAGGGGGCTGCTATCAAAAAAATCAGTAGAAAGTAACTTACGTACTTCCGGTAATCGTAATAACGCCCACTGGGTTTCTTCGGGAAAATAAAATTCCTTTTCCCTTCTTGTGTGATTGTGCCTATGGAATCTCTAAAATTTTCTTCCATCGCATGTGTGGTTTATGGATAAATATATTGCTGCCAAATGTCCCAACGGGACTAATTCATGGCAACTTCTGTTGAATCTGCGGCCTGCTCCATTTCTTCTGGGGCAGTTTCTTCCGCTTCAGATTCGGTTCCATTGGTGTCTTCTGGAGCATCCGGGTCTACCCAGATTTCGCCTTCAGGTTCCTTTGGATTGGCAGGAGTGGTTCCGCCCAATGAGATCACATAACTGGCCACCTGGGCTATTTCCGCTGGCTTCAGGCTTTGCTTCCATGCAATCATCCCTTTACCGTCACGACCTCCTTCAGAGATTGTTGTAAAGACATTTTTAATGCCCCCACCCAATATCCAATATTTATCGGTCAGGTTTGGACCAATCGACCCACCTCCATCTTGTGTATGGCAAGCAACACAGTTGGTTTGGAAGATTTTCTCCCCTGCGGCCAAATCGGATTCATCTGAAAGGAACTCGACCGTACTGGCATCCACCAAATCCTTGGCCGTTCTTTTATATTCCTCGATTGCCAATTGCGCAGCGGCAACTTCCTGTTCGTACTCCAGCTCTTGGTCATAATCCCCAATGATATGGAATCGCACCAGGTACACTACTGCAAAAACAATGGTTCCATAGAACAGGTATACCCACCAAGGAGGCAATACGTTGTCCAGCTCTCGGATACCATCATAATTATGGTCCAGGACAATTTCGCCCTCACGCTCAATGGAGCGGCTCTTGGTCAATTTCTTCATAAGGTTCTTGGCCCATGTCCATTCAAACTTCTTGCTTTTGGCCTCCATGTAACGTTCCTTGCCTTCTTCTGAAAGGGTCTGGAACATAATGTTCTCTATGGACGCCAATATCAATTCTATGGCGATCAGGATCATCAGCACCAACAGCATAAAAAACTGCGTGATGGGATATTCGATAATTGCGGGTTTGTCTCCAGAGTCTATAAAGAATTCCATCAATCCGAAGATCAAAAAGAATAAAACTGGGACTCGTATCCACCAAGGTGTTCTTGTACTCATAATGTTATAGTTTGTTTTGTTGATCTTCGTTATCCAGTGGCAGTTCGGACATCTCCCTTATGTGTTCCTTGGTAGCGGTAAACACCCACCAGAACAATAGCACGAAAAACACAAAGAAGATAAGCAGGGAAACCATGGGATAGTTGGCTAT
>CETR01005030.1_pt1 | contig 15314 bp, 14 predicted proteins | sample 531281 | NCBI WGS metagenome assembly CETR01 (sample SAMEA2622568, study PRJEB7988) | marine metagenome | biome: marine biome (ENVO:00000447); feature: mesopelagic zone (ENVO:00000213); material: "saline water (ENVO:00002010), including plankton (ENVO:xxxxxxxx)" | depth 696 m
GTGGTGTTGGGGCCGTACTGTATTTGGCTGCTTCCTTTTAACACCTCTATAGCTTCCATTCTGCCGATAGTAGGAAAATAGTAGGCAGCTGGTGCACTGTAAGGGGCAGGCGCAATCAACACACCATCTTCCATTAAATTAATTTTGGCGCTACGCTCGGGCGAAGTACCCCGTAGACTAATATTTGGGCGTAATCCAAATCCATCTTCTTCGTAGATGTTGATGCCTGGAACAGTCTGCAAAACTCTATTGATATTGGTGTAAGAGAACTTTTTTAAGTCTTCATTTGAGATATAAGTTGCAGAACCCGTTTTGTTCCGTGCCTCAAATTTACTACCCAATAATGCATTTCCCGTAACGACGACTTCCTTAAGTCGCTCGGTTTGTTGTGTAGTTGAATCTTTTTGTTGTGGGTTGGTTTGTGCTAATGCTGTACCATAAAATACTAAGGTAACCATCAAGTGAAGCAAGAATTTCATTTTGAAAATTTATTTAGAATGATTATAAATAGAGCGCAAATGTAGTATCCTAACACATAAATTCCAACTTATTTAGAATAATTCTTAATAATATTTTTTAACTTAATTGTTCTCAATGTTTTAGACTATCACAAAGAAAATAGTTATAAATAACCCTTAAATTAGACCACCATTGTAGTCTAAATTATTTGTTAAATTAACCAACTCTATTTATTTTTTTATAGCTTTGCATAATTAATGAAGAAGATTTTTTATAAAATATCATCCTTTTTTATGGCACTATTAGTGCTATTATCAAGCACATCTTTCACAATCGAAAGTCATTATTGTGGTGATATTTTAGTTGATGCCTCATTCTTAGGGACAGCCAAAACCTGTGGTATGGAAGTACAGAAAACTTCCTCTTCAACAGATTGTGACATTACAAAGAAAGATTGTTGTAGTAATGAGCAATTGCTAGTTCAAGGTCAGGACACCTTAAAGATTTCCTTCGATAAATTGGAAAAGGAACAACAGCTATTTGTTGTTGCATTAGTTCAATCTTACATATATTTATTTGAGTCTAACGAAGCGAAAATAAAGTCATTTAAAGACTATTCGCCACCCCCCTTAATAAGGGATGTTCAAGTTTTAGACCAAACTTTCCTCATTTGATTTTTAAGTAATTATTACGTGTAGTCCAGCATTAATTTGTTAGGACTAAACCGCTTTTTGTTGGTTTTTCAATTAGAATCATAATTACTTAAAACTCATTTTTATGCTGAATAAAAGCATCAAATTTTTAATAGAAAATAAACTGGTAGCTGTTTTACTACTAGCTTTGTTTGTGGCTTGGGGAGTTGTAAATGCACCTTTTGAATGGAACACTGGTTCACTGCCACGAAACCCGGTGGCTGTGGATGCCATACCCGATATAGGTGAAAATCAACAAATCGTATTTACCAAATGGGATGGTCGTTCCCCTCAAGATATTGAAGACCAAATTACCTATCCATTAACCACATCGCTTCTCGGTATACCTGGTGTAAAAACCATACGCAGTTCTTCTATGTTTGGGTTTTCAAGTATCTACATCATTTTTGAAGAGGATATCGAATTCTATTGGAGTAGAAGCCGTATTCTTGAAAAATTAAATTCCTTACCTGCTGGATTACTTCCAGATGGAGTAAATCCAGCATTGGGACCTGATGCAACTGGTCTTGGACAAATTTACTGGTATACCCTCGAAGGACGTGATGAAAACGGCAATGTAACCGGTGGTTGGGATTTACAGGAGTTGCGAAGCATTCAAGATTTCTATGTGAAATATGCACTATCGTCGGCAAGTGGTGTTTCAGAAGTCGCCTCTATCGGTGGCTACGTTTTGGAATACCAAGTGGATGTCAACCCAGAGCTGATGAGACAGTATAAAATTGGCTTGAACGAGGTTGTCAAAGCGGTTAAACAGAGTAATCAAGATGTAGGGGCACAAACCTTAGAAATCAATCAAGCAGAATATCTCATTCGTGGTTTAGGCTATGTTAAATCTATTGCTGATTTGGAAAATGCTGTGGTAACATCAGAAAATTTTACATCAATACGCTTAAAAGACATTGCCAAAGTTTCCCACGGACCAGCTACTAGAAGAGGCCTTTTGGATAAAGAAGGGGCTGAAGTTGTTGGTGGTGTTGTAGTGGCCCGTTATGGTGCTAATCCAATGGAGGTCATCAATAATGTAAAAGAAAAAATTAACGAGTTAAGTTCTGGGCTACCATCAAAAACATTAAGTGATGGAAGGACATCACAATTAACCGTTGTCCCTTTTTATGATAGAACAGAACTCATTCAAGAAACTTTGGGTACACTGGACGAAGCCCTTACATTAGAAATTTTAATTACCATTTTTGTAATTATTATAATGGTATATAATTTAAGAGCATCGGTATTGATTTCGGGCTTATTACCAGTAGCTGTGTTAATGGTTTTTATTTCGATGAAGCTGTTCAATGTTGATGCCAATATTGTGGCCTTGTCTGGTATTGCCATTGCAATTGGTACAATGGTCGATGTAGGTGTTATACTGTCAGAAAATGTGCTACGGCATATTGATGAAAATGATGAAAAGCTACCAATGAATACTGTAGTGTATAACGCAACAGCTGAAGTATCCGGCGCTATATTGACAGCGGTAATGACCACTATTATAAGCTTTATTCCTGTATTTACGATGATTGGTGCTGAAGGTAAATTGTTTAGACCGTTGGCATTCACCAAAACTTCTGCCTTAACCGCGTCCCTAATTGTGGCGTTATTTTTAATTCCACCTTTTGCAGCATATTTCTTTAAGAAAAGAAATATAAAAACTTCTTTTAGTTATATGCTAAATGGAGCATTGATTATTATAGGTATCATCGCAATTATTTTGGGTTATCCACTTGGGCTAATATTAGTTGCCTATGGTGTTGTAGGCTTCCTTTCACTAAAAGAAAAGATTACATCAAAACGCGCCAACATTATTAACATATTTGTGTCTGCTTTCGCCATCATTTTTTTATTAGCAGAATATTGGAGGCCATTAGGAGTAGATAGAAGCATCTTAATTAATTTAATTTTTGTAGGTCTAATCTGTTTTGGTCTTTTGGGTGTGTTTACGCTTTTCAGAAACTACTATGTGCGAATCTTAAATTGGGCATTGCGAAATAAGCTCTTATTTCTTTCGGTACCTACAGCAATTGTAATTTTTGGAGTGTTGATAATGCAAAATACAGGGAAGGAATTTATGCCATCCCTAAATGAAGGGTCGTTTCTACTTATGCCCACGTCAATGCCACACGCTGGTGTTGAAGAGAACAAACGAGTATTGCAACAATTGGATATGGCTGTGGCCAGCATTCCTGAAATTGAAACGGTAGTAGGTAAATCTGGTCGTACAGAATCTGCTTTAGACCCAGCACCATTATCAATGTATGAAAATGTTATTCAATATAAATCAGAGTATATCCTTAATGAGAAGAGAGAAAGGCAACGTTTTAAAGTCAATGAAGATGGATTATTTATTTTAAAAGATGGTAGCTTGGTTACCAATCCAAATAATGAGGTAGATAATGGCAATGCAGATTATGAGGCATCCAAAATTAAAGACCCATTTTCTGTTCGTCGTTCGCAACTCATTCCAGATGATGACGGAGAATACTTTAGAAACTGGAGACCAGAAATTGAATCACCAGATGATATTTGGAAAGAAATAGTAAGGGTTACAAAGCTTCCAGGAGTTACTTCAGCACCAAAACTGCAACCCATTGAGACACGTTTGGTAATGTTACAAACAGGTATGCGTGCACCAATGGGTATAAAAGTAAAAGGACAAAACCTAAAAGAGATTGAGGCTTTTGGAGTCAAGTTGGAAGATATATTAAAGCAAGCTGAAGGAGTTAAAGACGAAGCAGTATTTGCAGATAGAATTGTTGGGAAGCCTTATCTGCTTTTGGATATCGATAGAGACCGTCTCGCACGATATGGAATTTCCATTGAACAGGTTCAGCAAGTTATACAAGTATCTGTAGGTGGGATGGTGCTAACACAAACCGTAGAAGGTAGAGAGCGCTATGGCATTCGTGTGCGCTACCCAAGGGAATTACGCGCAAATCCAGAAGATTTAAAGGGCATTTATGTTCCGGTAGAAAAAGGAAACCCAGTCCCATTGAGCGAACTGGTAACTATTCGATATGAACAAGGACCACAAGTGATTAAGAGTGAAGACACATTTTTAGTAGGTTATGTTCTTTTTGATAAACTAGATGGTTTCGCAGAAGTAGATGTGGTGGAAAATGCCCAAGCTCTTATTCAAGAAAAAATTGACAATGGAGAACTTATCGTACCAAAAGGAATTAATTACAGATTTACAGGGACATATGAAAATCAATTGCGAGCTGAAAAGACTTTAAGTGTAGTTGTACCTCTTGCACTTATCATTATTTTCCTTATTCTTTATTTCCAATTCCGTTCTGTAGGCACTTCACTTATGGTATTTACAGGTATCGCAGTAGCATTTGCAGGAGGTTTTTTAATGATATGGTTCTACGGTCAAGATTGGTTCTTGAATTTCAACTTCTTTGGCGAAAACCTTAGAGACCTTTTCCAGATGCATACCATAAACTTAAGTGTTGCTGTATGGGTTGGTTTTATCGCCCTGTTTGGTATTGCCACGGATGATGGTGTTGTAATGGCAACATACCTCACTCAGACTTTTGATAAAAACACACCTGAAACCAAGAAAGAAATAAGAGCATCCGTTGTTGAAGCTGGGGAAAAACGTATTCGTCCGTGTTTAATGACAACGGCTACAACAATACTCGCCTTATTACCTGTATTGACATCAACGGGTCGTGGTAGCGATATAATGATTCCGATGGCAATACCTTCCTTTGGAGGGATGCTCATTGCACTTGTAACCCTATTTGTTGTACCAGTCCTGTTTAGCTGGAAACACGAATTTCAATTAAAAAGAGCCAGAAAATGAAATATATAATCTTAATAGGACTGATTTTTTTCGCTTTTGCAAATGCAAATGCACAAGATTTAGCATCCTATATACAGGAAGCAGAAAATAACAATCCAGAAATTCAGGCTTTTGAATTGCGGTACAATATCGCTGAAGAAAAAGTAAACGAAGTCAATACGTTACCCAATACTACTGTTAGTGCAGGATATTTTGTAAGCGAACCTGAAACAAGAACAGGTGCACAACGTGCTCGTTTTTCAGTGTCGCAAATGTTACCGTGGTTTGGCACCATTTCAGCAAGAGAAAATTATGCCTCATCTATGGCCGAAGCTCAATATGTAGATATTTCAATTGCAAAAAGGAAATTAGCATTATCCGTGTCTCAATCCTACTATATGCTCTATTCCATACGTGCAAAACAGATTGTCTTAGATAAAAATATTCAGCTTTTGGAAACCTATGAACGTCTTGCCCTTACGTCTGTAGAAGTAGGGAAGGCCTCTGCTGTGGATGTTCTTCGCCTCCAAATACGACAAAATGAACTGGTTCAGCAAAAAGAAGTGTTGGAACAAGATTATCTGGCAGAGCAAGTACTCTTCAATAATCTCTTAAATCGTGACGAAACTATTGCAGTAGAGGTTGTAAATCAAATGATGATTCCAGATGTTGACCCTCTGGTTCTAAATGAGAACCTTCAATTGAACCCTGAACTAATCAAATACGACAAACTATACGAATCAGTTGAGCAGTCAGAGTTATTGAACCAAAAGGAAAGTGCCCCCAACATTGGCTTTGGATTGGACTATGTACCAGTTTCAGAACGCCCTGATATGAACTTCGCAGATAATGGAAAAGATATTGTAATGCCAATGGTTTCTATTTCTATTCCCATTTTCAATAATAAATATAAGTCTGTCACAAAACAAAATGAATTGAGACAGTTGGAAATAAAATCACAAAAAGAAGATAGGTTGAATAAACTTGAAACACTTTTAGCACAAGCACTATATAACAGGAATGCTACAAGGATTAAGTTTAATGTACAAACCGATAATTTAAAACAGGCAAATGATGCCGAAGAAATCCTGATAAAAAATTATGAGACTGGTACTATCAATTTTAATGATGTTTTAGATGTACAGGAATTGCAATTGAAGTTTCAAATAAACCTTATCGAATCCATTAAAGGTTATTATATACAATATGCCTTGATTAATTATTTAACACAATAAAAATGAGAACAATACACATACTTGCATTATTACTATTTACCTCATTTACTTTTGCCCAAGTAGGCACAAACGGAGCGGATAGAAAAGAAGAAGGCCGACCTGTGAAGGAGTATCACCTCACCATTGAAGAAAATAAAATGACGCTTGGCGGTGTAACCGCTAAGGGAATGACGATCAATGGTGGAATTCCTGGGCCAGTTTTGGAATTTAATGAAGGAGACCTAGCCATAATAAATGTTACCAATAAAATGAATGAAGAAACCTCTGTGCATTGGCACGGTTTAATACTTCCCAACTTTTTTGATGGTGTTCCATATTTAACCACACCACCAATAAAGCCTGGTACAACATTTCAATATAGAATTCCAATTAATCAATCAGGAACATATTGGTACCATTCCCACACGATGTTACAGGAGCAAAGCGGTGTTTATGGTTCAATAGTCATTCAACCAAAGGAGAAAACATTGGAATATGACAAAGATTTAGTTGTAGTGCTCTCTGACTGGACTAATGAAAAACCTATGAATGTATTGCGAAACCTTAAAAGAGGAAACGAATGGTATCAAGTTAAAAAAGGTACAGCAGTTCCACTTAGTAGAGTCATTTCAGAAGGTGCTCTAGGTGCTCAGCTTAAATTTTGGAGAGACCGTATGGAAGGTGCTGACATTGCCGACATTTATTATCCCGCATTTTTGTCCAACGGTAAAAAATTAGCGGAATATCCAGAGTTTAAAACTGGTGAAAAAGTGCGTCTCCGCTTTATTAACGCATCGGCCTCCACATATTATTGGATGGATTTTGGGGGAGGAAACCCTATGGTGGTTTCGGGCGATGGTATCGATGTAGAACCAGTGGCGAAAAGTCGTTTCCTTTTCGGTATCGCAGAAACCTATGATGTTATCGTTACCATTCCCGAAGGTACTTTAGAGGTTACTGCCACAGCACAAGATGGCTCTGGTCATACCTCTATACAATTAGGAAATGGCACCCTTTATCCAGCTAAAATAATAGACAGACCTGATAAGATAGAGATGATGAAGCAAATGGCTAAAATGGATATGAAAATGGGCGCACCTGCAATGGTAGGAAACAAAAAGAAGAACACACCTGAAGTTTTAATGCAGAAGTATGGAATGAAGATGGATATGAAAGACGGCCAGATGAAAATGGGGATGCACGATAATATGTCAATGAAAGACAGCAAAATGAGCAACCAAATGAAGATGGATGATACGATGGAAATGAAAAAGGACTCAATGCAAATGAACCAAATAGGAGATTCAGATAAAATGAAAGACCATATGCAGCACAATATGTCCAAGATGCAGAAGGATACTTCCTCATTTGATTACGAAGAGCGTAAGACCTACTTCAACTATGATTTTTTAGAGGCAAAAGAAAAAACTGAATTCAAGGCAGATTTACCAGTGAATGAACTGCTACTTAACCTAACAGGCAATATGAATCGTTATGTATGGAGTATGAATGGTGTGCCACTTTCAGAAACCGATAAAATAAAAATTAAGGGAGGAGAAGTAACGCGGATTACACTCAATAACCTCACGATGATGCATCACCCAATGCATTTGCACGGTCATTATTTCAGGGTCATCAATGAAAAAGGAGAACGCTCACCATTAAAGCATACAGTGAACGTACCACCAATGCAGAAAGTTATTATTGAATTTTATAACGAAGAGTATGGCGACTGGTTTTTTCACTGCCACATATTGTATCATATGATGGGCGGTATGGCAAGGGTTTTCAGTTATGATACGCCAAGAGACAAAAGGATGGAAGAATATCCAGTCCAGAAACTTATCGATGAGACAGACCATTATTATTCGTGGGGGGCAGCACGTTTAGGCTCAAACTTTAATGAACTTTTTTTAATGTCGAGCAATATCCGCAATGAATTTGGTTTAAGAGCGGAGCTCGATTATAACAAAAACCTTGAAGCCGAAGTAAACTATAATAGGTATCTCAATGATTGGGTACGAATTTATGCAGGAGTAAATACTGAAACATCAACACCAGATTCTTATGATACATTTAATACCGTAGGGTTGGTAGGTGTTAAATATTTTACGCCTTACAGATTTAACGTAGATGTGAGTATGGATAATCAACTGCGTCCAAGAATACGTCTGGACAGAGAGTTGTTGATTTTTTCTAGAATTTTTCTGGAAGGCGAATACGAGTATAGGGCAGACTTTGGTTTGGTAAATGATTTAGAGGATAACAAAGCCTTTGAAGGTGAAACCCAATGGTTGGTAGGGGCTTCGTATATCCTCTCACGTAATTTTTCAATCCAAGCAAACTATAACAACCGATATGGTTGGGGTGGTGGATTATTAGCTAGATTTTAATTAAAAAAGATAAAGTTATGATGTACACGTGGATTATTGTATTAGGAGTGATTGTCTTGGGGATTGTTCTATATGCAAGTAAAAATGGAAACAAAATCCTCAAGCGAGAAAGTCCGGAAGAGATTTTAGACAGACGGTATGCCAATGGTGAAATCACCAAGGAAGAATATGAAGAAAGAAAACAAGTCATTAATTCAAAAAAATAAAAGATGCAATATTATTTTAATAAAACAATCAATGGAACTTTTGAAGATGTTATCGATAAAGTTACACAAAGATTGAAAGAAGAAGGGTTTGGAATACTTACGGAAATTGATGTAACAGAAACCCTAAAGAAAAAACTGGACGTAGACTTTAAAAAGTATAGGATACTAGGAGCCTGTAACCCTCCTTACGCACACAAAGCTTTGCAGATAGAAGATAAAATTGGAACAATGTTGCCTTGCAATGTCATAGTTCAGGAAATAGAAGCAGGAGTCATTGAAGTGGCAGCCGTAAACCCAATGGCATCAATGCAGGCAGTGGAGAATGAAAAATTGAATGAGATTGCCAACGAAATAACTGCAATGCTAGAAAACGTAATCGAAAAATTATAAAATACATTTCAAAATTTAATGCAAATAAACACAAACTTAAATTAAACAAAATGAGCAAATTAAAATCAACATTAGGTATAGTAGCGATAGCTTTTATAACCTTAATAGCAGTGTCTTGTAAAGACAACAAAAACGAACACAACAATGCCGATGGGCACCACGATGGAGACAAGACGGAGCATAATGAAATGATGGACAATGATGAGATAGGGAGTTCAGACAAAATGATGGCAAATAACAATCAGGATGCCAAAGCAGAAGTTATCATTAAAGATTATTTTGAATTGAAAAATGCATTGGTTTCTGATGACACAAAAAAGGCAGCCGAAGCAGGAAAAACCTTGGTCGCTTCTTTAAAAGCTTTTGACAGTAGTAAATATACGGCTGAACAACAAAGCGAATTGAACGACATTTTTGAGGATGCCATTGAGCACGCCGAACACATTGCGGAAAGTGCTATGGACCATCAAAGGGAACATTTCAAAATATTGAGCAAGGATATTACCGATATGGTCGCAATTACAGGAACGGAAAATACTTTATACCAACAGTTTTGCCCAATGTATGATGGTGGAAGTGCGTGGTTGAGTATGAGTGAAGATATAAAAAACCCGTATTACGGAAGTAAGATGTTGACCTGTGGTAAGGTACAAAAAGAAATCAATTAGATGAAAATTGTAAAAATCATAGCAGTGGTTTTATTGGTGGCGTTTGTGGGCATACAGTTTGTTCCCACAGAGCGTAACCAAAGCGATGTCGTTCCAAAAACTGATTTTATGTTGGTCAACTCTGTGCCAGACCACATCAAGAGCAAGTTGCAAACTTCCTGCTATGATTGTCACAGTAACAATACGCAATATCCTTGGTACAATAAAGTACAGCCTATTGCTTGGTTTTTGGAAGACCATATCAAAGAAGGAAAAGCCGAACTTAATTTCAATGAATGGGATTCGTTATCAAATAGAAGAAAAAAGAGCAAGTTAAGGTCTATCATCAAACAGATTGAAAGTGATAAAATGCCTTTGGATTCTTACACATTGATTCACAAAGATGCAAGCTTTTCAGAAACTGAAAAACAGGAACTAATCAAGTGGGTAGAACAATTAAAAGATAGTATATAAATAATAATTAATTAATAATAAGAAAATGAAAAATTTTAAAATGAGTATAGCTGCAATGCTATTGTTAGCAGTTTCTTTTACCAATGCACAGGAAAAAGAAAAAATGAACCACGATCACGGAACTATGAAAATGGACCATAGTAAAATGATGAATATGAACAATGATGCAAAAGCAGAGGCAATCTTAAATGATTATTTCAACTTAAAGGATGCTTTGGTAGGAGATGATACAAAAAAAGCGGCACAAGAAGGTGCTAAATTGGCCGCTTCACTAAAAGCATTTGACGCATCAAGTTATACGGCTGAAGAACAAAAAGAATTGGCAGACATTATTGAAGATGCAACTGAGCACGCAGAGCATATTGCAAAAAGTGAAATGAGTCATCAAAGAGAGCATTTTAAAACTTTGAGCAAGGATATTTCAGATATGGTAGCAATTACAGGTACTGAAAGCACGCTGTACGAGCAGTTTTGCCCAATGTATGATGGTGGTAGTTCTTGGTTGAGTAGCAGTGACCAAGTGAGAAATCCATATTATGGCAGTAAGATGCTTAAGTGTGGAAAAGTAAAAGAGACTATTAATTAGATAATCCCCTCCTTAAGTTTTGGAATCTTTCTGGTTTATTAGTTAACAGAATGGTTCCAGTCTTAAGGAAATATTAATAGTCTTTAAGTCCTGCCACGGGAAGGAAAAATGTTGATGGTTAGTGTTAATTCCTTCCCTTGTCAGGCACAAAATAGGTATTACCCTAATTAATAGCAGCCTATAGGGAAAGAGGTAGAAGATTTAAAGATTAGTAAAAAAGAACCTCTTTCCTTAAAGGTATTAAAAATTGAAAAAGAGGAATTTAGTTAAAAGTACTTGACTATGAAAGGAACATCTATTTTTTGATTGATGGTTAGAGTTAACTCTCATTTTCAAGTACTATTTAAAATGAACATATAAAAGAACAGGAATTTGATTTAACAAAGAAAATGAAAGATTGTTGCAAAGATGGTTGCAAACATACAACTGAAAAATTAGTTGTTAAAAAATGGATTAGTTATATAGTCTATACAATACTTATCCTAATAGTTGGTGGTGCGTTGACACTTCAAGTATTCAGTTAAGAGAATAAATTAAAATGGCTCAAGAAAACAAAATAGAAAAACCTGAAAGTACAGGGTTTTATAAACAACTTTTCAAAAAAGTACTACTTACTGCAAGTGTAGTTATTGCACTATCGTTAAGCTATACTCTATGGGCAGATTTGGATTCTGATAGCCATTTTTTAGAGTTGTTAATTGTTGGTATGGCCTTGATAAAAACGATTTTTATAGTCAGGCTCACATTTATTCAGTTAAGTAAAATAATAGGCGAAAGTCATCAGCTTACGCACGTTCTTACATTATTTGCAGTATTAATTATTTTGATTGTCCTTTCTTTTTCAGCCGATTACCAAGCATTATATACTTTAAGTTCGGAAAATTTTAAATCCACTACACCACTCAATCGTTCCTTTATACCACAATTTTTCGAGTTTATTTATTTCAGCTTGATTACTTTTTCATCGGTCGGGTTTGGGGATGTGGTACCATTAACTATTTCAGGTAAACTTTTAGTGATGATGGAAGTTTTCTTAAGCTTTTTGGTACTCGTATTTGGTATAGCCAACATAAATAGAATACACGTAAATAAATAAAATATTATAAAACTAAAATTATGAAAATACTAAAACTAACAACATTCTTAATGCTATTTATGTTTGCCACTGGCCAAATGTTTAGCCAAAACGTAGAGAGAGGAACAGATAAAGAAGCTGTTCTAAAAGTAATGAAATCTTACAAAGATGCGTTGCAAAACCTAACGACAGAAGGCACTTTCGAATTATTTACCAAAGATTCCGAAGTCTTTGAATCAGGAGGTGTCGAAGGCTCCTATGCAAACTACATAGAACATCATTTAGGTCCGGAATTGGGTCATTTCAAAAAATTTGAATTTTCCGATTACGAAATTGATGTGCAAGTAGATGCACCTTATGCATTTACTACCGAAACCTATATTTACACTATCGTCCTTAAAGCAGATGAGAAAGGTGACACAAGAACTATAAAGAAAAAGGGAGTGGCAACATCCATCTTAAAGAAAGTGGATGGTAATTGGAAAATAATCAAAACGCATTCATCTTCAAGAAATATAAAATAGAAACTAATGAGACAATATATTCCTTTTGGTCTTTTCCTATGTTACGCACTTTTTTTTATAAGCTGTAAACAAGAAATAAAAGAATCAAAAACAATTCCTGAAAACCCTAATACAGAGTCTTCATCGGAGTCAGCAAAAAAACCGTTGAGTCCACATACTTCAACAATGGCAATGATAGGCGATGCCCACATCCATATTGATTATTCATCACCTGGCGTTAGAGACAGAATTATTTTTGGTGGATTACTCGCCTATGACCAGATATGGCAAGCAGGCGCCCATATGGCCACGTGGATAGAATCCAATAAAGATTTAACTATTGATGGTAAGGTACTACCAGCAGGGAAGTATGGGTTCTTTACTATCCCTTCAAAAAATGAATGGACAATTATTTTTAATTCTAACTGGAATCAACACGGAAAAGATGACTACAATGAGAAGGATGATATACTACGTTTTAAAGTTAAACCAAACCTTTCAGAGGAGATAACAGAGCATTTAGAATATAAAATTAATCAAGTTGAAAACAATGAAGGGGCTATTTCTTTGGCTTGGGAAAAAGTGTCAATTAGTTTCAACTTTAAAGTGAACCCATAATGGTAAATAGGCATACAGCATTAAAAATAAGAAAGATTCATCGCTATTTAGGCATCTTTCTAGGGATTCAATTTCTGTTTTGGACGATTAGTGGAATGTACTTTAGTTGGACAAACATTGATGACATTCACGGTGACCAATTCCGTAATATGGAGTATGTGCCAAAAAGCTTTGACAACCTTATTAGTCCTTCGCTTATTAAAAGTAATGAAGGCATTCGTGATATAGAAATTAGGGATATCAATAACGAACCCTATTATTGGGTAAACAATCAACAATTGTATAATGCGAGAACTGGCGAAGCAAAAGAGACCATTTCAGAAGAAGAAGCCTTGTACATTGCTAAAAACCAAATGAGAGAGAATTTAAAAGTGGCTAATATCCAACAAATAAACAAAGTGGGTGACCACCACGAATATCGAGAAAAATTGTTGCCAGCCTATGTCATCTCTTATGACACCGATGAAGCTCTAAAGGCCTACGTTTCAGTAACCGATGCAAAATTCCAAACGGTGAGGCATAGAGCGTGGCGCTGGTTCGATTTTTTATGGATGACACATACAATGGATTATGAGGGAAGGGATAATTTTAACACTATAGTATTACGAGCCTTTTCGCTATTAGGTTTAATAACAGTATTAAGCGGTTTTTTACTATGGTATACATCATCACCTACAGTAAGAAAAATAATTAAAAAGAAACGTAAATAAGTAACACTAAAATCAACATAAAATGGAAAACTCAAAGAAAAACAACTACACGAAATTTGTATTGATGCTTGCAGCATCTTTCGTAGCAATGTACATTACAATGTACCTTAACTCTTATGAAATAGATCACGTTTATTTTAGTCTTACACGCTTTTATATGAGCTGTTTAGGTATTGCAGCTATGGCCATTATTATGTTTGTGGCTATGCGTAATATGTATCAAAATAGAAAGAAGAATATAGCAATTGTTTTGGGAAGTATTATTCTTTTTGCTGGCGCGTATGGTCTTGTGAGAGCCCAAGCTCCAATTATAGGTGATGTGTTGTATATGAAAGCAATGATACCGCACCACTCTATCGCTATTTTAACAAGTAAGCGAGCAGATATTCAAGACCCAGAAGTTAAAAAGTTGGCAGAAGATATTATCAAAGCACAAGAAAAAGAAATTGCCGAAATGAAGGCGATGATAAAAAGATTAGAAAATAACAAATAAATATAAAATAATGAAAAAGAACATCATTTACATAGGTGTTGCTGTTGTACTGGGCTTATTGGCTGGGTATCTTATTTTTGGAACTTCATCTGAAGGCAACACCAAAGATGAGCACGACCATTCCGAAGAAATTGCTTCCAACCAAATGTGGACCTGCTCTATGCACCCACAGATTATGCAACCGGAACCTGGAGATTGTCCTATTTGCGGAATGGATTTAATACCTGCTGAAGCAGGAGCAGATGGTCTTATGGCAGACCAGTTTAAAATGACAGATAATGCAATGGCATTGGCCAATATTCAAACATCCATTGTTGGTCAGGGAGAGATTGGAAATAATATCCTAAAATTATCTGGAAAGATAAAAGCCAATGAAGAATCTAATGCTGTACAGGTAACCTATTTTGGAGGTAGAATAGAACAATTATATGTTAATTCTACTGGAGAACGTGTAGGCGCAGGCCAGCGCTTGGCTACGATATATTCGCCAGACTTGGTTGCAGCACAGCAAGAATTGCTTACCGCATCATCCTTAAAAGAGTCGCAACCCGAATTGTACAAGGCTGTAAGGAATAAACTGAAATTATGGAAGCTTTCCGAAAAGCAAATTAACGCTATTGAGTCAGCTGGAAAAGTGCAAGAATACTTTCCAGTTTTTGCAACTGTATCAGGAACGGTAACAATGAAAATGGTTGAAGAAGGGGACTATGTAAAACAAGGGCAACCCTTATATAAAATAGCCAACCTCAATACGGTATGGGCAGAGTTTGATGCCTATGAAAACCAAATTGCTTCCTTGAAAGTAGGACAGACCATTAAAGTAACTACCAACGCATATCGTAACGAAGTATTTGATGCAAAAGTCTCTTTTATAGACCCACTATTAAATTCAGCAACGCGAACTATCGTGGTACGAGCGGTACTAAATAATAAAAACGACCTATTTAAACCAGGAATGTTTGTTGAAGGTAAAATTGAAGGTACTCAAGAAAACACCACAAATAAAATAACAGTTCCTGCTACAGCTGTGATGTGGACTGGTGAACGTT
>CETR01109718.1_pt1 | contig 15157 bp, 10 predicted proteins | sample 531281 | NCBI WGS metagenome assembly CETR01 (sample SAMEA2622568, study PRJEB7988) | marine metagenome | biome: marine biome (ENVO:00000447); feature: mesopelagic zone (ENVO:00000213); material: "saline water (ENVO:00002010), including plankton (ENVO:xxxxxxxx)" | depth 696 m
GGCCCCTCTTGCCGCCAATTCCGCTCGAAAAGAACGGTAAACGAATCGCCTGCATTGGGGCAGGTTGCGCCTCACTCACCGTAGCAAACGACCTGCTACCGCTTGGCTACGAGGTGGTTGTCTACGAACAACTTGACCGCACCGGTGGCCTGATGCGAACCAACATACCCGCATTTCGTTTGCCCCAAACCGTGCTTGATAACGAAGTCAATATGATTATTGATATGGGGGTTGATCTCAGACTGGATCAGCGTGTCGACAGCCTGGCAACGCTATTGGAAGAAAGCTACGACGCTGTTTTTATTGGGACTGGGGCACCGCGAGGAAAAAATCTCGAAATCCCCGGACGCTACGACAGTGACCGCATTCATATCGGTATCGACTGGCTGGAATCGGTCGCCTTCGAGCACACAAAGACAATTGGTGAGCAAGTGCTGATCATTGGGGTCGGAAACACGGCGATGGATTGCTGTCGTACCTCGCTCCGACTGGGCGGCAAACAGGTCAAGGTCATGGCACGGAAACCTCGCGGTTATTTCAAGGCGTCCGAATGGGAACTTGACGATGCCGAGGAAGAACAAGTTGAGATCGTGGTCAATCATTCACCCCGTGAGTTCGTTATTAATGATGGCCAACTGGTCGGCATGCAGTTCGACGTGTTTGAGTACCATGTCGACGATGACGGAAAACTCCAGCAGGAACTGATCGGCGAGGAATTTTTTCCTTGTAACGATGTAATCCTAGCAATAGGTCAGGAAACCGCCTTTCCATGGATCGAACGAGATATCGGCCTGGATTTTGATCAATGGAATCAACCAGTAGTCGACCGAGCGACCTACCAGTCAACACGCGCTGGCGTTTTCTTTGGTGGTGACGCGGCATTCGGACCTGAAAACATCATCTGGGCGGTGGAACACGGCCACCAGGCAGCAATCTCAATCCACAAGCACTGCCAAAACGAAGCCATCGATGATCGTCTGCCCTTTGGAATGAATCTCGTCAGCACCAAAATGAGCATTCACGAATGGTCTTTCAGCAATGACTACGAGGGAGCTAACCGTCGCCAGATGCGCCACGTCGATCTGAAGGAACGATTCAACCAGCTAAATATCGAAGTCGAGCTGGGCTTTTCTGCTGAACAAACAACAATCGAAGTTGAACGCTGTCTGAACTGTGACATCCAAACGGTCTTCACTACTGCCCTTTGTATAGAATGCGACGCCTGTATTGATGTCTGTCCAGTCCGTTGCTTAACCATTACTGAGAACACCGATGAACCGACCTTGCGGGCAGCGCTCACTGTGCCGGCTCAAAACCTCGACCAACCGCTGTATGTTTCTGCCACACTGCCACAAACTGGCCGGGTGATGGTCAAAGATGAGAACGTCTGTATTCACTGCTCTCTTTGCGCGGAACGGTGCCCTACCGGCGCTTGGGACATGCGCAAGTCCACACTATTGATCCCCTACGCAGCTGACGAAGAAACAGCAACATGGCAACACAAGACCGCGTAAACGATTTCGTTATTCGAATTGCCACGGTGAACGGCACTGGCTCAGCCAGCGCCAATAGCCTGCTCATGAAGGCGATTTTTCGCATGGGTATTCCCGTCGTCGGCAAAAACTATTTTCCCTCAAACATTCAAGGGCTACCAACGTGGTATGAAATTCGTGTCACTAAAGATGCTTATTTATCCCGTTCGGGCCACATTGACGTCATGGTTGCCATGAATGCGCAGACCTACAGCGAAGACCTGGTCAGCGTCCAGTCCGGCGGGGTCTTTATCTACGATTCGACCTGGCGACGTGAGGAACTGCATACCAGGACGGATGTCAGCGTACTACCTATTCCCCTATCAGAACTGGCCAATAATGCCTTTACCGGTGCCCGTACTCGTATCCTGATGCGCAACGTCACCTACGTTGGCGCGTTGGCCGCCCTACTTGAGATAGATCTGGACACGTTAAAACAGTTACTCGAGGAAACATTTTCCAATAAACAAGCGCTAATCGACTCGAACCTCACAGCAATTCAAATCGGCTATGACTATGCCCGCGAACAATTTAATTGCCCGCTGTCCATGCGCCTTAGCCCTCTCGATAAGACCGCCGGCCACATTATGATCGACGGCAATACTGCCGCCGCGCTCGGCTGCGTCTACGCAGGTGCGACCGTCGGCAGTTGGTATCCGATTACACCGTCCACCTCCCTTTTTGACGCATTTACTGACTTCTGCAAACGGTTTCGAACCGATACGGAAAGCGGCACACAAAATTACTGCATCATCCAAGCCGAAGATGAGCTCGCGGCCATCGGCATGGCGCTCGGGGCGGCCTGGAACGGTGCCCGCGCATTTACGTCAACCAGCGGACCTGGTATTTCTTTGATGTCCGAATTCCTGGGCTTGGCTTATTTCACTGAAATACCGTTAGTCTTGTTCGACATACAACGAGTCGGTCCTTCGACCGGAATGCCCACACGCACGCAGCAAAGCGATATCCTTGCTGCAGCTTATGCATCGCATGGCGATACGCGGCACGTCCTACTGTTTCCCTCTGACCCTGCAGAATGTTTTGAATTCGCCGTCAAGGCTTTTGACTTGGCAGACCGCTTACAAACACCTGTGATCGTGCTTTCGGATCTTGATATTGGCATGAACGACTGGCCATGTCCGGAACTGCGATGGGATGACTCCTATTGTCCAGATTACGGCAAGGTTTACCGGGCTAATGAACTCAGAGATCTGGAGCGCTTTCAGCGCTACCTGGATGTCGACGGCGACGGCATCTGTTATCGGTCACTGCCCGGTGATCATCCACGCGGCGCCTACCTGATCCGTGGCTCCGGACACAATCAGGCCGGCGCCTATACCGAGCGTTCAGACGAATACATTGAAGTCATGGATCGACTGCGCCGAAAGTTTGACACGGCTGCCACCTTGGTGCCTGGACCCATTATTGAGCGCACACCTAATGCTGATATGGCAATCGTTTCACTTGGCAGCTGCCACGGTGCCATTCAGGAAACCCGCGATCGCCTCGCAGAAAAAGGATTGGCCAGTGACTACCTGCGGATTCGGAGTTTTCCTTTTTGCGATGACGTGCGCTCATTTATCGATTCACACCCACGCGTTTTCGTCGTGGAACAGAACCGAGATGCCCAACTGCGCTCACTGTTGATGACCGAAACCGGCATCGCGGCAGATCGACTGGTGCCCGTGCTGTATTACGGTGGCGAACCCCTATCATCGGTGGATATCATTGATGTCATCTTGGAAGAAATCAAACAAGGAAAAGCCGCGTGAGTTTTATTAAGAAACCCCGCATTAACCACCCAGGCCTGGATACCAACGCCGTTGGGCTGACGATACAAGACTACGAAGGTGCTATGTCCACCTTGTGCGCGGGCTGCGGTCACGACTCCGTATCCAGCGCCATTGTCCAAGCTTACTACGAACTCGCCATTGAACCTCATCGCGTGGCTAAGTTGTCCGGCATTGGCTGTTCAAGCAAAACGCCGACCTACTTCCTGCGGCCCGCACACGGATTTAATTCAGTGCATGGACGCATGCCGTCGATTGCGACCGGCGCAAGCGCGGCCAATCGCGATCTCCACTACATCGGCATCTCAGGGGATGGCGATTCGCTCTCCATTGGCCTTGGCCAGTTTTGTCATGCAATCCGACGCAATGTCAATATGTTCTACGTGATCGAAAACAATGGCGTCTACGGTCTGACCAAAGGCCAGTTTTCTGCTTCGGCTGATGTAGGCAGCTCGGCCCGCAAGGGCGGTGGCACCAACGAAATTCCACCTATCGATCCGGTACTCACTGCCATCAATTTCGGTTGCTCATTTGTCGCCCGCGGTTTTTCTGGTGATAAGACAACTCTTGTGCCACTGATCAAAGCGGCCATCCTTCACCGGGGTTTTGCTCTGCTCGACGTCATCTCACCTTGTGTGACCTTCAACGATCATGAAGGTTCGACCAAAAGTTACCTGCATACTCGGGAATTCGAGCAAACTGCAGTGTATGCAGATTTCGTCCCCATACGCGATGAAATAACAGCCAACGTAGATACGCAGGTCACAGCGGTCACTCTGCACGACGGTAGTCAAATTCACCTGCGCACCGTCGACCCAGACTATGATCCGTCTGACCGCGGCTCGGTGGTGTCCTACATCCGTGAGCACCAGAACAAAGGCCAAATTGTGACTGGCCTGCTCTTTGTCGATGAAACAACACCCGACATGCTCACTCTCAGTGGCACGACGCAAACACCGTTGGTTGATCTCTCCTTCGACACCTTGAACCCCGGGGCCACCGCACTTAAAACTTTGCAAAAGCAGTGGCGCTGACGCATCGCATGTCAACGCCGGCGGCAGAAATATTTAAGGCCTACGATATCCGCGGTATCGTTGACCACAGTCTGACTGAAACAACGGTCCAACAAATTGGCCAAGCCGTCGCGAGCGACACGCTCGCGTGCCAAGGTGATACGGTTATCGTGGGCCGGGACGGTCGACTCTCCGGGCCACGACTTGTTAGTGCCCTCTCCGACGGCATCCGTGCCGCTGGTTGCGATGTTGTCGATATCGGCATGGTGGCAACGCCGTGTACCTACTTTGCCAGCCATCACCTCAATATCGGCTCAGCGATATCGGTCACCGGCAGTCACAATCCGCCCGAATATAACGGGCTCAAGATTATGGTGGGCGGTGAAACGCTCTTTGGCGAACGCATTCAACACCTGCGTCATCGAATTGAAACAGGAGAACTGGAACACGGTAGCGGCAACCGCCGAGAAACTGATGTTGTCGAGGCGTACCTGAACCGCATAACGAGCACCATTGAACTCGCACGCCCGCTAAAAATCGTGACCGACTGCGGTAACGGGGTAGCTGGCGCGTTGGTGCCGAGACTCTTTCGCGCACTGGGGTGTGAGGTGATCGACCTCTACTCAACCGTCGACGGCACATTCCCCAATCACCATCCAGACCCGATTCGCCCGGAGAACTTGACTGATCTGATTGCAACTGTTCAAGAGGAAGGCGCAGAGTTTGGTCTCGCATTTGATGGTGATGGCGACCGCCTCGGGGTCGTTTCTCCAGATGGTCGCATTGTCTGGCCAGACCGTCAGTTGATCCTGTTCGCCAAGGATGTATTGACTCGACATCCCAACGCGGAAATAATTTTTGACGTTAAGTGCACCCAACTACTGCGACAGGCTATCGTGGAGAGTGGCGGTATTCCAACCATGTGGAAAACCGGACACTCGTTGATTAAAGCAAAATTACGCGAGAGCGGCGCGCCGCTTGCCGGTGAGATGAGTGGCCATATTTTCTTTAACGACCGTTGGTATGGCTTCGATGATGCCCTCTATGTCGGTGCTCGTCTTTGTGAACTACTGGCTAAAGAAGAAAGTTCCCCAGAGATCATTTTTCGAGAATTGCCAGACACATTCAACACGCCGGAACTGCGCCTAGAAATGAATGAAGGCGCGCATCACGACTTGATTCATGAACTGGTGGCCAACGCTGACTTCCCCGATGGTGCAGTCAGCCGCATTGACGGCATTCGGGTCGATTTTGAGGATGGCTTTGGTCTTGCCCGCGCCTCCAACACCACTCCAACGGTTATCTTTCGATTTGAAGCGACTACTGAGACCAAACTCGATCGGATTAAATCACTCTTTCGCGACCAGCTGCTGTCATTGCAAGGTGACCTCGCCCTACCCTTCTAGTTAGTCACTGCCCAGTCAAACCAGGCCGAGGACGCAACGCCTTTAGTCCGTCGCAACGTTAATCGCCTCAGGCCGCCGATACCCTTTTGGTAACGCCCGTCCACGCTGAGCTCTCGCGCCGAGATACACATCAATATCAGCGGGCTTCAGACGCATGTGCTGCTTGCCTGCATGAATCTTCAGTACATCACCCTCGCGAAAAACAACAGCAGCGACAAGTCGCTCCTCTTGTGCACGGTAGCGTGCAGTAGGGATGTTGATGAGTTTGACACCCTTTCCGCGTGACAAACGCGGCATATCCGCTAACGCTAAAACCAGCATTCGCCCTGCGCTGGTGATCGCGGCAACCCAATCGTCCTCATAGTCATAAACTCGCTGCGGGGGTAATACCGCCACATTCCGTGCCGTTAAGACCGCCTTACCCGAGCGATTACGGGTCACGAGATCTCCCATTGGAGCTACGAACCCATATCCAGCATCAGTCAACAGTAGATATTCCGTCGCCTCACCACCAGCTAACAAACCACTGAATGTAACCCCCTCGGGAGGCTTCAGATCCTTGGACACCGGCTCACCCAGGCTACGGGCCGATGGCAACATGTGCGGCGCTAACGCATAGGTGCGGCCAGTTGAATCAAGACAGAGTAAGGTTTCATTACTTCGTCCAAGAACTGCGTGGAGAAATCCATCGCCAGAGCGATAATTCAAATCCCGCGGCTCGACATCGTGACCTTTTGCTGCCCGTATCCATCCCTTCTGAGACAACACCACAGTCAAGGGCTCTGAGGGGATCAGGACCGACTCAGACATCGCCCGAGCGGCCTCCCGCTCAACTAGCGGCGAACGGCGTTCGTCACCAAACGCCTCCGCATCCGCCAGCAGTTCATTTCGAACCACGGTCTTGAGACGCGCCTGTGATTTCAATATTTTAGATAATTCTTTTTTCTCCGATTCGAGCCCTTCCTGCTCGGCTCTGATCTTGATTTCCTCCAACTTAGCGAGTTGTCTTAGCCTAATGTCTAGAATCGCCTCAACTTGTTCTTCGCTCAATCGAAACCGTTTTCTCAAGACAGGCGCTGCGTCATCTTCTTTACGAATTATTCGAATAACAGCATCGATATTGAGATAAACAGCCATCAACCCTTCGAGCACATGTAATCGTGTCACGACGCGATCCAAACGATACTGCAGTCGGCGACGGACCGTTTCGAGTCGGAATTTGAGCCAATCGGTAATCAGGGCCTTCAGATCAAAAACCCGGGGCCGCCCATCGAGCCCAATCACGTTCATATTGACTCGATAACTCTGTTCAAGGACGGTGCTGGCGAACAAATGCTGCATCAACGCGGTTCTATCCACTCGGTTGGAGCGCGGTTCGATCACGATGCGAACCGCATTTTCATGATCCGACTCATCACGAATATCATCCACCATGGGCAATTTATGGGCCGCCATCTGCGCGGCAATCTGTTCGATGACCCGCTCACCAGAGACCTGGTAGGGCAGCGCCGAAATCACAATGCTTCCCTCTTCGGGCTCCCACACCGCCCGATGTCTAACGGAGCCTGTACCCGTACGATAAATTTCAACGATTTCTTCTCTTGACGTAACAATTTCCGCAGCCGTAGGGAAATCAGGACCCTGAATATGCTCACATAATTGGGCAATACTGGTGCGGCTGTTTTCCAGCAATCGCACACACGCACCCACTACTTCTCGAAGATTGTGGGGTAAAAGATCTGTTGCCATCCCCACCGCGATTCCAGAGGCTCCGTTCAACAATACCGTCGGCAAGCGCGCCGGCAAACGGGTGGGTTCAACCAGAGTACCATCGAAATTCGGAACCCACTCGGCAGTTCCTTGGCCAAGTTCAGACAACAAAACCTGGGTGAAGCGGGACAAACGGGCTTCCGTATAGCGCATCGCCGCAAACGACTTGGGGTCATCCTGAGATCCCCAATTGCCCTGACCATCTACTAGGGGATAACGCAAACTGAATGGCTGTGCCATCAACACCATGGCCTCATAGCATGCAGTATCACCATGCGGATGAAATTTTCCAAGGACATCACCGATTGTGCGAGCAGACTTCTTATATTTGGCCGTCACATTTAGGCCCAGTTCAGACATGGCGTAAACAATTCGGCGTTGCACGGGCTTCAGTCCATCTGCCAATGCAGGCAATGCCCGATCCATGATCACGTACATGGAATAATTCAGATAGGCATGTTCGGCAAATGCTGCGAAAGGGACCCGCTCTAACGGCGTTGGCTGAGCCATAGCAGTTGGAAACGTTTGTTTTTTTTTCGGTGGGTTGGTCGCTTTACGCGGCATGGGAATCAAGCTCTCCTGTTTTTATGGCAAAATGCTGTCAACATCTGTCGCCGTTGGCAGACTATCTAAACCCGATTATATCGCTGTCCGTGTTCTTTGCTTAACTGAAATGACTTCCCTAACAGACCAACTGGATAATGGGCCGGTCCCTGCTGATTCGGAAAAAGTATTTTTTTTCCTAGAAAAGCACGGGCTTTCGTCCACTACCCGTGACCACCCCCCCATGTTTACCGTTACCGACAGTCAGGCGCTGCGACCATCCGGCGTGAGCGGTGGTTACACGAAAAATTTCTTTTTGCGAAATAAAAAAAAGACTATGTGGCTCGTCACCTGTGATGAAAATCAATCTGTTGATTTGCGCCACCTTGGCACAGCACTTGGCGCTGGACGATTATCTTTCGCCTCGCCAGAACGATTAATGCGTTTCCTCGGCATCACCACCGGCGCGGTCTCTCCACTAGCACTCATTAATGACGTTACACACAAAGTTCACTTTGCAATCGATCGGTCGCTGCTACGCCATGATCAATTACATGTTCATCCGTTGGTCAATACACTAACCACGACGCTACCAACCATCGGGCTAGTACAATTTGCAATAAAAACAGGACATCCACCCGACTATTTAACATTTAACCATGATGGATCAGTGACAATAGATACATCCAGCAACAAGATGCCCGATGGAAGGCTAAAGGCAACCTAACGATGACTGCATTACCCCGTCATTTACCGTTAAAAGAGATATTGCAACAATTTCGTCAAGGGACGTTGCGTTGTCAAGATGTCACCGAGTGTGCCATCGACTGTTATAACGAAGAATTGGGTGCGTATCGCGACTTTCGCGCCGATGCGGCACGGCAGATGGCATTACTGGCCGACAATGCCTTCACCTGTGGTACGGACCTCGGACCGCTGCAGGGCATTCCAGTTTCGGTGAAAGATCTTTACGGCCTTGCCGGAACTGACACTTATGCTGGCTCTCCCCGGGCGTTGCCCCCTGCCTTTCAAGTAGAAGGCCCCGTTGTGTCAACATTACGACGTCAGTTGGCAGTATTTACTGGCAAATCACACACCGTGGAATTCGCCTTTGGGGGTTTGGGCGTTAATAGCCACTGGGGCACACCCCGTAACCCCTGGGATGCCAAAACCCATCGAGTACCCGGTGGTTCAAGTTGCGGTGCTGGAGTAAGCCTTCAGGAGGGATCTGCCTGGATCGCGCTTGGCAGCGATACAGCGGGATCAGTCCGGTTACCCGCCAGCATGACGGGCAGTGTGGGGTTAAAGACGAGTTACGGGCGTTGGTCGCTCAATGGAATCTTTCCACTCAGCCCGACACTCGATACCGCAGGCATGCTAACCCGGACCGTTGCGGATGCCCTGATTGGCTTTGCCGCTATCGATCCTTACTACCAGGGGCGAGTAATGCAACTGGACAACGAAGCGAACCAAACCGAACCCGCCCAATTTGTCATTGGGACTGGTGATCCATCGCTGTGGGAAGATTGTGAACCCGGTATTGCCGAGGCCGTCGAAATTGCTCTCAAAGAACTCAGCCAAGCCGGCATCAAGGTGGTTCAAACAGCCGCTCCGGAAACTGAACAGGCCATTGAGTTGTTCATGATCGGTAACGTATCGGGGGTCGAACTCAAGGAATTCCTGCAAAGTGAACTTCCTGCGTGGCTCGACACTGCTGACCCGGTCGTGGGATCACGTCTTAAGAGCAGTTCTACCATTGATGCGGAAGAGTACCTGCGGCGCCGACGCACCATAAACAATCTTTCAGCACGAGCACATTCACTATTTTCAGAAGTGGACGTCATTGCCTGTCCAACCGTACCCATCACACCACCCCCACTCGCCGAGGTTTCTGACGTTGTGGGCTATGGACCCAAAAATATCCGTGCGTTGAGAAATACGGTGGTCGGTAACGTGCTCGGGTTATGCGGCATCACTTTGCCCGTTGGTCTCGACGCCGCCGGTATGCCGGTGGGCCTGCAACTGCTTGCACGACACGGCAGTGATGCCCGCCTCCTTGCGATGGCCTATCGTATCGAACAAATCCTGGGCAATGCTCGGGAACGCCTTGGCTCATCACCGTTAGCCCAAGACAACTAGTACCGGCTTATTTCCCACGGCTTGCAGTCCGCCGAGTCTTTACATGAGAGCTGAGTGCCTTACATTGGAGATTGTCACCCATTTGTAACATTTCCTCGTTAGAATCCCGCTACATGATGACAAGGGCATCACCGTGGCCATGGCCACTTTATAACGCGTTAGGTTAATGGATTTTTTCTCAGCTATTCCCTTGCCCCTCTGGATCGCCGCCCTATTGGCCTTTTACGTGGCCTGGGCGATCGGCGCGAACGATGTTGCCAACGCCATGGGAACCAGCGTTGGCTCAGGCGCCCTTACGGTAGGCGGCGCTATCATTGTCGCTGCGATCTTCGAATTCGCCGGGGCCTTCTTAGCCGGTGGGCATGTCACCGATACCGTACGCAAGGGTATGCTCGATATGTCCCTGCTCGGTCGGGAAGAATTAATTTATGGAATGATGGCGTCACTAGCCTCCGCCGGAACGCTACTCATCGGCGCTACCCGATTTGGTTTGCCCATCTCCACTACCCACGCTATTGTTGGCGCGATTGTTGGCTTTGGTGCGGTCGCCATCGGCATCGATGCAGTCAACTGGCCGAAAGTTCTACAAATTTCCCTTTCCTGGATTACCTCGCCCCTGCTCGCGGGGGTCATCGCTTTCGCCATCTTTCACCTAATACGCTCAACAATCCTGAACAAAAGTAATCCTGTTCATCAAATCAGAAAATATGGCCCCGCGTTTTTCTTTTTTGTGTTCTTTATTATTGGCTTGGTTACCCTATTTAAAGGACTGAAACACATTAATCTTGACCTTGACCTGATGGAAGCGATTGCAGGGTCAGTCGCACTAGGGTTAATTGGGTCCGGGATTGGCGCATTCTTCATTCGTCGAGTACAAATCGGAGAGGCTGATCCAGACCATCGTTTTGATCAGGTTGAACGAATTTTTGTTGTGCTCCAGATTCTGACTGCCTGCGCGATAGCTTTTGCCCACGGGTCTAACGATGTAGCCAATGCGATCGGACCTCTGGCTGCAATCGTGAATGCCGTCGAAAACGTCGACTTAACTGCTAAAGCACCTGTTGCCCCGTGGATGCTTGCCATCGGAGGGCTAGGCATTGTGATCGGCCTCGCGACTTGGGGTTACCGTGTCATGGAGACCGTTGGGAAAAAGATTACAGAGCTAACTCCGAGTCGTGGATTTGCAGCCCAGTTAGCGGCAGCATCCACCATTGTCCTCGCATCACGACTCGGCATCCCCATATCGACGACTCATACGCTCGTCGGTGCCGTGCTTGGCGTCGGTCTCGCTCGCGGTATTACAGCACTTGATTTGCGCGTAGTTGGTAATATTCTGGCCTCATGGATTGCAACATTACCTATCGCTGCGGCATTGTCTGTGTTCTTCTATTACTTTTTCAAAGGGTTATTGACCGCCTAGGGAGGGTGAATGTCCTGGATTGACAAACTGGTTCGCCAGTCCCCCATCGAGCCCATGCAGAAACACATGCATGTCGCCGTACTTTGCGCACGGGAGATTCTCCCTCTGATCGATGCAATGGCAGCAGCTGACGACGATGCCATTCGTGAACGACGGAGCGAGATTGACCGACTCGAACACGAAGCGGATGCGATTAAACACGAGATTAGAAGCCACCTGCCACGACGATTGATGATGGCAATTGATCGTCGCACGATCCTCGAGATACTGGATTATCAGGATTCTATTGCTGATACCACACAGGATATTGCCGAACTGGTGGATCAACGGAAAATGTACCTACCGAAAGAACTCAAGGCATCAATCCTACCTTTAGCTCAGCGCGTTATAGTTGCCTGTGAACAGGGTCAACGCGTCATCGACGAACTGGATGAGTTGATAGAAACAGGTTTCGGACAAAGCGAAGTCGCTCGAGTCGATGAAATGATTCTAGAATTGGGACGCTTAGAAAGTGAAACCGACCGACTTCTCGACAAAGCGGCACGGACACTTTTCTCGATGGAAGCAGAACTCGGTATCGCCACTATTTTTTGGCACCAGATCATTACCTGGATCGCGCACTTGGCAGACTTGTCTGAACGGGTTGGCAACCGGTTGCGCCTTCTGATTGCCACGTAGCCATTCACGTTTGCGATGAGTATTCATTGCACCTGATCCTCACGACCCCGTATTTCTGTAATACTTTTACTTCTAAAGCGGTTGGCACCCTGCTTGGTCGAATGTGCTTCGCTAGTGACCTTGGTCCTGGGCAACAATCGCGGCACTGACTAACCCCATGATGTCAACCGTAGCGGCTTCCTGATCCTTATTCTGAACGATGGGTATCGCCTGATTTTTCGCTTCTTGGATAAGCATCGACTGTTGTGCCCAAATTGTGTCGATATTGTCTAGATACCGTTTCCCGCGGCGACCCGGCGCTTCTCTGCCACGCTGCCGGAAACGTCGCACCAATTGTTTTTGATCAGCCACCGTTAAAATCAACTCGACCATCACGTCTTCTCCACCCAGAGTAACTTGATTTCTCAGTAACCCCGGCCAAATATGAACTCCCTCGACCAACACAGAAACGCTCTCGCGTTGCGCACGTGCTAAAACTGCTCTCGAAGCGAGTTGCACCAACTCTGCCTGACGACGAAACCCATGAAACATATTTCCCTCATCCAGATCACCGATGCCTTTGGAGTCAACCGAAAGATTGACGTCGAAAGATGATCCATGTAATTCTGGGACCAGTGCAGCCGGCACCATTTCGCGCATGATTTCACGCAACATATCCGTTGATTGAGTCCGCACAATGTCGAGACGCGTTGCAATCTCTGCCGCAAGCGTGCTCTTACCCACTCCCGGTGCGCCACCACATAGCAGAACCAGAATCCCATCGCCTCGATCGAAACGACTCCAGGAGCGGTAACGCTCCGCGAATTCCCCGCCCAATTCCTTTTCAAGTAAATCCAGCGTGACCCGGTCTATTTCACCTGAACGCACTTCATAACTCTTACTGGCTACAAACTCTTGATAAACCGCCTGTGCCAGTTCGGACGCTGTGTCGATGGGAAGGCCACATCGCTCGAGACGTTTTTGATGCAATCGACGCGAAAACCAATCCAATTCATTGTCACGTCGCCGAAATCGAATGCGACCGCGACGCTCAAGCACCATATGATAGGCATGTACACGCTCCTGGCCGAAACCACTTTCAAGACACTGAACTACGACACTACGCAGCGCCTCACTGGTTACTGTCCCCTTCGAAGCAAGCGTGTTTCTAACCTGGTCGGCGACCGCGTAGGCTTCATCAAAGGACAATCCAGTCGACTGAAGAGATCGCGTCAAAATACCACGCAGGAAAGGATGCACGGCACCGTCCGCACCGCTAACCATAAGCTCAGACATAAGACAATTCCCGGAAAACGTGATACCACTCTACCCTTAACAATCCTATAGGTTACATAATTCGCTCCGATGAGGCACACCCTACTCTTATTACGCCATGCGGAGGCATACCCAGAATCTAGTGGTAGCAGCGATTTTGATCGTCCCCTTTCTGATCAGGGCAAGGCAGAAGCCATTCATGTGGCGAACTGGCTCAACGAACATAACGGCCTACCTGATCAGGCACGCAGTTCGACGGCCACACGAGCACGTCAAACTGCCGGGGCAGTATTTGGTCAACGAGCAATCGACACACTCAAGCTCACATTTGATGATCGACTCTACTTGGCGGGCCTACAAACATTATTGGAAATATTGGCTGAAACATCGGATTCAGTTGAGCAGTTGTTATTGTTAGGCCATAACCCAGGCCTGACACATTTGCTTGATTATCTCGCACCACCAGACGCATTGTCCGGCGATCACCAATTATTGACGCCTGCGTCAATCGCACTGATGACATTTAATTTGAACTGGAGTGACCTCAATCATCAGTGTGGTTCCTCTTGTCAACTTATTTATCCTCGCTAGACCCATCGCACCCATCACCTGCAGAATGATTTGTAGGTCAGCCAAAGATCCTTTCGCGTCCACGCAATGACCAAACATCACGCCAATAAAAGCACACCAGCGCCATTGCCACCAAGCCCCCACCGGCCAGCACAGCAATCGCCTGACTGGGACCCAGCCACTCTGCAAGCCAACCTGCATTTAAGAGCCCTATTGGGCTAGCGCCAATACAAAACGCCAACACACCCAGTATCCGGCCGCGCATTTCGGGGGGTGCCTCAAGATACATGATCGTTCCCTGCATAGTGGAAAAGCCGGCAACACCGAATCCGCCAATGAGAAGCGCAATAAAGGAAAAAGTAAAACCAGAAGAAAACGCGAAGATTAAAATGGCACACAGAAATACTATAGATCCATATACAAACAAGCGACGGTAGTGCATCGGTTGAACAAACAAGGCGGCCAAAATCGCACCGAAAAATGCGCCACCACCTTCGGCCGAGGCAAGCACGCCGATGTAGACAGGATTCAATCCAAGTTCCTGATTGCCTATTACTGGCACCATCGAGACAAATGGAAAACCGAAAAAATTCAATACAACCGTTACCATTAATACCATGGTGATGGTCCGATTCGATCGGATATAACGTAAACCTTCCCGCAAATCTGCGAAAAACTTAGACCCCCCGACCAAGGCCGGACCTGGACGATAAGTCATCGTCCCAATCAAGTAGATGGCAATCGAGAAAAGAAACAATCCAACCAAATAAGTCCCCTGCAGCCCAATCGTGCTATAAATTACTCCACCCAATAGGGGGCCCAACATGCGCGTCACGTTCATGGTGGCCGAATCCAAGCTCATTGCCACGCCTACATTTTCGTTGCCAGCAATTTCACCAAGCAGTGTTCGTCTCGTGGCATAGTCAGCCGACCAGATTACGCCATTTAAAAATGCACCCAGTCCAAGGTGCCACAATTCAATATGATTGGTGAATACAAGGAGAGACAACACGGCACAACTCATTGCGTTTCCACCAAAAGT
>CETR01099981.1_pt1 | contig 15113 bp, 12 predicted proteins | sample 531281 | NCBI WGS metagenome assembly CETR01 (sample SAMEA2622568, study PRJEB7988) | marine metagenome | biome: marine biome (ENVO:00000447); feature: mesopelagic zone (ENVO:00000213); material: "saline water (ENVO:00002010), including plankton (ENVO:xxxxxxxx)" | depth 696 m
TTCAAGGTTATCGTGGGTGAATTTCCCCGTGAATTTCCGATTGACATCAATAGCACCTGAATTGAATCCAATGGGATATTGCAGGGCAAGTTCGTCCAGTACCTCGGAGAGCGGTCGCCCTGAAAAGGAAGAGAATCCATTTTTCCAATCAGGGGAACTGTGGGGAATTTCCCTTTGAAGGATTTCCCCATCGATCAATTGGATTTCCGTTCCTTGGGTAAGCTCTGTATCCGTTCGGTTTTCGCTCAATGGCACATACACTATGGTTCCTTCATAGCATTCAACCTTGAAATCCCCACGGTTCCTGATGTTGAATCGGGTTCCCAAAACGGTAATGGTCCCCCTGGGTGTCCTTACCGTGAAATCCTTACCTGATCTAATATCAAAAAAAGCCTCGCCGTCAAAATCCACGGCCCGGTCTTCTTGCCAATTGAATCTCCTGTGGGACAATGTCGAATTGGCATTTAACTCAATAATGGACCCATCTGCGAGAAGAACAGTCTCTTTTTCGCCAATGCCGGTGGAATAGGTTTTGGTGCCATAAAAATAGATGTAGCCCCCAAAAAGTATCGCAATGCAGGCTGCTGCTGCAGTAAATGCCCATAAACGTTTTACTTTGGGTTTATTCTGTGCCTTTTGATTTTTTGAAGTAACGAGGGAGAGTGCCTTTTCCACATCGATCTCAGGGCCGGAAAGAGATCTGGCGGCTTTGTCGATGGCCATGATCTCCCTATGGACATCGGATGCCCTGAACCCAGCCAGCTCCTCATCGCTCAATTCCCCCGCCAGCCATCGGGCCAAAAATTCCTCATTGGCGTATTTTTCTTTCATAGGCATTCGCTCTCCTATTTAATTGACAGTTAAACAATCGTTTACCCTATTAAAATTTCAATTCTTTTCCAAGATTGTCCCTTAGAATCAACAAAGCCTTGCCCATCCTTCGTTCAATGGCCTTGACACCAAGTCCCAAGATCTCCGCGATTTCCGCATAGGTCTTCTTCTCTACCCTGCTCATGAGGTAGACTTCCCTTTCCCTTTGTGGCAATGAAGCCATGGCCTGTTTCAGTTTTTCATGAAATTGATCCATCTGCAACAAATATTCGGGACTTTCATTGTCAACCGAAGGAGCCGTGCTTTTCAGGTGTTTCAAAACAACTTTTTCATGCGCCCTTTCATTCAGGAAGGCGTTATTGGCCGCTCTGAACAAGTAGGCCTTTACCTTGGAAAAAGTGACGGTGGAACACAATTTCCAAAGTTTCAAAAACACATCCTGAACGATATCCTCGGCTTGTTGAAGGTCTCCACATTTAAAATACACGAATCGCGTCACGCCCTCATAGTGGGTGCGGAATATTCGATCATAGTTTTTTTGTTCACAAATGGATGGCTCTTCCTCTTTCATGGTCTGTTTTGGGCGAAACTACTTTGTGTGAATCACAAAAATAATTAGAAAAAAATAGGGTGCTCCGTCTTTTGGCTGTCTAAGTAATGGAAAAAGAAATTAATATCAAGATTATGGATAACAAAAAATGGTTTGCGTTCTTGGTCATCTGTTGCCTCTTTGCCTTTCAGGAAATTATGGCCCAAGATTGGCTGACAAGTATTGACAAGGCCAAGGAAATGGCCCGAAAAAACGATAGGAACATTGTTCTGGTCTTCCAAGGTTCCGATTGGTGTGCGCCGTGCATCAAGTTGGATCGTGAGATTTGGGGTTCCAGTGAATTCCAAGCCTTGGCAAAGGACCATTTTGTGATGCTCAAGGCCGATTTCCCCAGAAGGAAAAAGAACCAATTGTCCGAAGCACAGGAATCGCACAATAAATCCTTGGCGTCAAAATACAATCCCAATGGTTATTTCCCGTATGTGGTGGTCTTGGATCCATCTGGAAAAGTTTTGGGACAATCCGGTTACGAAAAAACGAGTCCAAAGGCCTATTTCAACAAGTTGAACTCTTTCTAAGAATACCCTTATGTTGAGATCAAGGCTAATTTTATCCGTAGTGTTCCTCTCCATTTCGACCTTAGGGCATCCGGGAAGGTTGGAGCCCACCTTGGGCGGTACGATACAGGAAGTGAAAATATACCAGCGAACCCTGAAATTGATGGGAAGTCGATTCGATCTGACCGTGGTCGCCGATGATCGGGAAAAGGCCGATGGGTACCTTGATCTGGCCATAGATGAGATCACAAGAATCGAAAGGCTCATTTCGTCCTGGGACCCAAACTCACAAACTTCTGTCATTAATGAAAATGCGGGGGTGCATCCGGTAAAAGTGGACCCGGAACTGTTTCAGCTCATCGAAAGGGCCCTAAAGGTTTCCAAGTTGACACAAGGTGCTTTTGATATCAGTTATGCCTCCATGGACCGAATCTGGAAATTTGACGGTTCCGTAACGGAGATGCCTCCCAAGGCAAAGATAAAAGAGTCTGTCTCCAAGGTAGGGTACCAAAATATTGTGTTGGACCGCGATGAACAAACGGTTTTTTTGAAGAATGAAGGCATGAAAATCGGTTTTGGCGCCATAGGCAAGGGATATGCCGCCGACAAGGCCAAGCAATTGTTGATAAAGCATGGTGTAAAGGCGGGGATCATCAATGCATCTGGGGACTTGAACGCGTGGGGGTGCCGACCCAATGGCAAGGATTGGATGGTGGCCATTGTAAACCCACTGGACAAAACCAAGGTTTTTTCCTGGTTGCCCGTAAAGGACCAGGCCGTGGTCACATCCGGCAATTATGAAAAATATATCATCCTTGACTCTCAACGCTATGCCCATATCATCGATCCAAGGACAGGTTACCCCAGCAAGGGGATTTTAAGTGCCACCGTATTTACCCGGAATGCCGAGCTCGCAGATGCCCTGGCCACATCGATTTTTGTGATGGGGGTCGATGCGGGTCTTGATTTTATCGACCAATTGAAAGGAGTGGAGTGCATTATCGTGGATGAGGACAATAAAATCATTGCCTCAAAGAACATAGACCTCAAAGAAATTAAAACGCAAAGTAGATAAACCCAAATATGAAAAAGATTTTAATTGCATTGTGCGGTTTGTTCAGTATGTCGTCCTGCATGGTACTGCATGAATATGACAAAGTGAACATCAATGACCCGGATATGGTGCTTGCCGATAAAAAGCTCACAAAATTTGAAACCAATTATCAAGTCTATCGTGAAGGGGCATCTGGAGGGAATGGAGGAAAAACAGGAGGTGGTTGTGGATGTAACTAGGGGAATCATGCAAATAGGTGTTTGGTTGGTGCTATTTTGTCCTTTGGTGGGATTGGCCCAACAGGGGAATACAGGAGGGTATACCAAACGGGTATTGGAATCCACTGAAGTGGACATTCTCTCCAGTTACTATGAACAAACGGGAAACAATGCTTCGGTGAGCGGCGGAGTCGGTACGGAAAAATTGACCGACGTGGCACCGTCCATTGTCATTAGCATTCCCTTGAATGATGATGATGTGTTGACAGCGGATGTCGGGATCTCCACCTACACTTCAGCGTCCTCAAGTAATTTGAACCCATTTGACCTGACCAAAACGGGTTCCGGTGTGTCAGGGGCCTCTGGTACCATGGGGATTGGTGGCGGTGGCGATGACGATGATGGATTTGATGACGATGATATGGGCAATGGTGGCTATTCCGGTGTTATCGGAAGTCCGTGGGTGGCCTCTTCCGGCGCTTCGCGTCAGGATACCTGGGGAAGTGTGAGTGTGGCATACTCCCATAGTTCCGACGATAGAGATCAGATCTGGAGTGCCAATGCATCCTTTGCCACGGAATATGATTACCTGTCTTTTGGTTTCGGGGGTGGAATCACAAAGCTGTTCAACGAGAAAAATACCGAAGTGGGTTTGAAGGGGAGTGTGTTTTTGGATTCCTGGCTGCCGAGATACCCAACGGAATTGGATAGTTACCTTGAGGCCGGAAACAATTTGAACAGCGGTTTTTTCAATGGGGTTGACATTTTGGACGGTAACGGGAGCGTCACTGATAAAAATGGATCGAATACGTGGAGACCTATGGATGGGTTTGGTTTGATTTCGGACAAGAAAAGAAACAGCTTTGCGGTTTCGGTATCCTTTTCGCAAATTCTGGGCAAGAATACGCAAATGTCCATTTTTGCCGATGTGGTCCATCAACAGGGGTGGTTGTCAAACCCCATGCAGCGGGTTTATTTTGCCGATGTCCCCAACTATTTCATCGGCAATCCTGCCAGTATACCCAACTATACTTCATCCCGGAACAAGGATGTGTTCATGTTGGCTGATGATATGGAGCGACTGCCGCATACCAGAATGAAATTTCCAATTGGTCTTCGACTGAACCATTATTTCAATGAGATGCTCACAGTTAGGACCTATTACCGGTATTATTTTGATGATTGGGGACTGCGTGCCCATACAGCAAGTATTGAACTGCCGATAAAAATTTCGCAGAACTTCACGTTCTATCCATCGTACAGGTACTATACCCAGAACCGCATAGATTATTTTGCCCCCTTCGATACGCACTTGTCTTCAGAGCAATTTTACACATCTGACTTTGACTTGTCCGCCTACGATGCCCATCAGGTTGGATTTGGAATTAGTTACACGGATATATTCACACAATTCAGGACATTGGGTTTCGGACTAAAGGGCATTGATCTGAAGTATAACAACTATTCCAGGACCACAGGTCTCAAAGCCAACTATTTCGGTCTGGGGTTCAAGTTTGTAATGGATTAAAGAAACCATGGTTATGCTCAAGAACTTATTTCCATCTCGTTTTTCGGTTCTCAATGCTTTTTCGGTGTTGTTTCTCCTTGTTTCATTCGCAGTGCGATTGATTTTCCTTTTATTGGATTTTCCACAGCTTGAAAATTCCTTTTTCGGATTGATAAAGATTTTCGTTGTGGGCCTGTTCTTTGATTTGGGGACACTGTCCTTTTTCTATGTAGTGGCATCCTTTTATTTCCTGCTTTTGCCAAAGCGGGTCTATGGGTCGGTTTTTGACCGGATAGTATGTTATTTTGGTTTGGCCGTATGTTTATTGGTGGTTTATTTTTCCTTTTTCGCTGAGATCACCTTTTGGGATGAGTTCCAAAGACGGTTCAATTTCATTGCCGTGGACTATCTTATATACACCTACGAGGTGGTCAAGAACATCAACGAATCCTACCCATTGCCCCTTCTTATAGGGGGCATGTTGTTTTTGGTGGTGCTCACGATATGGTACTTTGACCGGAAAGGGGTTTTCAGGATAGCATTTGAATCAACCTCTGATTTTGGACAGAAATCGGTGCCTACCGTTTTGGCAATTGCCGTTGTGCTTTTTTATACCGGTATGGTGGAGAATGAACAGGCGGAACTTTCGAACAACCGATACAACAATGAGCTGTCCAAGGCCGGTATTTATTCGTTTTTTGCAGCATTCAGGAACAATGAGCTCAGCTATACCGAATTTTACAGGACCATACCGGAACAAAGGGCCCTTTATATGGTGGAGGAGAGCCTTAAGAATTCTTCAGACAGTCTTCTGTCCCCTGAAAAGGGCATTCAAAGGCTTGTGAGGGGAGATATGGGGCAAAGGCCAAATGTAGTGTTGATATGTGTGGAGAGTTTGAGCGCTGATTATCTGGGCATCTTCGGGAACAGGGAGGGGCTCACGCCCAATTTGGACTCCATTGCCGGCGCAGAGGCCTATTTCACCAATTTATTCGCCACAGGGACAAGGACGGTGCGGGGCATGGAGGCCATTACCTTGGCGATCCCGCCAACCCCGGGAAGGAGCATTGTGAAAAGGGAGCGCAACCAAAACCTCTATACCATAGGGGAGGTCTTCAAAAGCAAAGGGTATTCTCGGACCTTCTTTTATGGTGGCGATGGTTATTTTGACAATATGGATAGGTTCTTCAGCGGGAATGGTTTCGATATCGTCGATAGGGGACGGGGTTTTTTACCATCTGGGGATATTGTGACGAATCGACGGAACATTGAGGATGGTGAGGTAACCTTCGAGAATGCATGGGGTGTCTGCGATGAGGATATTTTCAACAAGGTTTTGAAAGAGGCCGATATGGCATCGAAACGGGGGAGGCCATTCTTTGATTTTATCATGACGACTTCGAACCACAAGCCCTATACCTATCCGGAAGGCAAGATTGATATTCCCTCCGGCACGGGAAGGAGCGGGGCGGTCAAGTACACCGACCATGCCATCGGTCAATTCCTCAAGCAGGCCAAAACCAGGCCATGGTACGATGATACCGTGTTCGTGATCATGGCCGACCACTGTGCCAGTAGTGCGGGCAAATGGGAATTGGACGTGGCCAACTACCGTATTCCCGCTTTGATTGTGAACTTGAAAGGCTTCCAGGGAAAACGGATTGTCCAGCAGTGTTCCCAAATAGATGTGGTGCCCACCCTGTTTTCCCTTTTGGGATGGGAGTATAAAAACAACTTTTTTGGACGGGATGTCCTCAGTGTAGCACCTGAAGGGCAAAGGGCCTTTATCGGAAACTATAGAAAACTCGGGCTCTTGAAGTCAAATGATTTGATGGTGCTCGGGGATGGCAAGACCGCCAATCAATACAAATGGGACCAACAGGACAACAGTTTGAAAAAGCGACCCATGGACACGATTTTTTTGAATGAGACCATTTCCTTCTATCAATTGGCCGATTATCTCTATAACCATGATGGCTTGAACGTTGATGCGGCACCATGATCGATATACATTTCATCATAAACCCAATCTCCGGTAGGGGGTCTCATGTTTTGGATCTGGAAACTTTGTCCGACCACTTCGATCCGTTGCATTACAGGATGACCGTGAAGATCTCGGACTATGCCGGACATGCGTCCAAATTGGCAGAGGAATCCCTTGGTCAAGGAGCGGGGATAGTGGTGGCTTGCGGTGGGGATGGGACCATCAATGAAGTGTCATCCTGTTTGGTCCGAACCAATGTGCCATTGGGCATTTTACCAATGGGATCAGGGAACGGTTTGGCCGAAAGTCTCGGGATTCCGCGAAGGCTTCATCGGGCGATCGAGATCATCAAAGGGGGCAGAACCAAGGCCATTGACGTTGCCATGGTAAATGGAAGGCCTTTTTTCAGTAACATGGGCATCGGGTTCGATGCCAGGGTAATATCCAACTACCACCAATCCAATGGCCGCAGATTTTGGGCCTATCTAAGGGCGGTTTTCAAATCCTTGAGGGAATTCAGCGCAGTTGAGAGGGTCAAGGTGGAACTCAATGGGAAAACATTCCATGCAAACCCGTTCATGTTCTTTGTTTCCAACTCCAGGGTCATGGGCTATGATATTTCCCTGACTCGAATGGCCTCCATGGAAGATGGCCTGTTGGATGTGGTGATCATAGAAAACCTGAACAGGGGGGAGGTGCTTTTATTGGGCCTATTGATGGTCCTCAAGTTGAACCGGTACCTCAAAAAGGTAAGTTATTATAAGGTAAAGGAGTTGAAATTGGGATTCGATGGGAAACCTGCCGACCGTTTGATGCAAGCCGATGGAGAGCTTCACCGCATGGAAGTTGACGAATTGTCGGTCTCCATTGAGGAAAGGGCATTGGCCGTTCTAGTGCCGTGAATCCAACTCCCCGTTCTTGCTTTTATACCGCTTTGGATTCCTTCTCCAATGCCATGAAGTGGGTCAGTTCCTTCTTTGTGTTGTAAAGGGGGACTATTTTGATCTGGCATGTATAGGTTTCCCCATTTTTGCGGTAATTCAGGATGGAGAAGGTGGAGGTGCGCTCCATCTCCAATGACTCCCGGATTTCCTGTTTCGTTTTTTTCGAGGTCAGGGCCCCTTGGAGAAAACCGGGTCTTTTCCCGATGGCGAAGCTCTTGGGGTACCCTGTCATTTCCTGAAACCCGTCATTTACCCAGACAATGTGTTGGTCGGGCCGGGTAAGTACCAATGCGTCATATGCCCCATGGAGTATCAAGTCCCGGATATGGGTCGTGATATCTGATTTTAGTATCGATCTCAGTTGCCTTACATCAGCTTCTTTCTTTAATTGTTTCATCAATTTGTGGTAATTCTCCAGATATATGTCAAAACTGGTCAATGGTGAGACATAGGGTTTTGCCTCTTCATTCACGATTATCCTTTTGGTGGATGGCTTTACATTGCTCATAAGACTGAAACAGGTTTTTTGTTTTCATCCAAGGCCACAAAGGTAAACTCCCCGCATATGGCTTTTCCCCGATGATCGCAATACATTTGCTCCACAAAAATATCAACCTGGACCTTAAGGCTTTTGTTGCCCACTTTCACTACTGTGCCCACAAGCTCTATAATGGTCCCGGCTTGGATGGGGTGGTCAAAATCGATGCGGTCGGTACTGACGGTGACCATTGGTTTTCTGCTGAAACGCGTGGCGGTGATAAAGGCCACCTCGTCCATAAGGCTGAGAGCGGTTCCTCCGAAAAGGGTGTCGTAGTGGTTGACCGTATTGGGGAAGACCGCTTTGAATATGTTGGTTTTGGATCGCTCTATCCTTTCATTTATTTCCATGGTTCTCTTTATAGTAGATCCCTAAGATCTTTTTAAGGGATCGTTGGTGTTTGGCATTTTTGTGTTCGGTTCTCAATACCTTGAGACAATTGGCGCAAAGGCAGTCATCATATTTTTGCTCGATGTGCCCCCGTTCTTCTTTACTCAATGTTACGGTGCTACATTGGCAAATGGCAATGGTCCCTACCTTGCATTCAAATTGGGTGTCACATCGTTGACAATATTTGCTTTCGTGATGCGCCATTGGTTCAGAGGGGCCGATACCGGTACCGGCCCCGTTCATATTATTTTTCAAGGCTGGCCTACAGCTTTCCTCATTTGTTGGGCGGCAGAGACCATTACCTTTAAGGCGTTCTTGGTTTCCTCCCATCCCCTTGTCTTCAAGCCGCAATCCGGGTTGACCCACAATTTGGACGCGGGCAGCACCTTCCCGGCCTTTTGTAATAGCTTCAGGATCTCTTCCTCTGATGGGACCCTGGGCGAATGGATATCGTACACCCCGGGTCCGATATCATTGGGATAATCAAACTCGTGAAAGGCGTCCAATAGCTCCATTTGGGATCGTGAGCACTCAATGGTGATCACATCGGCATCCATTTCCGCAATGCCCTTGATGATGTCATTGAACTCGGAATAGCACATATGGGTATGTATCTGAGTGGAGTCCTTGGCCCCACTTGTGGACAGCCTAAAGGCACCGATGGCCCAGTCCAGGTAATGGCCCCAATCTTCTTTGCGCAGGGGCAGGCCCTCGCGTATGGCGGGCTCATCCACTTGAATGATACCGATGCCCTCTTTTTCCAGATCCAGGACTTCATCCAAAATGGCCAATGCAATTTGTTCGCAAGTGGAGGAACGGGGCTGGTCATCCCGAACAAAGGACCATTGCAAAATGGTCACAGGTCCCGTGAGCATTCCTTTTACGGGTTTTTCGGTCAATGATTGTGCAAATGAGCTCCAGAAAACCGTGATGGGCCTTGGTCTTGATACATCCCCGTAGATGATGGGGGGCTTTACACAGCGAGATCCATAGCTCTGCACCCATCCATTTTGGGTAAAGGTGAAGCCTTCCAACTGTTCCCCGAAATACTCCACCATATCGTTTCTTTCAAATTCCCCATGTACGGGCACGTCCAGACCGATCTCATTTTGGAGCGATATTGCCTTTTTGGTCTCATTTTTCAGGTATTCCACATATTGCCCTTCATTGAGGTCCCCTTTTTTGAACAACGACCTGTTTCGTCTTACTTCTTTGGTCTGAGGGAACGACCCTATGGTTGTGGTCGGAAAAAGAGGGAGTCTTAACTCTGATTCCTGCAAGACCTTCCTTTTTTCAAAAGGGGATTTCCTGTGGTAATCCGTTTTGTCCAACTGTCCCACCCTTTGTTTTACAATGGATCTGTGGATCAGCCCTGAACTTCGTCTCCTTTGCATGGAGGCCACATTGTCCAAAAACAGTTGATGTGATTCAAAATCAGGGGATAGGGCCAGTTTTTTCAGGCTGCGGAGCTCTTCCAGTTTCTCTTTGGCAAAGGCCATCCAGTCCTTGATTTCCTTTGATAGCACTTTTTCGTTCTTTTCAAGTCCCAAATCATAAGGGACGTGCAAGAGCGAACAGGATGGGGAGATGATGGTACGTTCCTGGCCCAATTGCCGTTTTGCCTGTTGGATGAGACGCAAAGAGGATGCAAAATCGTTTTTCCAGATATTCCTGCCATCGATCACGCCCAATGATAGGGATAGCCTTTCATTCAACTTGCTGGATGACAAAACCCTGTCCAACTGATCCGGTCCCTTTTTCAGGTCCAGGTGCAAAGCGCATATGGGCAGTTCGATCACGGTGTCAAGATTGTTCCCGTAATCACCGAAATAACCGGCCAATAATGTTTTCAGGTTTGGGAAGGTCTCGGCAATTTCCCGGTAAACTTGGCTGATGGCCCGTTTCCCCTTATCGGAAAGGTCCGTTGCGAGCACGGGTTCGTCAAATTGCACCCATGTGGCCCCTGCATCCGACAGCCTTTCCAAAATGGAATGATAGACGGGAAGCAGTTTGGGCAAGAGATCGAGTCGATGGAAGCCCTCTTCTTTTTCCTTTCCCAAAAGTAGGTAGGTAACAGGGCCCAATAGCACCGGTTTTGTATGTATGCCAAGGGATTTTGCCTCCTTGAACTCCTCCACTGCCTTAAGTGACAATAACCCAAATTCCTGGTCTTTGGTAAATTCCGGTACAATGTAATGATAGTTGGTGTCGAACCATTTGGTCATTTCCATGGCGATCACATCCACCCCTTGTTTTTGCAGGCCCCGGGCCATAGCGAAATATAGGTCCAAAAGACTGTTGTCCGATGTTTGCAGGTTTGTGTAGCGTTCGGGAACGGCCCCGACCATCAGCGTGGTGTCCAGTACTTGGTCGTAAAACGAGAAATCATTGGATGGGATAAGGTCGATGCCTTTCCCTTGTTGAAGTTTCCAGTTCTCCTTTCGGATGCTCTTTCCCATCTCGATAAGGTCCTCCAAAGGGGTCCTGTCGGACCAATACTTTTCGCAAGCTCTTTTCAGCTCGCGGTGGGCCCCGATCCTTGGGTGGCCCAGATTGCTTGTTTTCATTGCTAAAGCTTTTATAAAATTGAACAATTTGATAAAAGCTCCTTAGCTCAACTTCGCAATGCCTTGAAACAAGAGGAACGTGGATGGGGTCTGCCCGGGGTTTCGGGCAAAGTTCAAACGTTCGACCCGCCCTTTTACGCGAAGGCACCGTCAAAATCCCACGGAGTGGGAACGATATGGGCAGGTATCCTGGCTTGTCCGATTTTTGCCGCCTTCTCATCCATTCACTGGTGGACAATGGCACTTCTGGCAAAAACACGCTATTCCGAAATGGAATCGAACTTACAGTTGCGCGTCAGCTCGTGATTTACACACGATTCCCTATTAATCCCGACATCCGTCGGAAACCCTTATCGTTTTGATAAAGAAATTAAGTAAAGAACTTATTCGATGTAAATGTATGGAATATTGGATTGATTTCACATAAAATTTGGGTGCTGGGTCCCCCAGTGGGCCAAAGTCGCTTCATTGCTGTTGGTTGACCCTAAAGGTTATTTTTCTGTTGGAGATAACGGTCCTTACGCGCACATCCAAGGTTATGCTATTGGATGTAGTGGAAGGTGAGCAAACATAGGCGTCGTTATACAATTCCACACGATACTGGTATCCATCCATATCCATATCCGGGTTGTTTATGGTCAAGGTGTCGGTGTCCGTTCCGGAATATGGGCCCATGTCAAAAATGTCCACGAAGGTCGTGCCCCCGTCCGTACTTATCTGCCATTGGTATTGTGTGGTGTGGTTTGTAGTGAGCGATATATTTCCGGAATGACCATCAAAGACAACGGCACTTGCTGGGATTGTTGAGATGGTAGGGGTGTTGCCTGCTTCGGTGTAATCATACACTGAGTTGCCATCCCCGTCCAAAGGAGTGTTGTACCCACCTTGTCCCATGACAATTCCTGTTGAATTTATGGTTACCGGGGAGTTGCCCAAAAAGCCATCCCCGTCCGGATCGGCATGGCCAGCTTCCAGAACATCGTTGCATCCGTCGGAATCGCTGTCCGTGGAAGCGTAGTCCAAAATATTATCGCTGTTGGAGTCGGCTATGCTGTAGTTGATGGTTCCATTATTGTACTGCGACGGGGCCTGTACCGCATCCGGGATGCCATCGGTGCCCACCGGTCCTGGAATGCGCCCGTTGATGGTGGCAACACCATGGCCGGCTTCGACCGCATCCAAGATACCGTCGTTGTCGCTGTCCAGATCCAGGCCATTGGCGAGTCCATCCCCATCGCTGTCCGTAGGGGAACAGCCGGTTATGAAACTGTCGTCGTTCACAGCAAAGAAGACCGGGTCCGCATTGGCGGAAATCTCCAAGCGGAAGATTACAGCCTGGGCCCTTTCCGCCGGGCTAAGTCCGAATTCCGAAAGTTCCACTGCGGCCAAACGGATGTTCTTCTTTACATTTTTATTGTTGGGAGTGTCGTTCACGTTGTATTGATCGATCATGGAATTACCGACAATGGGTGTGTTGTTCCAATTGACTTCAACACCATTTCCCAGGTAATTCCCGTTCTCGTCGAGTAAATGCAATCTGTTGTAGTTGGATCCTCCGGATAGTTGGGCGCCCTGGGTCAGGAGGATGTCCATGATCCCGTCCCCATAGGCCGGTGTGTTGGTGCCCCCCAATCGAAAATACCAGGCATTTCCGATGTTGGCTATCGCATAGGTCATGTCCAATCCGCGTTCACCTTGATATAGATAGGGATTGAAGGGAATACCGCCCGTGGTCAACAAAGGTCCGTCCGCCTGTCCATTGTTGCCATCCACTGACCTACCTTCCAAACGGATTCCAGACTGTATTTTGGTTACCGGTTTCAAGGCGCTCCATGAAGTTTCTTCGACGCCCAGGTCTCCTGTTCCGTTTCCATCGGTATCCATTTGATCGAAATAGCCATTGCTGTCGCTGTCCATCATACGGGGGGAGGTGACCCCTGTTGCGTAAGTGCTGCTCCCGACCGTGAAGCCCAGAAGGGTGGAGACATCGTCGTAGGCTTTCGGGTTCAGGCTTCCGACCGATGAGGACCAAAAGCCACGGTAATCGGTATAAATGGAGGTGACATAATTTGTCGTCGTATTCGATGGGGGAGGAGACCCGAAACCAACATTGGTCTCACAGCCATCCTCATAGATATCGGGTATGCCGTCGTTGTCGTCATCTTGATCGATATCGTCGGGGATACCGTCCCCGTCAGTGTCCGGATTGACATAGTTGATGGGAACAGCGTCTTTGTGGGTCAAGGATGAACCCTTGGTAAGATCAAGGTCACTGTTCAGTAAAATGACTCCCAATAAGAAGATGCCAAAAAAAAGTTTTGTGGTGGACAAGATGTTCGTTATGCTTTAGGTTGTTATTGGTGTCGTTTTTCGATTGTATCAGAAATTCCCGGGCAAAGTACCGGATTACATCTTTTTGATGAATTTTTTGTTGTTAAAGGGCCTTCAAGTAGAGTGTAAAGGGGATTGAGGGTGGTTTCCACGAGGATTGAAAGCCCTGATATGAAGTGATCCGCCCAATTGTTAAAAAACTGTGAAAAAAAATTTGGTGAAAATGAGTTTTGTCGGTTTTTATTCGGAGCCCTTGTTCTACGTTTGTTCCCACGGATTTTCGTTGTTCCAAAACACGAATGTTGATAAAAGTGTTAAGAACCTGATCGGGGCAACTTAAAATCCAAGTAAAGAAAATATGAATTTTACAGTCAAGCTATTTTTTACAACTCCAAACCGTTTTCTTCATGCAGATTACTCATATAACTAAGAGGGATTTTAGTACGCAAGAATTTGATTTACACAAGATTACAAATGCAATCTTGAAGGCCATGACAGCAGTGGAGCATGGTCAGATCACTGATGCGCAGACCATTGCCAACAACGTTAACGAGGTGTTGTTGGAGAGAAAAAGTCAAGACGAACATTATTTGCCGACCGTTGAGGAAGTCCAGGATGTTGTGGAGAACGAACTAATGGACAGTGAGTTCCACGATGCGGCAAAGGCCTACATTATCTACAGGAACAAAAGGGCTCAGATGCGTGAGTCGGATATCTTCGAAAAACGTATTAACCTGAAGCCTTATGAGTATCCACAATTGTATGAGTACGTGCCGGCGATCCGCCATTCGTACTGGATCCACACGGAGTTCAACTTTACCAGCGATATCCAGGATTTTAAATCCGGGTTGAACGAGGTTGAGCGCAGTGCCATTAAAAACACCATGTTGGCCATTTCCCAAATTGAGGTGGCGGTAAAAACATTCTGGGGCGATATCTATCATAGAATGCCCAAACCGGAAATCGGTTCTGTTGGAGCTACGTTTGCCGAAAGTGAGGTACGCCACCATGATGCCTATTCACACCTTTTGGAGATTTTGGGCTTGAACCAGGAGTTTGAGAACCTAAAGAAGAAGCCGGTCATCATGAAGCGTGTGCAGTATTTGGAGACTGCGCTTAAAAATGCCAAAAGTGAGAACAACAAGGACTATGCGGAATCCATCTTGCTCTTTTCTCTTTTTATTGAGCATGTGTCCCTATTCTCCCAGTTTTTGATCATCATGGCGTTCAACAAGCACAAAAATGTGTTGAAAGGAATTTCCAATGTAGTGGAGGCTACTTCCAAAGAGGAACAGATTCATGGGGATTTTGGTATCGATGTGATCAATATCATCAAAAAGGAACACCCTGAATGGTTCGATGACCAATACAAGGAGATGATCCAGGATATCTGTGAGAAAGCATTCGAGGCGGAAAGTAAGATAGTGGATTGGATCTTCGAAGCTGGGGAATTGGATTTCTTGCCAAAGAGCCTGGTGAACGAATTCATCAAGAACAGATTCAACAATTCTTTGGAGAGCATCGGCATCTCCAAAATATTCGATGTGGACCAAAAACTATTGGAGCAGACCGAATGGTTCGATGACGAGATCATCGGAACAAAACACGGAGACTTTTTTGTAAAAAGATCCATCAACTATAG
>CETR01129796.1_pt1 | contig 15089 bp, 6 predicted proteins | sample 531281 | NCBI WGS metagenome assembly CETR01 (sample SAMEA2622568, study PRJEB7988) | marine metagenome | biome: marine biome (ENVO:00000447); feature: mesopelagic zone (ENVO:00000213); material: "saline water (ENVO:00002010), including plankton (ENVO:xxxxxxxx)" | depth 696 m
GAGCCATCCGTGATTTGAACCTCATAAGTACCTGCAACCACATTGTTGAAGGTATATGTGGTAGCGGCCAAATTGGAAACGGAGGCTATCTCGGTCGCACCTTGGTATAGGGAATAGTTAAACGGACCTGCCTGTGTGATTTGTGCTGGTGTAAGACTACCTCCCCCGTTCAATTGAACATGGGCGACAATACTTCCGTTGCCGCCATTACAATTGGGGTCTTCGGGCACAGCTGCGACTTCCCAGTCCACAGCTGGATTGACAATAATATCTTCTTCAATTACTTCACAGTAGGATGAGGCTCCATTGTTATCACGAACATAGAGGTCAAATCCAGTGGGGTTTGCTGTGGCCAAAGCATTATCAATCGGGAAACTAGTGGTAGCCACAAAGTCTGTGGGAGCCGGTGTGGCCCCATTCGGAACCAGGGCATAGAGCAAGGTGCCGTTACCTCCAGAAGCCGTAACGTCGACAGATCCATCAGCACAGCTGCTCACATCTGTTGAGGTTGCATTGACCAATAATTGCGAATCAATGGTTACTTGGGTAATGGTATCATCACACCCCAAAGCATCCTTGACATTAATATCGTAGGTGCCATTGGCCAATCCTGAAAAAGTATAGGTATTGGACGTGCTAGGGTTGGGTGTTTGCCAAGGGCCACCATCAATTTGGAAAAGGTATCCACCATTACCTGATGTCACTGTTATATCGATAGAAGCATTGTTTCCTCCGTTGTAACAGCTTGTGTAATCAACATTATATACCAAAGGATCTGGATCGCTCAATGTAACTATAGCACTACTGATGGTACATCCGTTGATATCCCGTGCCAAAACTATGTAATCGCCGGCTGATAATCCGTTAAAGGTATCTCCATTGGCGGCCGCAAAAGTTACCAAGTCGGTCCCTGAACCATCTTGAAGTGCATATTCATAGGTCGGTGTCCCACCTGTCACTGTTGCTTCGATGGCTCCGACCGGGTCAATACAGCTAGGGTTTTGAAGAATGTTCGTGTTAATGGAAAGTGCTGCCGGCTCATCAATAGTTTGGTTCAAGGTAATGGAACAGGTCGTTTCATCGGCTTTTCGAACCATCACACTTTGAGAACCTGACGATAAAGCAGTGGACGTGGTCACTGGGGATGATGTGGATGCAATCCAATTGGTGCCCCCATCAATCGAGTACTCAAAGCCTGCTGTAGCATCAAAATTTTCCACTTCGAAAGTAATGGAACCATCGTTAGCTCCATTACACGTGATATCGGTATGCCCGATTACACTTGCCTCAAAACCGTAACCGGCTTCAATGACCACGGGAATATCCATGGTCCTTGGACAGGATTGAGGTACCTGTTTTACCAAAATATCATCGATGGCCACATCATTTCCGTTGTTTCCGCTCTTTTTGGATATGAGCACAAAATCCAGCTCTGTATGAATCCCAGGGTTCATGGTAAACTCGAAAATTTCCCAAACCTGGCTTTTTGGTATATCGTTGGTTTGAACCTCACCTACAACAGTAGTTGTTCCCGGAATCCTCATTTGCACCCAAAGGTCGGGATCCAATTTAGTCCCTCCTCCCAAAAGGTTTATCGCTGCAAAGGATACTTCCATATCCTGATTGGGAATAATATCCCTTATCGGTTTTTGATAGATCACTTGATCGGGCGAGGGGGTTCCAACATTGATCACAAAATATCGCCCGTTTGAATCGGTACCTCCGGAAGTATGATCGCTAGGATTCAACCAAGCACTGAATGGAGATACAATACTGCTGGTCACGGAATATTCAAAATCATTGATCTGGGTATTGCTTCCCACTTGGTCTTCATAACCATAGCCCTGTGTAAATTGGCTGTCCACTGTTGGACCACTTCCAAAATCCTCCAATAACAAAACACTGGGATTTGGCGGGTCGCTCTCAGTATATTCAGCGGTTATGGTGTAAGTTCCCGGGCCAATGCCAGAGAAGGTTCCATCGGTTGATATCACAATTGGCGAAGTATTTATGGTATAACTGTAGTCATAAACGGTCTGGTCTGGACCAATCACCACATCGCCATTGCCATCACAGTCATATGCCAGGTCCACATCAAAATTAGGAACAGGCAACGGTGGGTCAATGGTAATGGGCAGTGTAATGCCACAACCACGGGCATCCCTTGCAACCAAAATATGGTTTCCCGGTGGTAAAAGATTTGTTCTCACACTTGGATCCATGGGATCATCGACAACAAACGAGCTTCCCCCATCAAAGCTGAACTCGTAAGGTGCTGTCCCGCCTTCCACATTGGTAAACCTCACTTCGGAGTATCCATTGCTGTCACAGGTTCCGGTACTGGAGATACCAGCATTAGCCTTAAAGGTTTCAGGGTCATCCAGGGTAAAATTTGTTTCTTCCTCGCAGCCATCGGCACTACGCACCTTTATGGCATAAGACCCAGGGGAAAGGTTCACAAAGGTCGGGTCATTTTGTTCGGTGGCCCAATTATCGATACTATAGGAATATGGAGTTTGGGCACCTGACACATTCATGGTCACCTGACCGGTATTCGATCCTTCGCAAGTAATCTCCGAGTCAATGGTAGGTGCCGCCACGGACAGTCCCCCCAAATCATCAATGGTAACTTCGTTGGAAATGGACGAACAGTTGTTCTGATCCACCACCACAAAACGATAGCGTCCTTCTTCTCCCGATGAAAAACTGAATACACCCGGCGTTGCGATGTCCTTTTGAAATTCAGTTACAGGAATATCACTGATGTCCGTGTACAATTCAACCCCGTCCTTTTCCCAAATGGCAAAGGAATAGCCTGGCACCCCCTGGGAGGCAGTCAATGTTATGGTTCCATCGATGCAACTAATTTGTTGGGTGGTAACGGCCGTTACGACCGGATCAGGTATTTCATCAATGGTAAATGTTTCAACTTCTTCACAGCCATCATCCGTTCGCACCTCCACCACATAGTTTCCTGAATTGAGCCCTTCGAATGTAAGATCACTGCTGGCTTGGGTAAGTTCACTATCAATCAATGCACCTGGGTTTCCACTTCCATCATCCTCATACAGTCTGTAGTGGTAATTGGCCCTTGCCTGGGTGGCTTGGATTCTCACGCTGCCCTGTCCCAAACAAGTTACTGGTTCTGTACTAAGACCGATATTGAGTTCCCTTCTTTGTATTCCGATCTCTTCGGTACTGAAAACACAACTGCCTTCCAAAGGATCTCCTGTAGAAGGGTCCAATTGGGTAAAATCAACCCTGTATGTACCTGAAGTACTTATATCAAAATTTGGTCCATTGTTATCGGCATAGGATACCAACACAGTTTCCGTAGATGTGTCCACCAATTGATACCCATAACCGGAACCTACATTTTGGATTCTGATAAATCCATCCGAGGAACAGTATATGTGTTGTGTGTCATAGTCAAAGTCAAGATTGTTCTGGAATACATCAAAATAAAAGATACTATTGCACCCCCCGGAATAGGACAGCACCAATCGATAGCGCCCTTCGGCATCTGCCGTGAACGAATTTCCGGTATCCACTTGGTTCCATGTACATCCCATCTGTGTATTGGGACAATCCACACTGGTGGACGAACAACTGGTTTCATCCAATTTTTCCCATCTTATGGATTGGGCATCGGTAATGTTGAGTGTGATGTCTTGTGAATCATTGATACCACAAAGAAATATTTGTGGCAATTGGGAGCCGTCATTCGTACAGGATACGATTTCCCCTTGTATATCATTGGTGCTATCAGCATCATTGTTCAAGTTGTTGAAATAAGTGATTATGGGATTTACCTGAGTGGTACCGAAACGGGTTACCTCCATGGATTCTATATTGGTGCCACAGCTTGCGGATTCCTTTCTTACCAAATAATGCCCACTTTCCTGTACGGTGACCGTGGTCGGGTCGCCATCAGGGTCGCTATCATCATAAACGGTATCCGTGACATCGATCTCTCCATTACCGTTCAGGTCACGATACCAGGTATAGGTGTCATATCCCTGACCTGCCGTGATATCGGCATTATCCCCACAGATCTGAATCTCACTCTCGAAAATACAATTCGTGAGGTCATCCAAAAGAAAATTAGTGGCCCCGGTGGTCACAAAACCACAGCTATTGACACTGGACACACTAGGGTCGTCGGATATGGTCTGTCCACTGGTCTCCCCCTCATAGGTGGCATAGGCGATATTGTCGATCGTGGAACTACATGCCGCAACAAAATCATGGCAATCATCCGATACATCCACTCGAATCCTGATCTCATAGGTGCTACCGCCTTCGGTAACCAAAGTATCAGGTATTTGAAATGTCACCTCTTTTGGGTCTGTGGCACTGGTGGACATCGTGGTACCGGGCGCTCCGGTTAAATCAATGTTATCCAAATCAACGTTATCGGGGAGTACGTCACGGATGGTAAAATTTTCAGCATCATCATTCCCTCGGTTCCAAAAACGCAGTACATATTCCAAGGACTGGCCCAAATGGACCCCTGCCCCTGTAATATCATTTGCCGCCAGATCCTCTACCCTTTTCTCCACAATGATTTCCGGATTGATGATTTCCACTGCCACTGTGGTCAAGAACAGTATGACCCCTTCACTGGAGGTATGAATCAGAATCTCACCACTATCGTGGTCATTGGGCAATACATTGTTGCCCTGGTTGGGCAGGTCCAAGATATCGGCATCCCACCCCAGGGTATTATGACTCTTTGGGGTTCTGGTATCCACCCAACTCCCCAAATGACTGATGGTACTGTTGAAAACATTGTTGCTCGGGTTGATGGCATCGCTCAAATAGGTCCAACTATCACTTGTATTGGCCCTGAATCTCATGCTCGGACCGGTAACCCTGTCCCCATCCATGGTACCTGCTCCGATTACGGCATTGACTGGCAAAGGAGCCGGTACTGTCTTGAACCCACTGAAGGGCACGTTGGTTTCACGGTAGGTACTTCCCATGGCAGCATAGCCATCAAAAGTCGAAATATATTTACTGGTGGAATTTTGGTTCTCATAAATAACGACCATGGTCCATCCTGCACTTACATTGGTCTGAGCGGTAGAAGCCACTACGTTGGCCACTGTATATTCCCCATTGGGATCACTCAAACCTGAGAGCAAATGGGTCACATTGGCATAATTGAGATAAGAGGTCATATTGACCCCACTCAAATAGTCCACATCCACAATTCCAGGATCGGTAACACCATCTCCATCCCGATCACCATCCTTATCATAGATCTGTTCAAACTCGAACATGGGATCGCTATCCGGACCTATATCCACATAGGAGCCTCCAGGGATTTTGAACTTCACTTGTTTATAGGGATCGTCCCTATTGGTATCCCTATATATCCCACCCCAATACAGACCGGCATAAACCACTGCAGAACAACTCGGAGCATTCAACTCCGCACTACTGGAACTGAATGTGGAGGGATCACCATCGATATCGATATAGTCCATGTTCACATTTTGGTTACTGGAACCCCCGTTATAATCTGAATTGGGATCACTTGCTATGCTCACTATATTGTTCGCCACATAGACAAGGTCTCCCTTTACCTTGATGTTTTCCCCGGGCAACCTCGGTTCAAAAGGAACAGAAAGCTGTGCTTGTGTCAAGGATACGAAAGCAATGAAAAACAACAGAAATAGGAACCTATTGAGATCAACTGCTAAAGGTTTGGATTTCATATTTGAGGTTTTGGATAGTGATGGGTTATTTAACTGTGGTATCAAATCTATCCAATGAACAAGAAGTGGAAAATCAATTGTTGTGGAACAAGGTGGTTTTGTTGCAAATCCCCGATATACTGGTGTTTAGAATCAATCTAAATCGCAAAAAACCCTAGTAAAACCAATACTTTTCCATGCAACCCAATCAAAACTAGAGGTGAAATCACGGTGCTAATTTAGGCTCCAACCACAACCATCCCAAACCAAACAACAACAAGAAATAAAACCACAATGGAGAGATTGGCTCCCACCCATTTTTGGTCTCGGAAACCGAAGGGGTAAATGTGTTTTCAGAGCCGAACTCACGCTGATTGGTTTCTAAGGTTTTGGACTCCGAAATCGATTCAAGTTGATCATCATCAAAAACAAAATACGAAAATGGAGCAATGGAGTCTTGAGAAGTACGTAGTTGGTTCCATCCCGTTTTTCTAGGGTATTGTTTTCCCGTCCATTTCGTCGGCATTACACTATTTTGAATCAAAGGGATGTTGGCCCCATCTGCTGAAATGATGTCCATATCGCCCAACATTGTGCGTAGTTCAAATTCAAAAGGCTGATTTGGTCTTGGGATTGCGGTAATGCCCTCCCACTCCACTTCTTTATCCTTTTCCTTGGCAATGCTGTTGAGCACCTGCGTCCAGATGCGGGCATAAAGTGCCTCGTCGCCATCCAAAACCAATTGATAGGTGTTTTGAAGCAATGTGGTTCCGGTTTTACCATACTGTATGGGTATATAAGCAGCTAAAGCAACAGAATCCACCAAAACCTCCTGTGTTCGAAGATCTTCTTGAAAGGTATAAGGGTATTTCTGCAAGGGTTGTTTTGATTTACCCAAAGTGATTTCAGTACTGAAATCCCGATTAAAGTTAAATGGGGTACGTCCTTTTCCCTGAGTAAAGAAACTTTCACTGGGTTGTATAAAAACACCCATTCCGTTTGATCCAATCGCTTCTTCCATGGCCAACTTTGAAGCACTTCCAAGACCCAAATAAGAATCCGTATCAATGATCAAAAGATCATAATCCTGTAAGTTATCTGTAGAGAGACCATAAATGGGGTTCGATGCTCCATTGAAATACTCGAACTTGTATTTGCCCTTGGTAAGTTGTGTGCGTGCCAAGACTTCGTGTCCCCTTTCGGCAAGGAAGTTCTTAAGGTACTTGGTTTCAAAAGTCGGAAAGGTGTTGACCATCAAAATTTTCAAGGAATTCCCTTCCACCACATGAATGGGCAGCGGCTCATCCGATAGGATTTCCCCCTCACTTTTTTCAAGAATATGGTACACCAATTGTCCGCTTGTTTTTGGGTTGGCACGGAGTATAATGTTTTGCTCCGCCTGTTCCTCAAACGGCACCGAATCCAAGGGATTCCCACCATTATCGGTCAAAAAGGCCCAATGACCTGCTTGAGGGTTAATATATTTGGCTTTTAGTTCAAATGGTTCCCCAAGAACCAATTCATCATTTTTGGAGAGTTGGGTCCATCCTTCCACGTCCTTTCCTCCGAGATAAGCAACGGATTTCTCCGCCACTTGCCATAAATCAAAAGAAGCGAGCCCATGCCCCAAAAGAAATAAGGAATCTGCTTCGTCCAAAAGGGTCAGGTTCCTTCCCGTTACGTATTCCTCCTGTGGAATGCGCTTATAAATGGCCCTTAAACTGTCCAATTGGGCAGGACGGTACCCTTCGGTCAATATAATCCCCTTACCGTTACTGGATTTTTCCCATACCCCTGGTTTCAAAACAATCATAGCGAGTGAGGTTATGGCCAAAAATGCAATAATCAACTTAATCCAAAACCTTAGCTCCGTTCGTTGGGGCCATTCCTTCCAAATATAAACGCCCCATAGCAATAGCCCAATCAACAACACGGGCCAAAATAACCCCTGATTCACAAATACCTCCCCATCACTCATACAAGCCCAGTTCTTTTAAATACAATAGATTGATTTCATCTTGGTACTTCGCCTTCTGCTTTGGATTGTCGGCTACCTCTGGTAGAACGGACAGCAGGTTTTTCTGGACCATGATGTAATTATCCGTGGTTCTGTTGACCGCTTTTTCCAAGTCACGCAAGCCTTGTAAGACATCTAGATATTTTAAAGGCTCTGAGATGGCCTTTTGCGCCAATTCGTTACCCGCATCCATAAAAAGAGCACTATCACTATCTGAAAATGGTGTTTCCCCCTGAATCAATTCTTCTAAACGGGAAATCGCTGCTCTCGTAGATGCAAAAGATATTTGATAGGTGTATGCTTCTTGTTTGTCAAAATTTTCAATATTCTCGATATCTCCACTCAATCTATTCTCCTCTTTGATTGGAGGCGGATCAAAACCGATACGGTGCACATAGATTCGAGCACTATTCTTTATTTCCTGAATGATTTCCAGGGCTTCATATTGATAGGGCAAGGATTTCTTGGGCTCGTACAGTCGAAGATAAAGCTCGGCATCCCACATGATATTCAGGGCATCACGAAGCTTTGCTTTCAACGATTTTTCGAACAAGGTCGACTCCTCTGGATCAGAATGATTATGCAAATAATCGTGCAATGGGTCCTCTTCTTCTTCCTGGCCCTGGTCCTCATTCCCATGGTCGTGCTCTTCGACCAAATTGTGTTCGTTATCGCTATCGTGTTTGTGGCTGTACTCATCCAATACATCCTCCCCACCTTCTTCACTGCCCGGTTCAGCTTCGCCTTCCTCATGGGAAACTGCTCCGGCCGCTGCTTGCATTTCGGTCTCATCGCCCATAAACTGTCCGTACTTTAGGCGTAACTGTTTTTGATCAAAACCCAATTCGTTGCTTCTGAACTTAAAGTCCTTTTCAGAAATATTGGGTCGATCGGCAATCAGTTTTTCCGTATCAATGATCAATTGACGCTGGCTCCTGAAATAGTCCGGCATCAGGTCTACACCTAAGCCTCCCTCTACCGCAAATTCATCGGTAATGGTATCACGAATCACGGCAAAATAGGTCTCGCTACGTGCTACGTTCGGCGAAGGTGTTTTTTGGTCCAGTGCTTCTACATAAAAATAAAGTTCGTCGCCTGGATCCATTTGCAATGCATCTAAATCCAAAGGTTGCTGTAACCGCAATGATTTTCTACCCTTCGGGATAGCACTATCAAAACGTACTTTTTCTTCCCTAAACTTTACCGATTCACCCGACCCCTTGCTCACCGTGGCAATGATATAGGCATCAGTAATGCCGAAATCATCGGAAATATTGGCGTTGAACCGCAAACTTTTATCTTCATCGAATTCAAAGTAGCTGTAATTATCCAACCCCTCTATTTGGACCATGGGAGGTTCATCCGTGACCATTTCCAAGGAATATAGGTCGCTCACATAATCATTTCCGCTGTTATCCTTAAAAGTAAAACTGTAAAATCCTGATGCTTCAAGGTTTTGGGACAGTCTGTATTTCCCTTCTGTTTTCGTGAAATCAAAGGTACTTCCCATCAAATCCATTTGAACAGTGCGCACATCGCCTTCAAACTCAAGATTCCAAACCACCCTGGAACCCTGTACTGCTTTTATATTGGGATTAGTAGTGTATTGGGTTGCTTTTCCAGTATAGACAGGGTATTGAATGCTGATTTTGGTTCCCGTCAATTCTGGAACCTTCGTGGTGGTCGGCAGGCTATCTTTTGGGGCAAAAGTGATTTGTTCCTTATTAGAGGGGGACTCTCCCGATCGGCTACCAAGCTTTGTCAGTACAAAACTACCTGCAAGCCCCAACACGATCAACCCAAACATCACCAAGGCACCCCTGAACAATCTATGTGGAGGGGTTAACTTGGGCAGTACCGGTTGTAGTTGTTGGGCTATTCGATATTGCTGTAATTTGGAAAGGTTCGAGAGCTCATGGGTTGGCGATAACAAAAGTCCGCTGCTATATCCCGCTTGAGGCAGGTGGGCATCGATATAAGCCACGGCTTTTTCCTGACTGACTTGCCAAGGTCGTAAAATAAAGATGGTTATTGCACCAGATACGACGAGAGCAATAATTCCGAATATCACATTATGGGTCAATACATAGATACCACCCGCAAATCCAACGGCATAGAGGATGGCCTCCACATATATGGATTGCTGCCATCGTCGTTGAAATTGCTTTATGTCCCCTGCTCCCATCATTGCTTTTTATAGTTTGCCATGAATCGTTCCACGATCATCAATCCAGCAAGTAGACCGAATACCCAAAAAGAGACATCGATCATCGTAGCGCTTTCACGTTTCCGTTTAGACTCGACATAATTGGGTTTGAGCTCCATTTCATCCAATTGTCTTGCATCAGCTTCATGTATCAAATCCTTTACATCAGTATCCAAAGCCAATATGTTGAGCAATTGTTCCGGTAAATGTTTTTCAACGGTGTTTTTTGGATTCAACCTTGAAGTGAGATGATATGTATTTTTCACATTTGACGGTTCGATCAATTGATGGGCCAAAGGGTTTGCTTGATAGACCAACCATTTACCCACCGTGTCATTGTTTAGCTCATGCTGCAACCGAATATTCAGATGTGTTTCATCATTGGACCACTTATCCGTTTTATGAATGATGATTTCCTGTTCTAAAAATGCTGATAAGGCTTTAAAGGATGCCTCCAAATAGTTTCCTTCCCGCTCAAAATCTTCTTCCACATACATATTGATATGAATTGTATCCAAACTTTTCAACGGAACTGATATGGTTTCCCCATTGAGTAAACGAAGGCTATCATTACCAAGCTCAAAGTCATCCTCCACCATTTTTTTATTGATTTTGGTTGCTCTACCACTGCTTGAAGCTGAAACCAATTCAATCCCCGTTTCACGATTAAAAGCAATTAAGGGAACATCCCGGGTTTCGTCAGGTTCCATGACCACCCAATGGATTTTCTTTTGGGTAGTGGGTCGCATGGACCGAAAACCTTTGGCCAGAGCCTTAGTGAACACCACAATACTATCGGAACGCAGGGAATCCATTTTCCGTGTCAATTGCCAATAGTTTGGCTGTTTGCCATCCACCTGATAATCGTTATCGGCCTCCCAATCAGGAAAGCCATTTTCCAATAAAAATACCGATGAATTGTCCTGTACACTATCCAATATCGCACTGATGGACGGGTCGTTGGCAAGGGAAGCTTCAACAAGATAGGTTACCTGCTTTTTATCGCCTTTGGTTCGCCATCGTGGACCTGCCATCAACAATACGACAAGGGCGACGATCAACATCCGAAGCAACAGCAATAACCATTCGTTCAATTGGATGCTACTTGACTGCCGGGAATTGGATTCGTCCAGTAATTGAATGCTTCCGATTTTTATGGTCTTTGCTTCCTTTTTGCTCCATAAATGGATGGCCAAGGGAACCAGAAGTCCCAAAAGTGCCCAGAGGTATGACGGATTCGCAAAAACCATTTACAACAATCGTATTCGTTCCTTTAAAAAGAGCTGTAGTGCATCGCCAAGGTCATTGTCCATTCGAAACAAATGGTAATGTACCCCTTGTGAAAGCAGTTGCTCCTTGGTCTGTTCTATTTTTTCATTCAAGGCATTTAAATAGGTGCTTTTGGCCTTGTTGACGTCAACTTTTACTTTGGTCCCCGTTTCCAAATCTTCAAAAGTGACCGATTTTTTATAATCAAAATCCATTTCCTTTCCTGCCATAATTTGAAGCACCACCACTTCATTATGGGCAGTTTTCAGGTTCTTTACAAAGTCGGATAGCTCTGAAACGTCCTCGTACATATCGGTCAGGAAAAATACCAACTCCTTTTCTCCCCTGTTGTGAATCCGCCGCGAGGCAATGGAAAGTTCGGGCCATTTGCCCTTGGTGGATATCTTCAACAATTCCAATAACAAACGATTGAAATGCTTTTGGTCCGCTTTGGGATAAATGCTCACAAAATCAACTTCATTGAGCGCAAAAAGCCCTACGGAATCTCCCTGTTTTTGAGCCATGTGGGAAAGACAGGCCACCATGACACGGGCAAATTCCAATTTGGATATACCGTTCTCCTTGTGTTCCATGGAAGCACTGGCATCAACAATGAACTTAACGGTAACATGACTTTCCACCTCGGATTGTTTGATATAGTACCGCCCAGAGCGCGCCAACATCTTCCAATCCAGCAACCGAAGGTCATCTCCAGGTTCATAGCCTCTGTATTGACTGAATTCCATGCCGGGTCCCACGCTTTTACTCCGATGTAGACCAGAGGTATAGCCTTCCACCACAATACGTGAAATCAGGCTAAGGCCCGATACTGTATTGATGACTTCCGGTTTTAATAGGTCGTGGTAGTCCCTGGAGGCCATTATTTATCCTTTAATTGAACTGCTTTCAATATTTCTTTCGTAACCGTATCCGAAGTGATTCCTTCAGCTTCTGCTCTAAAGTTAACAAGTACCCTATGCCGCAATACCGGCAAAGCCACGGTTTGTAAATCTTCCTGGGTCACTGCCAATCGGCCCTCCAAAAGTGCGTTGGCCTTTGCGGTCAAAATCATCGCTTGGCCGGCGCGGGGTCCTGCCCCCCAATCCACCCATTGTTTCACATAGTCAACCGAAGTGGTATCCGGACGAGTGGCCCGAATCACATCACTCACATATTGAATCAATCCATCGCTAATGGATACCTCACGGACCAACTGCTGCAATCTCACAATATCTTCTCCCGACAAGACTTTGTTCAGTTTGGCCCTTTTAGTTCCCGTAGTGGCCTTTAAAATTCGGGTTTCCTCATCGTCTGTCGGATACCCTATTTTGATGTAAAGAAGAAATCTATCCTGCTGGGCTTCCGGCAAAACAAAGGTTCCCGATTGTTCAATGGGGTTTTGGGTAGCCAGGATAAAGAAAGGTTTATCCAAAGAATAGGTTTTATCACCATAGGTCACTTCAAACTCTTGCATGGCCTCCAAAAGGGCTGCTTGTGTTTTTGGTGGCGTTCTGTTGATTTCGTCCGCCAAAATGATATTGGAGAAAATTGGCCCCTTGTTGAACTTAAAGAATTTCTTTCCCGTGGTGTGGTCCTCTTCCAATATTTCGGTTCCGATGATATCAGAGGGCATGAGGTCGGGTGTAAATTGTATCCGTTTGAATTTTAAATCGATGGCATTCGACAATGTTCGAATCATCAAGGTTTTTGCCAATCCCGGAACACCTTCCAGCAAGGCATGTCCGCCAGCAAGAAATGTAATGAGCAACTGGGATACGGTCTCTTCTTGACCGATGATCACCTTACCTATTTCCTTTTTGAGAGCAGTCAGTTTTTCTGAAAGCCCCTCTACTTCACTTGCAATTTGTTGTAGTTCTTTATCCAAATCCGTTTCATTAAGAGGTTAAAGCATATAACACGATATTTACCCCAAATCGGGTATTGTCAATTTTGTACCAGCGTTTGTTTCTAAAGTCGTAATCCCATTCGCAACCGTAGTCCTTATTGCTATAGAGCACACCTATTCTTCCATCTATCACAATGGCTTTAAGATATTCGTGTACAAGGTCGTCGCCCCAACCGTTCAATTCTTGGGAAGTGGTAGGGGGACCATCATCAAACTCAAAAAAAATGGTATAGATTTCATGGTCATTGGGTATTTTTTTTAACGCTCCGGGTCCAAATATTTCATCCATTTGGCGCTCAAAGGATTTGGCGAAGAGTCCATCAATATCGTGGTTACAATCATCGGCAAAAACAAAACCGCCATTGCGGACATATTTCTCAAAGTTTTCACGCTCTTTTTTATTGAACTGAACCAATTTATGACCAGAGATATAACAAAAGGGACTTTTAAAAATATCGTCACTGGCCAAAGTAATGATCTTTTCCTGGGTATCGACCTTTAAGGTCGTATACTCGACCAAGGAATTCAACAGATTGGAAGGCATACGCTGATCCACATCCCAATCTCCCGATTCGTACTGTAAGCGTGTAAAAAAGAATTCGTTATCCAATGCCATTTGGGTCGTAGGCTAAAATATTGCCAAAATAAAAACTGGCGGTCAGGGATAAGCCGACCACCAGTTTGTTTCAATTCTTGTTTTATACCGCGTCTGAGAGACTCGTGAACGTAAAGTCACGAACCTTCATATAGGGTATCAGGTTTCCATTGACACGTACTTGTTGTCCAAGGGACTCCAAGTTGTTCAACATGATGATCGGACTCTCGTTGAACCTGAAGTTTTTCACTGGGAACTTGATTTGCCCATTTTCAATATAGAAAGTTCCGTCCCTGGTCAAACCTGTGTACAATAAGGTCTGTGGGTCCACGCTTCGGATATACCAAAAACGTGTCACCAATATACCTTTTTTGGTGCCTTTGATCATATCCTCCAAGCTTTCATCGCCACCGGCCATGATCGCATTGCTCGGGAAAGGGACCGGGTCCACACCTTTCTGCTCTGCCCAATATCGACTATAGGCCAAGTTTTTGACCACTCCGTTCTCTATCCAACTGGTTTTTTTGAGCGGTTGTCCAGCTCCATTCCAAGTGGATGTAGGGACATCTGGATGTAATGGGTCGGACCAAATGTTCACACGTTCATCCACAATCTTTTGTCCAAGCTTTGTTCCACCATCCTTTGCGGACATAAAACTCCTGCCCTCGTCCGCCGATCGGGCATTGAGGGAACCGAACATATTTCGCAAAAGTCCCACTGATGCCGCTGGCTCCAAAATAACGGTATACTTACCGGGCTCTATGGCACGGGCTTCTCTGGACATCACAGCTTTGTCTATGGCTGTTTTTGACGCTTCATCGGCATCAAACTTGTCAATATCATTGTAATCCCTTGTTACCCAACCTGAACCGGTACCATCGTTGGTACGCATGGTCACGGTAAAATCAACATCAGTGGATTGATTGTAGGCAAACAGTCCATTGGAATTTATCATGGCGGAAAACTGTGCCGAATCATCCAAAAAACCTGCTGCTGTGACATCCTGTGCTGCGGCCGGTACGATACTCTTATTGGCCACCTCTGCCCTGTACTCTGGTGTTACATTGGCGGTTGATTCCTTATAAGTGATGGATTCATCATAGGTCTGCGGTCCCAAAGGAGGCATGAACTCAGGGTTTTCAGGGGATAGTTGGGCCAATTCCTCGGCTCTTCTCACCACCTTTTCCAATGAGGCATCATCAAATTCATCGATGGTGGCAGTACCCACTTTTTTACCAAAGCTGGATTGTACCGCTAAACTCTGGGTCGATCGATACCCTGCCGTGGACACGGTGTTTCTTGCATACCGGATATTACCGCTGTTACTTCCACTCAGGTTTATCTCGCAGGCATCGGCCTTGGAAAAACTCAATGCCTTTTCCAAAATCTTTTTT
>CETR01128304.1_pt1 | contig 15011 bp, 8 predicted proteins | sample 531281 | NCBI WGS metagenome assembly CETR01 (sample SAMEA2622568, study PRJEB7988) | marine metagenome | biome: marine biome (ENVO:00000447); feature: mesopelagic zone (ENVO:00000213); material: "saline water (ENVO:00002010), including plankton (ENVO:xxxxxxxx)" | depth 696 m
TTACTTAAAGAAGTTTCGCAAATATATAATTATGAGGTAAATATAAACAAATATTTGAATGTAGTCTCATAAGACTACAGTTTTTATGTTAAGATTCTTCACTTTCATAGCTAATTACCAGTTTGATATGAATGAAGATCAAAAAAGACGCCTTCTCATAGAGTTTGGAAAAATTGTCAAATTTCACCGAACCGAAAAGTTAAAAATCAGTTTAAGAGACCTTGCTAAGAAATGTGATGTAGAACATAGCGCAATTGGTAAAATTGAAAAAGGTGAAATAAAAATTCAATTACCAACTGTTTTTGAACTTGCCAAAGGCTTAGAGATTCATCCTAGAGATTTGTTTGATTTTGATTTCCCACTGGAGGAAACAGGTAATTAATCTTATAGTACTTTCATAACCTCCTCATACTGTATCCATACTCTATCTATGCTTTATCTATGCAGTATCCTCGGGTGAACCAAGTAGCTGACCCGTCCTGAAATAGCTATACAGATTAATTAATAAATCCTAATATAACTATACAAAGCTACTTTTTAATCCTAAATAAACTATACAGACAGAACTTGAGGATTAAAATTTCTTTTATAGTTTTTCCATCTTTTGTTTAAGCTACCCGATGTAAGATGTGCCTGTTCTGGAGTTAGGTAATCACAACTCGCGTGAGGTCTTAACTCATTATAATTCTTGATACTTTTTGCTATTAGCGCTTTAGTATTCTCAAAACCTAATACACTTGAATATAGATTGAACTCTGATTTGATAATACCATTTATTCTTTCAGCCAATGCATTTTCGTAAGGATCTCCATTTTCAGTCATGCTAATGGCAATGTTATTTTGTAGCAACAAATCAACATACTTATGCGAACAATATTGAGATCCTCTGTCAGAATGATGGATTAGAGGTTGATCATATAATCGGTTATTTAGAGCCATCTTTAAAGCATCTAAACATCCTTCTGCAGAAAGATCCTGACGGAAGCTAAACCCCATTATCCTTCTGGAGTAGGCATCTGTTATTAAACTTAAATATCCCCACTGATTTACTAGTCTCACGTAAGTAATATCGCTTACCCAGACCTGCTCAGGCCTTATTATCACTAACTCTTTAATTAAATTAGTGTACTTCTTCATCCAATGTCTAGAATCGGTGGTTGTTATCCTTCGCTTGCGTTGGCGAACCAACAACTTATGCTCTGCCAATAGATCAAACAGATAATCCCTACCCAGTTGAATTTGGTGAGAGGATAGTTTATTCTGAAGCATATAATGCAGTTTTCGGGTACCTAGCCGTGGCAGTTCTTTTCTGATTGAAACAACTTCCTGAAGAATGACATCTTCTTTAACCAGGCAATCTTCCTTGCGCCATAATGAATCATAGTATGCGTGTCTTGTTTTGCCAAACAGCCGGCATAAAACAGCTATCCCTAATTGTGGGAAGTCTTGCTTCATTTTTAAAACTGTTTGGCACCAGACTTTTTTCGGATATCAATCTTGAGCTGTTCTTCAGCTACATCAATAAGGGTGTTTAATGCTGTTATTTTTAGCTCAGCTTCTTTTAAAGCTTTCTGCAAGGCTTCCTTTTCAAAATCTTTTTCGGGTGGTTCATTTTTGTTGACCATTGGAGGAATGTTTTCTCTGTGAACTTCTACTTTCTCCAATTTATGTTTAAATATCCAATTCCGGATGATTTTCTCCGTCTTGATATTGTACATGATTTTAGCCTCTCTGACCGTTAAACGGCCTTGATCGATTGCAGTAACAATAGTGCGCTTCTGCAGATTTGTATAGCTTTTACGCTTAAGATTTTGCTGATATTCTAAAGAGCCGAAATCGCGCATCCAACCATCTAAAGTTGCTCTACCTAATCCGTAAATACGATTAGCTTCTTTTCGAGGCAGTCCATTTTCAACTTCTTTGACAACTTTGGCTATTAAACGCTTGTCATAGCGACTTTGCTTGTTCTCCCGAACTGCATAAACTTCTTGTTTATCATTTTCCATACACTTTTGAATTGTGTATAGCTATTTCAGGACAAGACAAGCTGCATTATAGCCCTTTAATCCTGATGGGGCTATACCCCCTCTAGGTGTTAGTCCTGAATGAACTATACCTTTTATTAGATTGTGGAATTGCGTAAAATACTTGTTACTCAAATATCTATTTTTATAAACACAATTGTAGTGTGTTTAAAATCCGTAGACTATAAATGTATATGTATATATTAGTTTTGGATATAACACATTTGATTACGGAAATCAGTAAACTTGTCTGTTTTGGAAAGCTTAACTTAGTATTGTCTACCGCAATCTTATACAAAACATCCTGTTATCTAAAGTTACAAAATTATAACAGGTAGATTTATTAGTATATAACTAGCCATGAATAATGCCCAAAAATAATTGAAAAAATATAAGAAATTTTATATAACCAACACCAAAACAACCTATTAGATTATATAACAATAAATAAGGTTAGCATAAAACAATTAGAGTAGATGCCGAAAGAAAAGTAAATAATAATATTGATTTTCTTACTCTTGGATTAAAACTTAAAAGGCTTTTATTCATTCAAGAATTAGAAATGAAACAAGCGATTTTTGGTAAAGTTCTTATTTGAAATGAACGTATTTGACCTAATTATCTTGGAATAGAATTGACTGTATATTTACAAAAAATCAAGAAAATGATAGGTCAACTAAAGAAGGAACAAAATTGAAATTAAAGGTTATATCATTATACAATATATTTGAATCGGTAATATAAAGTAGCTATCTAACAACATCTGTAGATCAAGAATATAATTATCAAACTAAAAAAATTATATTGAGTATTAAAAATAAGTTTATAATTTGAACATGATATGAAATCCATTCCTATAATAGACTTATTTGCTGGACCGGGGGGGTTAGGAGAAGGGTTTATGTCTGTAAAAAATACAGACGGTAGTAACTTTTTCGATATAAAATTGTCTATCGAGAAAGACGAAAATGCTCATAAAACATTAACTCTAAGAAGCTTTTACCGCCAATTCAAAAAGTCTGGAAAAGATGTTCCCAATGAATATTACCAAGCCTTACGAGAGTCTGATAGGGAGACTAGAGAAAGTCTGATTGAGAAACTCCTTGATAAATACATTGAAGGAATTAATGCGAAAAAAGAAGCGGCTAGAATTGAATTAGGTAGAAGTCAAGAGACTGCTAAACTTGTCGATAACTTGATTAGAGAAAGACTCAAAGGAACAAAAAATTGGGTTTTAATTGGAGGCCCTCCTTGCCAAGCGTACTCGAATGTTGGCCGATCAAGGGTTGGTGGAATTAAATCGAGTGATCACAGGGTTTATTTATATAAAGAATATTTAAGGATTCTTGAAGAACATAAACCAAGTGTTTTTGTAATGGAGAATGTAAAAGGATTACTATCAGCAAAGGTGGATAACCAAAAAGTTTTCGATTGGATTAAGAGAGATTTAAGACTTAATGGTGAATATAAAATCCTGTCATTCGTGAAGGAAGTTAAAGATGATCGAGACTACTTAATTAAATCAGAGGAATATGGAGTCCCACAGGCTAGGCATAGAGTTATACTTCTTGGAATTCGTTCAGATTTCAAGTTTAAAGATCAGTATTTAGAAAAAAAAGAGGAGATCAATCTTGAGTCTATTATAGGTCGTTTACCAAAAGTGCGAAGCGGGATAAATAGAGAATTCATTTCATATAGTGCTGAAAAATTTTATGCAAATGGAAAACCAAAAAGAATCTATAATTCTCTTCAGGACAATGACGAGAATTGGGTTCAGCTCATGAATCACAATATTGAACGAATAAAGAGTTGGGGTGAACTATCTTTAAATAGTCTTAAAAATGGGGCTAAAAAATTAGATGGAGGAATAGGAAGCGAATTCGTAACAACTTCAAATAGTTTAAACAAGAATCACCCATTGTATAATTGGTATATAGACGAAAAGCTAAAAGGAATTCCAAATCATCAATCAAGATCACATTTAACACAAGACCTGATGAGGTACTTGTTTGCAAGTTTGTATGTAGAAAAGCACAAAACATTTCCAAGATTAGATGACTTTGCTAATCATCACAAGGACCTAATTCCTGACCACGCAAATGCAGATTCAGGAAAGTTCTCGGATAGATTTAGAGTTCAGGTAAAGAATAAACCTGCAACAACTGTTACTAGTCATATTTCTAAAGATGGACATTATTTTATTCACTACGACTCCAGTCAATGTAGATCTTTAACGGTTCGAGAGGCCGCCAGAATACAGACATTTCCTGACAACTACCTGTTTAGAGGAGCTAGAACAAGTCAATATCATCAAGTTGGTAACGCTGTTCCTCCTTATTTGGCTTTTCAATTAGCTAAGATTGTAAAGGGTATTGTTGAATGAAAGAATTTCTAAATAGAGCCATTCGAAAGTATTATCTGAATTTAGGTAAATACAAATTCAGTCCTGTAATTCAGCTTTCTACTTCAATCTCTTTGGATTATGCCGAGGCAATAGAAAACACAAATTCATCTAGTCCATTAGTTCTCACATTTCCTTCTAAACAGAACGCATCATTGTGGTTGTCTTGTCAGTTTTTGGTTAATAAATTCTTTTATAACTGTGTATATAAGAGTGATAATAGAATTAAAAAGCTAGGATTAAAGACTGGCGATAAAATTGACATATTTTCAACTACAGCTATTCTTAAAGGTATTGATTCGAATGGAAAGCTAGTTATTTTTTTTTCAGACGGTGTTAGCGCATACATTGATATTCAAAATGTTCAATTTGTTAATACTGCTCGAAAGAACAAGGTTAACAAATACGCACAGTTCGTAAAGAAAAAAAGCACCTTCCTAAAGGAAAGAAAGGCAATCACTCAAATTTTAGATTTGGATTTGAACCCAAATTTGGACGCATTGGAATCTAAAATTATTTTGATCTCCGGGCGTGGAAAGGCTGGTTTATTCAGGAAAACTTTAAAAAGTATTGAGCTATATAATGAAAGTTTAGCGGATACAGTTCTTCTAGATAAGAATCTCATAATATCTCCTGACCTTTCATATTTTAATGGTATAGATGACGGTGTTTCAAATAACAGTAAAGATTTTTTTTCCTCTGCTTTGACTTCTATTTTGAACAGCATCCAAACTGATGATGTTAACCTCAACAATGATATAGAGTATGTACTAAATCTAACGAGAACACGGTTAAGGACAAAACTATTCGTTGAATCGTTGATAAAATTAATTTCTGATTTATCTGAGGAAGATGATCTTCTAATAAATGTGAATAAACTAAAAGGTCTGTTTAATCATTATCCAGGCATAGAAGAAAATATTCTAGAGAATGTGGATGCAGTCATTGTAAATGAGATCCAACAGCTTAACGAGTATCCTGAGACCGTTAATAAGATTTTAGCGAGTAAAATTCCAGTAATAGTTATTTCTGATCGAGTAATCACAGAATTTAAAGATTTCAATTTATATAAGACTTTATTTAGTTCAGAAAATTATAAAGATTGTCATCGATTTAATTGGGATAAATTCAAATTGGAATCATTAGATCTAGAGAAGGACAATGGTGCTAATTATATTGATTTTCACTTAAACAACCTGTGTGTAAATTCTATTGCTCAAAAAGTTAATATCGTTGAGTTTGAGCGTGGTGAGTTTGATGCGATTTATCAAATATTTGAATCTAAGGAACTCTTAGGGCAACTCAATGATTTTGAATTGCTTCAGAAAGCTTTTTATCAAATTCTTCGACCAATACTTTATGTTGTGAAAAATTCTAGTCAAAGAATTGACACAGTAGAGATCAATGAATCACTGAATTCGTTTGAACAAGTTTTTGAAGAGTCTTCAGCAGGATTAGAAGAGACTGTTAGAGGTCGGATTAGAGAAGGACTAGCTGGATTTAAAAAATATATTTTGGCAGGAAATGATCCTAAACCTTATAGAGAAATTGACCATTCATTCTTCTTTCAGAACATTTTAATTAATGATCATAAATGCACGATTCCTGAAGAACGAGAAGAATCTATTATTAAGCATCACAACGAAGTTATCGGATCCGAAGAGTCTATTTCATTCTTTGGATATCCATACAGAGATTATTATTTCAAGTTTTTGACAAGGAGCATTTTCAATTTCATTATTCCTAAAGTTAACCTCTTTTTAAACGAATGTGAGTCATCTGTTACAAAGAACTTTCTAATAAATAAATTCAAAGCTGGTTACTTCTTAGAATCTCTTCCATCGACTATTGAAGGGCTTTCAAACTCGTTGTTAACATCTCAATCTGAAATTGAATTATTAGTAGCTGAAATTTTTAATTCAGATAAAGAAATCATTGAATCTATCGATGAGCAAATGGCAGAATTTGAGGATTTTGAAAAATTGTTAAATGATATTAGGTATTCAGATTTCAAAACATCTAAAGCGAACGGAGAATCAGATGGAGCCTATATATTGAAATGTGATGTTCTTCATTTCAATGATGGAGGATATTTGTTTATGCCGCATAAAAGAAGAGTATTATTACTGAAAGAATCTCAGACACATGAAATGAAATCAGAGTATGCCTTAATAGAAAATACTTCTATTGGTGATGTCGCGGTAGATCTTAATGTTTCTAGACGCTCAATAAGTGACTATCTGGAAGATTCTGGGGCAATTAAGGAGGATTTAGAAAAATTAAATATTTGGAGAAATGTACTTATTTCCGAGTTTGAGATAAACGAAGATATTCATAGTGTGATGGACTCCTTGTGTAAGGCTAATGACGTATATAATTTAGATGGAAGTCCAGAGATTTACAATATCGCAAGATGGTTACAAGATGAAAGCCTCTTGTCTCCGAATGAAGAAAATTTGAGAATGATTCTTTCGATTAAATATAATCAAGAAGATATTCCTCAATTGATTGAAGATATAGTTAAATCTAGAAGGATAATAATAAAAGCAAAAAACAAACTTAACAGAACAGTTAAAGAGAGACTATCACAGCTAATGACGGACTCATATTCTGAATTAGAAAACGAGTTTACTGTGGCGATTAATGGAATTAATGTGGCAGGTAAAAAGGCAGAGATTATTGGAATAGAGATAAGAGATGATCTATCAGTTGAATACCACTCCACGATGAAATTTATATACGACTAATGTTAGTACCCAACACAATAAGCAATGATAACTCTCGAGGAGAGAAATTAGTTTTCAATCATTTCAAAAATGATGTTAATACCAAAGATTTCATAATACTTCACTCTCTTTTTGTAAGTAAACATTTAACTAGAATATCTGGAGAACTAGACTTCTTAGTTCTTGTACCGGGACTAGGGATATTTGCTTTGGAGGTTAAACATGGAAAGGTGAGTAGAAATGCTGGTACTTGGAAGTTTGAGAATCGCTACGGAAAAGTTACAACATCTACTATTGGACCATTTCGACAAGTGAATGATACCATGCATTCTTTAAGAAGCTATTTGAACGAACTAGCGGAGGAAGTTCCAAAATTAAAAGGAAGAATAGATGATTTTCTTTTTGGATGTGGGGTTATGTTCACAAGCCTAGACGAATTCAATGATTATGGTCCTGAATCTGAACCATGGCAGATATTTACGAGAACAGGTTTTAGAGCACCCTCGAGTCATTACATACACGCACTTTCAAAGGGTTTTCACAAGAAGTTTGAAAGAAAATCATGGTATGACCCTACAAAGTCAAGACCTTCCAAAAAAGACTGTGAATTAATCTACAAATTGTTACGTGGAGACTTCTCCTATGATTACTCGAGTATCAATTCTGTTTTGGATGAAGAAAAAGTTATTGATCATTTTACAGAAGAACAATTCGGTACTCTTTCTTTTTTAGAATTTAATAACCGTTGTTTAGTACAGGGAGGTGCTGGGACAGGAAAGACTTTGATGGCAACAGAATTTTTCATACGAAATCATGAGCAAGGGAAAAAAATTGGTTTTTTCTGCTATAATAAAATGCTAGGTAAAAAGCTCAAAAAGGATATCACTGATATCATTGATATTACCCAAACACAATCGGAAATCGGAAGTTTTCACAGTTTCATGATGTCCAAATGTGCCTTGACTCCACCTATTATAGATGTAAACCAGTTTTTTGAAGTTGATTTGCCCTTCCAGTGCCTGATAGAACTTGAAGACATGGAAGAGGATGATAAGTTTGATTTAATGATTATTGATGAGTCGCAAGACTTAATGAATGAGCTGTATGTCGACGTATTTGACGGAATGCTTAAAGGAGGCATCTCAGATGGTAATTGGGTTATGTTTGGTGACTTTTGTAATCAACTGCTATATCTATCTAATCCAACCGAAATAATTGATGAAATAGCGAGTAAATCTGCATTTACAAAGATTCCACCACTAAAAATAAATTGTAGAAATACAAAAAATATAGTACTCTTCAATCATAATTCAACGGGCTGTGAATTACAGATTAGTCCTCAAGGAATGATGACTGGTGAGTCAGTTGAACATTTCTTCCCCAGAAAAAACAAAGTTGCGGATAAAGTAGATGAAATAGTATCATCACTTATTTTTAAAGGAATTCCTCTGGATAAAATAACTGTCCTTTCGAAGAAAAGTATTGATAACTCTCAAGTCCTTCTATCGGATAAAGCATTAAATTGGAAAGAACAAGGTTTATTGCATACGACTGTACATTCTTATAAAGGACTCGAAAATTCATTCATTGTGCTAGCTGAGTTTGATGAATTAGAAACTGATTATTCGACCAGCTTGCTTTATGTTGGAATTAGTCGAGCACGACTGAAGTTATATGTTGTTTTTGATAAGAATGTTGAGGAGTCATACAACAAATTATTGGATAAGAGATTTAAAGAAATGATGTCATGATTAGAGATCAAATTGTTGAAGATATTAAAAAAGAGGTTTGCGGTCCAGACCCACATCCGGCATATTTAGATCCAGATACAAGGGAAGAGATTCTTTTGGAAAGAGTGCACGGTTCACCAAAGTTGAGATACGGTGCGGGTATGTTATATCCACAATCAACGGAATTAGCAGAAGTTGATGAAAATAATGAAATCGAAGAGGAAGATGACGATGATGAGGTAGAGGCTGATGTTCATAATACTAGAGCTAGACTTTCTGATGAACCGGACTCAGACCAATCCATAGGTTTAGCCAATGAATTTCTTCCTTCAGCGCTAGGTTTTACATGCAAATTGAAATACAGCGAAAACGAAATTGTAGTTGATGTTAATTCTGCTTGGTATGAAAGGTCAGATATAGAAGTACCTGAAAAAAGAGTTGTCCCTGATCCTCCAGGATATGATGACAAATACAATGTTGCCACTCAAGAAGTAGTCTTAAGAAGGAACTGGATACGTAGAGTGTTGGAAATAGAGCCTGTTAAGTTAAATATAGCTGAGATTGGGAGTAGGCGAGGAAGAGTATTTGAACAGACTTTGGTAATTACTCCTTGGAATCAAAACCAAGGATGGCTAAGATTGGAGGTATTTGATCGTTCAAGACAAGAGGATATAGATAAAGGTGAACGAATATTCACTTTCACCATCATAAATAATGTTAGAGCTTCTGGAGATTTTCAAGAAGACGATAGGGCGATTTTATTTCAGAATGAGTTGATTCTTACAGATGAATTAGGACAATCAATATTGCCATATGTTGAACGACAATCTGCTAATGATACACCTGAAGAAGAGGAACTCAGATTATTATACAGAGATAAAAAGACTTATGGCATTGGTCATGGATGCTCAGTTCAGTGGGACGAACAAGGCCCTTCGATGAAAAAGCTTTATTCAACTGTAATACCAGTTTACGAATTGCCACAAGTCTCTCCTACTCACTTTGTGAATTTGAGCATGTTTGAACTTTCTGATTTAGGAAATTGGGAATCAGCAAAAGAGAGTCTTCAAAATTTGGTATCAAGTTATGGTTCATGGATCAGCGATCTTCATGATTCGGCGCAAGAACTTGAAGGCAGATTTGTTGATGCAGCAATTAGAAATGTAGAAAAGTGTAGAGATAACTTATCAAGAATAGAAGAAGGTGTCAATATGCTCGTTGATTCCGATGAAAACAGTGAAATAGTCAAGTGTTTTCGCTGGATGAACAGAGCAATGATATGGCAACAACAGCGATCTAAAACACCACGGAGAGAATGGATTCAAAGTGGCACTTGGAGAAACTCCGTGTATACTTTAGAAACACTACCGGATAAAGCTCTTGATTTTATATCATTGAGTGAGTTTCATGAACAGCCATACAGTGGTAAGTGGAGGCCTTTTCAAATTGCATTTGTTTTAATGAATATTAAATCAATTTGGGAACCTCAATCGGAAGATCGAAATATTGTTGACCTAATATGGTTTCCTACTGGAGGAGGAAAGACAGAAGCATATTTAGGTCTAGCAGGTTTCGCAATTTTTGCCAGAAGAATTAGAGGGAGAGACTTTGTTGATATAGAAAATCATGGGGGAACTTCGATACTGATGAGGTATACCCTTAGGCTTTTGACAACTCAACAATATGAAAGAGCATCATCTTTGATATGTGCTAGTGAACTAATTCGAAGAGATAATCCTGAATTAGGTATAGAACCAATTTCGATTGGGTTATGGGTGGGAAGTGCTTCGACTCCTAACTCAAGGAGAGATGCCACCAAATTGTACGATGATTTAATAGGAGATAATTTTAGGACAGCCGAGTACAACTTCATTGTTATGAAATGTCCTTGTTGTGGATCAGGAATCGGACAGTTAGAAAAACCTTCTCAACAGAAGAAACTAGTAGGAATCAAAAAGTCTGATGGGAGATCCAGTAATTCAAGAGTATATTTCTCTTGTGAAAATGATAGATGTGAGTTTCATAATGAAGAACTTCCTTTATATGTGGTAGATGAAGATATATTTCAGATATGCCCAACATTAGTTCTTGGAACCGTTGACAAGTTTGCGATGGTTCCATGGAAACCTGGATCTGCATCCATTTTTGGTTTTAGAGAACAAAACGGCAAGGTTCGAATCACCCCACCTGAACTGATTATTCAAGATGAGTTACACTTAATTTCAGGGCCTCTAGGTACGATGGTGGGGTTATATGAAACATTGATTCAAACTCTTTGTAACAACTACAATAGATCATCTTCTCCCTTTTACACTAGTGATAATTATGTTTCGGCGAAAATAGTTGCTTCTTCGGCAACAATAAGTAGAGCTGCAGAGCAGGTTAAAGCACTTTACTCTAATGAGAATATTAATATTTTCCCCCCTCAAGGAATATCTTTTGGTAACACTTGGTTTTCGGAAGAAATAGAGCCTTCAATTGAAGTGCCTGGAAGAAAGTATATCGGAATTTTGGCTCCTGGGTACAGATCTGGACAGACCTCTGTTGTAAGGTTATACTCTTCAATATTGCAGTCTGTTCAGGATGCAGAATACCCACCAGAGGTGAAAGATTATTATTGGACGCTTCTAGGATTTTTCAATTCAATTCGAGAATTGGGAATGGCAGCGTCTTTGGTTTATGCGGATATCAGAGAGTATTTATCTACTCTTCAGAATAGAAAACTTGTTCTTTTTGATCAAAGAAGAAGACTCAATTTATTGAAAGAGTTAACTAGTCGTATCCCAAGTTCTCAAATACCTAACTCCTTAAAGGAACTTGAAAAAAAGTATAATGGAACCCGTAATTCCGCATTAGACGTGTGTATAGCAACGAACATGATTGCCACTGGTGTTGACGTTTCTAGGTTAGGGTTGATGATCATTCATGGACAACCAAAAACTACGGCAGAATACATACAGGCAAGTTCGAGAGTAGGAAGGGACACTAAGAAGGGACCAGGTTTAGTAGTGATGTTATATAGTCCATCTAAACCAAGAGATAAATCTCAATATGAGCATTTTCAGTCTTTCCATAACAAAATCTACTCGCATGTAGAGCCTACATCCGTTACTCCGTTCTCAATTAGTGCAAGAGAAAGAGCTCTTCATGCCGTACTAATTGGACTTGTTAGAAATTTCTCGGATTCTAGTTTAACAGAGAACCCGGATATCAGTAATAATGAAAATGAATTTGAAGAATTGGTTTCTTGGATTCGTAATTTGATTCACGATAGATGTTCACTTATTGATCCATCCGAACTTCAGAATACTATGAATCTCTTCGAAAGAAGGGTGGAATTCTGGAAGAGTGGGTTTCAATATTATGGAGATGCGAGAAACTCAGGAATGCTAAATCAAGGTAGAGTTCCTTTGATGTATACACAGGGAAGTGAAGTAACAGAAGAAATTAGAACAAGAGGATTATCATTGCCAACTCAGACTTCTATGAGAGGAGTTGACGAGGAGGGTAAGGTTGGAATCTTAAACATTCACTAAGATGAATAGGAATATTAGATTAGGTCAATTACTATCTCCTTTTGGTATAGGTCAATTAGTAAATTTCCCTCATGATGAGACCCTCATGATTTGCGGTTTAGATTCATGGGAGGGTGTATTAGATCAAAGAATCCAAAATGTTGGACCAGAGAATGTTGATATTACCGAATTTGAAATACATGAACCTAGGTTAGAAAGGCTGTTAAATGTAGATCATTTTAAGAAGCCTTTTCCTTTTAGGGATAGCAATAGGATTAACTCGAAATTGACCATTCCTGCTGTTAGATTTCCTCAATGGCATTATTGTATTAGATGTAATGTCATGAGAAAGGTTGAATTGACAAGACAGGAGAATCCGAGGTGTTCGGAAGATAATTGTAATGGCAGGTTAATACCTGTGAGGTTTGTTGCTGTTTGTCCTCAGGGCCATATTCAAGATGTTCCTTTTATGGAATGGGTACACCAAGGAGAGCGACCACAAGGGAATCATTTGCTCAGTTTCAAAGCAGGAAAGGGTTCAGGGGATTTGTCAAGTATAGCAATTGAATGTTCTTGCGGTGAGCGCAGGACTCTTGGAGGAATTATGAATGATGGAGCTTTGGATAACATTACGACCTGTGAAGGTCATAGACCATGGATAGGTCCTGTTGGAATCTCTCAACCACAGAATTGCGAGAATTCATTGAGAGTATTGATTAGAGGCGGTTCCAATGTACATTATGCAGCCATAAGATCTGCTCTATATCTTCCAAATACTGGAGTAACGACACCAGAAGTAATAGTCAGAATCATTGAAAGAAATGAAGCTTTAATTAAACAATTATCCGAAGTAGATAATGATTTAAGGTCATTAAGGATTTTTCTTCAAAATCAACCAGAAGTCACTTCAGGAATCATTGAACTGGAGGACCTAATTCAACATGTTACAGAATATTTAGATAGTGCAGATGATGATGAATTAGAAGTCACTTCAGAACTAGACATTAGAACTCAAGAGTATGATTATTTAAACTCTGGAAGAGATTCGGAAAACTCAGCTTTCAAAGCTGTTGTAAATCAGTTTACAGATACCGAAATGGGAAAATTCCTATCACAATTTTTCGAGCACATAGTTTTGATTGAAAAGCTTAGGGAGACTAGAGTATTCGCCGGGTTTTCAAGAATAAATTCGGAGGATGGTCGAAGTATTTTCGATAAGATGTCTGATTTAAGTACTAATGATATCAACTGGTTACCTGCTCATGTAGTTTACGGAGAAGGTATATTCATAAAATTTAGAGATGATAAGATCGATGAATGGCTTAACAGAGCACCAAACGGGATTAATGAGCTAATAACACGATATCACAGAGAAAGACTTAGAAGATGGGATGGATATGAGGAACGCGATTTGTCTCCTGCATTTGTTTTGATTCATACTTTTGCTCATTTATTAATAAATAGACTCTGCTTTAATTGCGGTTATGGCTCGTCCTCTTTAAGAGAAAGGATATATTTCTCTAGTGATGAGCAAACACGTATGAACGGAGTTTTAATCTATACCTCATCAGGAGATTCAGAAGGCTCCATGGGTGGGCTAGTTAGGCAAGGTAGAGAATCGAACTTCTATGACTTGTTAAAGGAGATCATCGAAGATGCTCGATGGTGTTCAGCAGATCCAGTTTGTATGGATGTAGGTACTTCCAATGGTCAAGGTCCTGATTCATTGAATGGGGCAGCATGTCATAACTGTGCAATCGTTCCTGAAACAAGTTGTGAAGAATTTAATAGGCTTTTGGATAGGTCAAGTCTAGTTGGAACCTACAATGATCCTGACCGAGGCTTTTTTATTAATACTGTCTAATGTAAAAAAGTAGTATAAGAGAATTACTCATATGAAATGTCTAGGTCTAGTTCTCTACCCTTTATGTTTTAAGCATTTTTAAACGGATTTGGTTCCGTTACCAGAAAAGACTGGTTAAATCTTGAATATTAATGTCATAGTAACTTATTTATAATTAGTTATTGTTTTACAACAATATAAGCTAGAGAATCTTATTATGAAAAATTTGATCAATGCTTATGTATAATGTTCCAAAAAATATCTTTTTCACGATATACTCACTAATAATTAAAATTTAAAAATTTGATTCAAGGTTCCCTTTTACACCTCGTTTACACCTCAATCTTCGGGAAGCCCTATAATTAGAGGATGCGAAACTATTGTATTGGAAAGTAAGGCACCCATTGAAAAAACAAACTTCTATGAAAAAACTACAGCTACTTCCCATCACATTACTATCGCTCATTACTTCGTTGAGTCGGGCGCAAGAAGTGATCCCTGAAAGCTATATCAATCCCCTAGATATTGATTATACCTATATGGTCTATAACTCGAGTAAGAACATTTCGTACCGTTCGGGTGCAGACCCGGCGGTGATCGAGTTCCGTGGGGAGTATTATATGTTTGTCACCCGCTCCTTTGGTTATTGGCATTCTACCGATCTGGTTAATTGGGAATTCATTAAACCCAAACAATGGTTTTTTGAAGGAAGCAACGCCCCTACCGCATTTAATTATAAGGATTCGCTGGTTTATTTTGCCGGAGATCCTGC
>CETR01135517.1_pt1 | contig 14989 bp, 10 predicted proteins | sample 531281 | NCBI WGS metagenome assembly CETR01 (sample SAMEA2622568, study PRJEB7988) | marine metagenome | biome: marine biome (ENVO:00000447); feature: mesopelagic zone (ENVO:00000213); material: "saline water (ENVO:00002010), including plankton (ENVO:xxxxxxxx)" | depth 696 m
GTCTCCAAAACCGCAGGTTGGGGGTTCGATTCCCTCCTGGCCTGCCAACTAATAATAGTAAATACAAAATCTATGATTTCATCAACTAATCAAAAAGAATTAATTTTGTGGTTATCAATACTGATTATAACCATTGCTACGTGTTTTATTACTTCCTATTTCTCATTTTCAATGCCCATCAAGCTTCTATTTATAATTATTTGGTTGGCATTTTCTAGTGCATTTTTTTTCTTTACTGTAAAAGGTAAGCAGCTTACCGTTTTTATAAAAGCTGCGAAAGCTGAGCTGTTTAAAGTTTTTTGGCCTACACGTCAAGAAACAGTTCAGACCACGTCTATTGTGATGGTCATGGTTGCTGTAACAGGGTTCATTCTTTGGGGAATTGATTCAGGAATGATGTGGATAATTGCTAAAATAACACATTTAGGTTAAATACGGTGGAAGAACAAAAGTTAAAACAATGGTATGTGGTGCATGCTTACTCGGGTTATGAGAATTACGTTATGAATCAAATCAAGACGTATGCTGAACAATATAACATGCAAGCTGAGATTGGTGAGGTGATTGTTCCTTCAGAAGAAGTTGTGGAAATGCGTGCTGGGCGTAAGCGTGAAAGCAAAAGAAAGTTTTTTCCGGGTTATGTCTTAGTAAATATGATAATGAATGATCAAACTTGGCACATGATCAAAAAAATTCCACGAGTCTTAGGTTTTATTGGTGGGACTAATCAAACACCTACCCCTTTGTCAGATAAAGAAGCCGTGGTGCTGTTACAACGCATTGAGGAAGGTGTGACCAAACCCAAACCTAAAATATTATTTGAACCTGGTGAAATTGTTCGTGTAAAAGAAGGTCCTTTTGTTGATTTTAATGGTGTAGTAGAAGAAGTTAATTATGAAAAAGGTCGTCTACGTGTGGCAGTACTCATTTTTGGTCGTTCCACACCGGTTGAACTAGAGTTTAGTCAAGTTGAAAAAACTTAAAAATTGTTGTTAACGGGGAGCTTAATATTTAATCAAAATTAAGCGTTATACCCATAATGGAGAAGTTATATGGCTAAAAAAATTGAAGCTTATGTGAAGTTACAAATTCCAGCAGGTAAAGCGAATCCAAGTCCACCAGTTGGTCCTGCGTTGGGGCAGCGTGGTGTTAATATTATGGAATTTTGTAAAGCATTTAACGCGGCAACCCAAAATTTAGAACCAGGATTAGTGACTCCTGTAATTATTACTGTATATGCTGATAGAAGTTTTACATTTATAACTAAAACGCCCCCAGCGTCAGTTTTGTTGCTTAAAGCTGCAAATATAACAAGTGGCAGTGGTACACCGAATACTAAAAAAGTAGCAACGTTGACTTTATCTCAGATTGAAGAAATTGCCAAAATAAAAAATCCTGATTTAACTGCAAGTAGTCTTAAAGCTGCAGTTAACACTATTGCTGGTACAGCAAGAAGTATGGGTATTATTGTTGAAGGTTTAGAGTAGGAAAATATCATGGCAAAATTAACTAAAAAACAGCAGTCAATTCAAAAAGCAGTTGAAGTCAATAAATCTTATTCTATTTTTAATGCAATGGAATTGTTGCAAAAATTTACAACCAAAAAATTTAAAGAGAGTGTTGATATTGCTGTTAATCTAGGCATCGATCCACGCAAATCTGACCAGGTGGTTCGCTCTTCAACAAATCTACCTAAAGGAACAGGAAAAGAAGTTCGTGTTGCTGTTTTTGCTCAAGGTGATAATGCTGATAAAGCGAGAGATGCTGGTGCTGATATAGTAGGGTTTGAAGATTTATTTGAAACAATCAAAGCAGGAAATATTAATTTTGATGTTGTTATTGCTACGCCTGACGCTATGCGTCTTGTAGGTCAGCTAGGGCAAATACTAGGTCCAAGAGGTTTAATGCCTAATCCAAAAGTTGGTACTGTTACAACTCAGGTAGATACAGCTGTTCAAAATGCCAAGTCTGGTCAGGTGCGTTATCGTACTGATAAAAATGGTATTATTCATTGTACTGTTGGTAAAATTACTTTTACAGCCAATGATATCCGAGAAAATGTTTTAGCACTTATAGCGGATTTAAAAAAAGTAAAGCCCGCAACTTCAAAAGGTATTTACATTAAAAAAATAACGCTTTCTTCAACAATGGGCCCCGGATTACCTATTGATATTTCCAGTTTAACCGAGTAATATATATCGCCCAAAAATCGACTTTCACGGCATTGATTAACTTCTTTGCTGTCGAAGACCGCAGGTGCTTTCGAAGCTTAATATCCTGCGCAGACGGTGAACTACTTTTTATTTAATAAAAAGTGGCCACCATAACTGTCAAATCTTTAATTATAAGATTTGCACAACTAGGAGGTCATCAACGTGACAATAACTTTAGCTGCAAAAAAAGCAGTAGTTGAAGAAGTAACGGCAGTTGCTTCAAAAGCTATCGCTGCGGTTGTTGCAGATTATCGTGGTTTGACTGTTAATCAAATGACTCAATTACGCAGTGAAGCAAGAAAATCTAATGTTTATCTGAAAGTTGTGCGCAACACACTAACCAGACGAGCATTTGAAAATACCCCTTTTTCTTGTTTAAGTGAAAAATTGGTAGGTCCTTTATTTGTTGCATTATCTCTAGATGGTCCTGGTGATGCAGCAAGGTTAGTTAAAGACTTTGTTAAAACATTTGAAAAGCTTGAAGTCAAGGCATTATGTATTGGTAGTAATATGTATGAAGCAAGTCAGCTTGATACTGTTGCAAGTTTACCAACACGTGATGAAGCGTTAGCTAAGCTAATGTACGTGATGAAAGCACCAGTTGAAAAATTTGTTCGTACTCTTGCAGAACCTCAAGCGAAATTAGCTAGAACATTTACTGCACTTAAAGAACAAAAACAACAAACCGCGTAATCATATTAATTCAAAATTTAGGAGCTATAATGGCTGTTTCAAAAAATGATATATTAGAAGCTATTTCTAATATGAGTGTAATGGAAGTTGTTGAGTTAATCAGCGATATGGAAGAAAAATTTGGCGTTTCTGCTGCGGCTAATGTGGCTGTAGCTGCTGCGGGTGCTTCAGCTGCTCCTGCTGCTGAAGAAAAAACAGAATTTGATGTTGTAATGTCAAGTTTTGGTTCTAATAAAGTAAATGTTATTAAAGTTATTCGAACTATCACCGGTCTTGGTTTAAAAGAAGCTAAAGATTTAGTTGAAGGTGCTCCATCTACAGTTAAAGAAGGTATTTCTAAAGACGAAGCGGCTGATGTTAAAAAACAACTTGAAGAAGCTGGCGCAACCGTCGAAGTTAAATAGTTTTAATTTTAGTTTAAAAGTCAAACCCAGTCTTTTATAAGCCTGGGTTTATGTATTGGTTATTACCTATAAATTTATCGAGGAACTACCATGGCCACTGCAAGAGTTAACCCTCAATCCTATTCCCATGCTGAGAAAAAAAGAATCCGCAAAAGCTTTGGTAGACAAGCTGATAAAATGGCTATTCCAAATTTACTTGAAATCCAATTAGAATCATATGCTAATTTTTTACAATCTAATACGAATTTAGATTCAAACAAACATACAGGTTTACATGCCGCTTTTTCATCAGTTTTTCCGATACAAAGTTTTTCAAATAATGCTCGGTTAGAGTATGTAAGTTATATGTTAGGTGAGCCTGCTTTTGATGTACGTGAGTGTAAGCTACGAGGTTTAACTTACTCAGCGCCCTTGCGTGTTAAAATTCGTTTAGTAGTTTTAGATAAAGATGTTCCTGGTGAGGTTAAGCCCATTAAAGATATTCGTGAACAAGATGTTTTTATGGGTGAATTACCACTAATGACAGATGTTGGTACATTTGTTATTAATGGTACAGAGCGTGTGGTTGTATCGCAGCTACATCGCTCTCCTGGTGTAATTTTTGAGCATGATAAAGGTAAAACACATTCTTCTGGCAAATTATTATATTCAGCACGCATTATTCCTTATCGTGGGTCTTGGTTAGATTTTGAATTTGATCCTAAAGATTGTGTCTTTGTACGAATTGACCGGCGCCGTAAATTACCCGTTAGTATTTTATTAAGAGCCTTAGGATACGAGACTGAAGAAATTCTCGCTGAATTTTTCGAATTTACAGCATGCCAAATAAAAAATGGCCAATTTCATATCAAGCTTATCCCATCACGGTTGCGTGGTGAAATTGCCTTATTTGACATTAGCCATCCTAACACGGGTGAACTTATTGTCGAGCAAGGACGTCGGATTACTGCCCGACATATAAAAATTATGGAACAAAGCCAAATGCAAGATTTGATTGTTCCACAAGAATATTTACTTGGTAAAACTATTGCTCAAAAAATTATTAATAAATCAACAGGCGAAATTTTAATTGAAGCGAATGAAGAAGTTACTGAAGAACTTTTAGAGCTTTTAGTAGAGCAAGGTATATTATCATTTGATGTTATTTATACCAATGACTTGGATCATGGGTCTTATATTTCCGATACACTTAAAATCGATTCAACTTCAAGTACTTTCGAAGCATTGGTTGAGATATACCGTATGATGCGGCCAGGTGAACCACCCACGAAGGAAGCGGCTGAAGCATTATTTAAAAATCTTTTCTTTGTTGAAGAGCGTTATGATCTTTCTAATGTTGGTCGCATGAAATTTAATCGTCGTGTCGGTCGTAAAGAAGATAGCGGTCCTACAATTTTAGCAAAAGAAGATATCCTTGCCGTTATTAAGACGCTTATTGACATACGAAATGGTATTGGAATGGTGGATGATATTGACCATTTGGGTAATCGACGTGTTCGTAGTGTCGGCGAGATGACTGAAAATCAATTTCGAGTGGGATTGGTTCGAGTCGAGCGTGCTGTTAAAGAAAGATTAAGTTTAGTTGAATCTGAAAATTTAATGCCTCAAGATTTAATTAATGCAAAGCCTGTCTCAGCTGCAATTAAAGAATTTTTTGGTTCAAGTCAGCTGTCACAATTCATGGATCAAGTAAACCCGCTATCAGGTGTGACCCATAAAAGACGCGTATCAGCACTTGGTCCAGGTGGCTTAACTCGTGAACGCGCGGGATTTGAGGTTCGTGACGTTCATACCACCCACTATGGTCGAGTTTGTCCAATTGAAACACCTGAAGGACCTAATATTGGTTTAATTAATTCGCTTTCGGTATATGCTCGTACCAATAATTATGGCTTTATTGAAACACCTTGTCGAAAAGTTGTTGATGGCAGAGTTACTGATGAAATCGAATATTTATCAGCCATAGAAGAAGTAGACCAATACATTGCACAATCAAGTGTGTCATTAAATGAGCAAGGCCAAATTAGCGTCGATTTAGTTCCCTGTCGGCATCAAAACGAATTTTCACTAACGACACCTGATAAAATTAACTATATGGATGTTTCACCTAAACAAATCGTGTCAGTGGCGGCCTCACTTATTCCATTTTTAGAACATGATGACGCGAATCGAGCGTTAATGGGTTCTAATATGCAGCGTCAGGCTGTGCCAACGTTACGTTCAGAAAAACCTTTGGTTGGTACTGGTATGGAGCGTACTGTTGCAGCTGATTCAGGTGTTTCAGTGGTTGCTAAACGAGGTGGTGTCATTGATTTGGTTGATGCATCACGTATTGTCGTAAGAGTTTACGATGAAGAAACACGAGCAGGTGAGGCTGGCGTCGATATTTATAATTTGACCAAATATTTTCGCTCAAACCAAGATACCTGTATTAACCAACGTCCTATCGTTACAGAAGGTGATCATATTAATCGTGGTGATATTCTAGCAGATGGTCCTTGTACTGATATGGGTGAACTGGCATTAGGACAAAATTTGTTAGTGGCTTTTATGCCATGGAATGGTTATAACTTTGAAGATTCTATTTTAATTTCAGAACGTATTGTTCAAGAAGATCGCTTTACAACCATTCATATCGAAGAATTAACTTGTATTGCACGTGATACGAAATTAGGTTCAGAAGATATTACCAGTGACATACCAAATGTTGGTGAATCTGCTTTAGCAAGTTTAGATGAATCTGGTGTGGTTTATATTGGCGCTGAGGTTAAAGCGGGTGATATTTTAGTTGGTAAAGTAACACCAAAGGGTGAAACTCAGCTAACACCCGAAGAAAAATTATTACGCGCGATATTTGGTGAAAAAGCATCTGACGTTAAAGATTCATCATTAAGAGTACCTTCAGGTATGACAGGAACTGTTATTGATGTGCAAGTTTTTACGCGTGATGGTCTGGAAAAAGATGAGCGCGCTAAAAATATTGAGCAGGAACATTTGGCGCGTGTACGCAAAGATTTAACAGATGAAAGACGCATACGTGAAGAAGATATTTATCATCGAGTGCAAATATTACTAACTAATAAAGTTGCTAAAGGCGGACCTTACAACCTTAAACCTGGTAGTAAAATTAGCCAAGAATATCTCAATAAATGCGAGCAACCACGCTGGTTCGATATTCGTTTAGAGGACGAGCAAACTGCACAACAAATTGAACAACTAGCTAAACAACTTGAATCGTTAACCAATGAAATGGAAAAGCGCTTTAATGATAGTCGCAAAAAAATTATTCAAGGTGATGATTTAGCGCCAGGTGTTTTAAAGATAGTAAAAGTTTATTTAGCGGTTAAAAGAAGACTACAACCTGGTGATAAAATGGCTGGTCGTCATGGAAATAAAGGAGTTATTTCTATTGTTGTGCCAGTTGAAGATATGCCCTATATGGAAGATGGTACTGCCGTTGACATCGTACTTAATCCGCTAGGTGTGCCCTCACGTATGAATATTGGTCAGGTACTTGAAACACATTTAGGTTTAGCGGCTAAAGGTTTAGGTCATCAAATTGCTCGCTTGATGGATACAGATTCAACTGCCAATCTTCGTGATTTTTTAAATAAAATTTATAATCATGATGCTGCCCAGCGTGTTGTACTTGACCAACTTAATGATGAGGAAGTTCGGCTACTAGCGCATAATTTACAAAATGGTGTGCCAATGGCTACACCTGTATTTGATGGAGCATCGGAGCAAGAAATAAAATCAATGTTAGAGCTAGCAGGTCTTCGCGCTGATGGAAAAACCTTACTAATGGATGGCCGAACAGGTATTCAATTCGATAATCCTGTCACTGTTGGCTACATGTATATGCTCAAACTTAATCACTTAGTTGATGATAAGATGCATGCTCGCTCAACAGGCTCATACAGTCTCGTAACGCAACAACCCCTAGGTGGTAAAGCTCAATTTGGTGGTCAACGTTTCGGTGAAATGGAAGTATGGGCATTAGAAGCATATGGTGCAGCCTATACGTTGCAAGAAATGCTCACTGTTAAATCAGACGATGTTGGTGGTAGAACCAAAATTTATAAAAATATTGTCGATGGAGATCATCGTATGGATCCCAACATGCCTGAATCTTTTAATGTTTTATTAAAAGAAATTCGAGCATTGGGTATAGACATCGAGTTAGAGCATGAATAATTAAGTAAATTACACATTAAGAATAAATGTAATATTTTAAATCTTTGGAGGCATTGACTTGGATACCCACAATCCTATGAGTGATTTACTCAATTTTGTTAAAAACAAACCTGACCAAGAGTCTTTTGATGCAATTAAAATTAGTCTAACTTCACCTGAGAAAATACGCTCATGGTCCTTTGGTGAAGTTAAAAAGCCTGAAACCATCAATTATCGAACGTTCAAACCAGAAAAAGATGGTTTGTTTTGTGCCAAGATTTTTGGTCCGGTTAAAGATTATGAGTGCTTGTGTGGTAAATATAAACGCCTTAAGCATCGTGGTGTAATTTGTGAGAAATGCGGCGTTGAGTTGGCTTTAGCTAAAGTGCGACGTGAGCGTATGGGTCATATCGAACTCGCAAGCCCTGTGGCTCATATTTGGTTTTTAAAATCATTACCTTCTCGTATTGGTTTGTTATTGGATATGACATTACGCGATATAGAACGAGTATTGTATTTTGAAGCTTTTGTAGTGGTTGAGCCTGGCATGACTGAATTAGAGCGTGGCCAACTATTAAATGATGAAGCTTATCTTGAAGCCATGGAGCAGTATGGTGATGAATTTGATGCCAGGATGGGTGCTGAGGCCATCCGTGATCTGTTACGTCAAATTAATTTAGAAGATGAGATCGCTGAATTACGAGAAGAGTTACCAACAACGAACTCAGAAACTAAAATCAAAAAAATTACTAAACGTTTAAAATTAATTGAAGCCTTTCACGATTCAGGCAATAAGCCTGAATGGATGATAATGGACGTTTTACCCGTATTGCCGCCAGATATTCGTCCGTTAGTGCCACTTGATGGTGGTAGATTTGCAACTTCAGATCTAAATGATTTGTATCGAAGAGTTATTAACAGAAATAATCGTCTCAAACGCCTATTAGAATTGAATGCGCCAGATATTATTGTGCGTAATGAAAAAAGAATGCTACAAGAGTCGGTAGATGCGCTTCTTGATAATGGCCGTCGTGGCCGTGCGATTACTGGTACTAATAAACGACCTTTAAAATCTCTAGCGGATATGATTAAAGGCAAACAAGGCCGTTTTCGACAAAATTTGCTAGGTAAACGCGTTGACTATTCAGGTCGTTCAGTTATTGTCGTTGGACCTACCTTACGTTTGCATCAATGTGGTTTGCCCAAACGAATGGCTTTAGAGTTATTTAAGCCTTTTATTTTTAGTAAGCTTGAATTTAGAGGTCTTGCAACGACTATTAAAGCTGCTAAAAAGATGGTGGAAAGAGAAGAGCCAGTCGTTTGGGATATTTTAGAAGATGTGATACGTGAACATCCTATTATGCTTAACCGTGCACCTACTTTACATCGATTAGGAATTCAAGCATTTGAGCCTGTTTTGATTGAAGGTAAAGCTATTCAGTTACACCCATTGGTTTGTACGGCCTATAACGCTGACTTCGATGGTGACCAGATGGCGGTTCACATACCATTAACATTAGAGGCACAATTAGAAGCACGTTCATTGATGATGTCAACGAACAATATATTATCACCTGCAAGTGGTGAGCCAATTATTGTGCCAAGTCAGGATGTGGTATTAGGTCTTTATTATTTAACGCGGGAGCGTATTAACGCTAAGGGTGAAGGCAAGCATTTTAGTAGCACGCAGGAAGCCCAAAATTTTTATGAAGCAGGTTTAATCGAAATTCATGCAAATATCTCAGTTCGCTTATTAGATGAGAATTGCCAAGAAGGGTATCGGTTGGTTAAAACGACTGTTGGGCGGGCTATCTTATCGCAAATTTTACCCAAAGGTATGCCATTTGAAGTAATTAATAAACCGATGACTAAAAAAGTAATTTCTCGTGTGGTTGATACCTGCTATCGTAAATTTGGTTTAAAAGAAACTGTTATTTTTGCTGACCAACTTATGTATACGGGCTTTAAATATGCGACCAGAGCAGGTGCTTCAATTGGTATTGAAGATATGGAAATACCAGAAGATAAGCCTGTTATTATTGAGCAAGCAGATAATGAGGTGCGAGAAATTGAAGCACAATATCGTTCAGGTCTGGTAACAAACGGCGAACGATATAATAAAGTGATTGATATATGGTCACGGACCAATGAGCTTGTCGCAAAATCAATGATGACCAAGATTGCTACTGAAAAAGTTGTTGATAAATCAGGAAAAACAATACAACAACCTTCTTTTAATCCTATTTTTATGATGGCCGATTCGGGCGCAAGAGGTTCCGCGGCACAAATCAGACAGTTAGCTGGTATGCGTGGGCTTATGGCAGCTCCGGATGGTTCTATTATTGAAACACCGATTACAGCAAACTTTAGAGAAGGTCTAAACGTATTTCAGTATTTTATTTCAACCCATGGGGCTCGTAAGGGTCTAGCAGATACAGCATTAAAAACAGCTAATTCAGGGTACCTAACTAGACGTTTGGTTGATGTGGCGCAGGATGTGGTAATTACTGAGGCAGATTGTGGTACTGATAAAGGTATTTTAATGCAACCTTTAATTGAGGGTGGCGACATAGTAGAACCTCTGCATGAGCGTGTACTAGGTCGAGTGGTTGCATCTGATGTATATCTGCCTAACCAGCAAGAACCACTTGTTGTTGCAGGAACGCTACTTGATGAAGACTTGGTAGAAAAGCTTGAACAAAATAGTGTTGATCAGGTGTATGTCCGTTCTCCCATTGAATGCCGCACTCGTTTTGGCCTGTGTGCTAAATGTTATGGGCGAGATTTAGCTCGTGGTCATTTAGTTAATACAGGAGAAGCCGTAGGTATTATAGCTGCTCAGTCAATTGGTGAGCCAGGTACGCAGCTTACAATGCGTACTTTCCATATTGGTGGAGCCGCATCTCGTTCGACAGCAGCGAATAATATCCAGATTAAAAACAAAGGCGTTATTCGTTTACATAATATTAAAACTGTGACGCATGAAAATGGTCATTTAGTAGCAGTCTCGCGTTCAGGGGAAGTTTCCATTGTTGATGAGTTTGGTCGCGAACGCGAACGATATAAGCTACCTTATGGTGCAGTTCTTACTATTCAAGATAATGCTTCAGTTGATGCTGGGCAGGTTATTGCTAATTGGGACCCTCATACACATCCAGTTATCTCTGAAGTTAGCGGTAAATTGAAATTTATTGATTTAATAGAAGGCTTAACTATGAATCGCCAAACCGATGAATTAACCGGTTTGAGTAATATTGTAGTAATTGATGCCAAACAGCGAAGTGCTGCAGGTAAAGATATGCGTCCAATGGTCAAATTGGTCTCAGAGCAAGGTGAAGATATTTTTCTAGTTGGTACTAACGTACCTGCTCAATACTATTTACCAGTAGATGCAATTATTAATTTCGAAGATGGTCAAGCGGTTGGTGTAGGCGATATCATTGCGCGCATTCCGCAAGAACGCTCAAAAACACGTGATATTACGGGTGGATTACCTCGTGTTGCTGATTTATTTGAAGCCAGAAAGCCCAAAGATTCAGCAGTCATGGCTGAAATATCGGGTATTGTTAATTTTGGTAAAGAAACCAAAGGTAAGAGACGATTGATTATTACTTCATCAGACGACCAAGTTCATGAGGAATTAATACCAAAATGGCGACATATTTCGGTTTTTGAAGGTGAGCATGTCGAGCGGGGCGAACTTGTAGCAGAAGGACCACTTAACCCTCATGATATTTTAAGATTACTAGGGGTGGGTGCTTTAGCAAATTATATTGTCAATGAAGTGCAAGATGTCTATCGTTTACAAGGTGTAAAAATTAACGATAAGCATATTGAAACCATTGTGCGGCAAATGTTAAGAAAACGTGTCATATCTTTTTCAGGTGATTCTAAATTACTGGTTGGTGAGCAAGTTGAGGAAAGTTTCTTATTGCAAGAAAATGATAGATTGGCTGCAGATAATAAACAACTGGCACGTGGTACACCTATTTTGTTGGGTATCACGAAAGCATCTTTAGCAACAGAATCATTTATTTCAGCAGCATCGTTTCAAGAAACGACAAGAGTATTAACAGAGGCAGCTGTAAGTGGAAAGACGGATGATTTACGTGGTTTAAAAGAAAATGTCATGGTAGGACGATTGATTCCAGCGGGAACAGGATATACCTATCATCAAAAACGTAAAGCTAAAAAAGTTAAAACAGGTCTTGGTACAAATGCTCCTATTTTAACAGCCAGTGATGTAGAGCAAGCATTAAGTGAAGCATTAAACGCTGATGATGCAAATCATCATTAAACTTGGTGTGGAGATTTGTTCTTGACAGGTCTCCAAAATCTATATAGAATCCGGCCTCCTTATGCATTCGAAAATATACAGTTTATAAAAAATTCGGAGTCAAGAATAAATGCCAACGATTAACCAATTAGTCAGAAAAATTCGTAGGAAAATCGAAGAAAAAAGTAAAGTTCCTGCATTAAATGCTTGTCCACAGCGTCGAGGTGTTTGTACCCGTGTTTATACGACCACTCCTAAAAAACCTAATTCAGCTATGCGAAAAGTTGCTCGTGTACGTTTGACCAATGGTCAAGAAGTATCTTCTTATATTGGGGGTGAAGGTCATAACTTGCAAGAACACTCGGTTGTATTAATTCGAGGTGGACGTGTAAAAGATTTACCAGGTGTGCGATATCATACTGTACGTGGTAGTTTGGATACTTCCGGTGTTAATGATAGGAAGCAAGGTCGTTCTAAATACGGTACTAAAAAACCAAAAGATAAGAAATAATTTGAATCTAGGAATTTATTATGCCAAGAAGAAGAGAAGTCCCTAAACGAGAGATTTTACCTGATCCAAAATATCATAGTGAATTATTAACTAAGTTTATTAATGTGTTAATGATTAGTGGTAAAAAATCTACAGCAGAAAAAATCATTTATGGAGCATTAACTATCCTGAATGATAAAATTCAAAAAAATAAAAAATCAATTGATGACGCTAATGGCGATAGTGGAGATACAGGTGGCAGCTCTAGTGGCGTATTAGGTTATTTTGAGCAAGCTCTTGATAACGTAAGGCCATCTGTCGAAGTACGTTCACGTCGAGTGGGTGGTGCGACTTATCAGGTACCGGTAGAGGTACGAATCGATAGGAGTATTGCATTAGGCATGCGTTGGTTAGTTCAAGCAGCCCGAAAACGTGGCGAAAAAAGTATGATGTCACGATTAGCATCTGAGTTAATAGAAGCTTTCGACAATAAAGGCTCTGCGGTTAAGAAACGTGAAGATACCCATAAAATGGCCAAAGCTAACCAAGCTTTTGCACATTTAAGATTGAACTAAGAGGATAAATCGTGTCAATTGCATTAGAACAATACAGAAACATCGGTATCGCAGCCCACGTAGATGCCGGTAAAACAACAACAACTGAGCGTGTTCTTTATTATACTGGCTTAAACCATAAAATTGGTGAAGTGCACGATGGAGCCGCGACGATGGACTGGATGGTTCAAGAGCAAGAGCGCGGTATCACAATTACATCTGCTGCTACAACTTGCTATTGGCAAGGAATGGATAAGCAATATAGTTCACATCGTATTAATATTATTGATACGCCTGGCCACGTAGACTTTATGATTGAAGTGGAGCGTTCTCTTCGAGTTTTAGATGGCGCGGTGGTAGTTTTTGATGCTGTATCAGGTGTTGAGCCACAATCAGAGACAGTTTGGCGTCAAGCAGATAAATACGGTGTTCCACGCATCGTTTTTGTTAATAAAATGGACAGAATGGGTGCTAATTTTTTACGTGTAGTTGCTCAAATAAAACAACGATTAGGTTCAAACCCAGTTGTAATCCAAATACCCGTTGGTGCTGAGGATAATTTTGAAGGTGTAGTCGATTTAATTAAAATGAAAGCCATTCATTGGGATGATTCAAGTAAAGGTATGTCTTTTGAATACAAATCTATTCCAAGTGAATTGCAGCCTTTGTGTGAAGAATATCATGCAAAACTTGTAGAAGCAGTCGCAGAAGCCACTGAAGAGTTGATGGAAAAGTATCTTGAAGGTGAAGAATTTACAGAGCAGGAAATTCGTGAAGCACTTCGTGCACTAACAGTCGATAATAAAGCTGTACCAGTATTTTGCGGCTCAGCTTTCAAGAATAAGGGTGTGCAAGCAGTATTAGATGGAGTGATTGATTATTTACCTTCTCCTATTGATATTCCTGCAATTAAAGGAATAGATGAAGATGGTGAAGCCGTGTCACGAAAAACATCTTATGATGAACCTTTTTCAGCTTTAGCTTTTAAAATTGCAACTGACCCATTCGTTGGAACATTAACTTATTTCCGCGTATATTCTGGCGTTTTAAAAAGTGGCGATACTGTCTATAACTCTGTTAAAGGCAAAAAGGAACGTATTGGTCGTTTACTACAGATGCATGCCAATTCACGTGAAGAAATTAAAGAAGTGAGAGCAGGTGATATCGCAGCTGCTGTTGGACTTAAAACCGTTACAACAGGTGACACCATATGTGATCTTACAAATCAAGTAATTTTAGAGCGGATGGATTTTCCCGATCCAGTTATTGCTGTTGCAGTAGAACCTAAAACAAAAGCTGATCAAGAAAAAATGTCAATTGCACTCGGTAAATTAGCCCAAGAAGATCCCTCTTTTCGAGTACACACAGACGAAGAATCTGGCCAAACAATTATTCAAGGAATGGGCGAGCTTCATTTAGAAATTATTGTGGATAGGATGAAACGTGAATTTAACGTTGAAGCAAATGTAGGAAAACCGCAGGTGGCTTATCGTGAAACGTTAAAATCAGCTATTGAGCAAGAAGGAAAATTTGTTCGTCAATCAGGTGGTCGTGGTCAGTATGGCCATGTATGGTTGAAAATTGAACCACAAGAAGCCGGACAAGGTTATGAGTTTGTTAATGCTATTGTAGGGGGCGTAATCCCCAAAGAGTATATTCCAGCGGTTGATAAAGGTGTTCAAGAACAGTTACAAAATGGGGTTATCGCAGGATACCCAGTTGTTGATGTTAAAGTAACTCTTTTTGACGGTTCTTTTCATGAAGTCGATTCAAGTGAAATGGCTTTTAAGATAGCTGGTTCACAATGCTTTAAACAAGGGGCATTGAAAGCAAAACCTGTTTTACTTGAGCCTGTTATGACAGTAGAAGTTGTTACACCAGAAGATTACATGGGTGATGTTATGGGTGACTTAAATCGTCGAAGAGGTATGGTTCAAGGTATGGAAGATTCACCTGCAGGTAAAGTCATTCGTGCTGAAGTACCGCTAGCTGAAATGTTTGGTTATGCAACTGATGTACGTTCGGCAACTCAAGGACGAGCTACATATTCAATGGAATTTGCACGGTATGTTGAAGCTCCTTCTAACATTGCTGAAGCAATCATTAAGAAACAATAAAAGTTAAGAGGTATTTTAAATGGCAAAGGAAAAGTTTGAGCGAACGAAGCCACATGTTAATGTTGG